>TARA_R110000851_G_scaffold95153_10_pt1 | contig 12052 bp, 10 predicted proteins | sample TARA_R110000851 | Tara Oceans TARA_R110000851 (sample SAMEA4397627) | marine metagenome | biome: Polar Biome; feature: [DCM] deep chlorophyll maximum layer (ENVO:01000326); material: water (ENVO:00002006), including particulate matter (ENVO:01000060) such as... | depth 17 m | reverse complement strand
GCGATGGCTAACACAGCCGCGCAAGTCGAAGGAAGGAGAGTTGACTCATGAAGCCAATGAAAGTTGAAGCAGGAAAATTTGCACCCGATGTTGATGAACTGGTTGCAAAAGCAGAAGAATTGATTGCGAAAGTTGACAAAGAAACCAAAGACTTCGGGACAGAAAGTGCCGACCTCTTTGCAAATGTCACAGGTAGTGAGCCTGTCCGCACAGGGTATTATGACACCAACCAACGACGAATCACCGTCGAGGATGTAAAGCGCACAGACCCTAAGAAAGAAGAGATTAAGTTTATGCAACATTCATCACACGATAATGCTTTAGAAGCACATGAGAATAAAGCGGGTGACCCATCCGACAAGAATCCTCAAGGAGCATACAATCTCACCGATTATTCTTGAGGTGGTGAAGTGTGCGCGAAGATGCATTGCAATACCACAAGCGTATAGTGGATGAATTCACTTACGCTTTAATCAACAAAGCAGATGCTCGCGACGAAGCGGTCAATGTTCTTCTAAGTGCTAACAACTTGGAGAATCAAGGATACACGCAACCCCTATTCAAGAAAAACGCCAAAGCGTATATTGATGAACTCCAACCCGAACTCCAAGTTAGGAACCCCTCGGATAGAGGGATGGAAAGAATTTTTTCCGGTGGTTCGACAATCCATGAACCAGCACCGTCGCGTCATCATAAGGCAAGACCTTTGTTTCACAGCGATGATTGGGCTAAGGCGATGATGACCGGCGATGAAAAATCAATTGATGCAATGGTGAGAATGGCTATTGGTCGCCGTTTTGATGATACTATACCCAACATTGCTGAACGCGGTGATGACATCGTGGGTAAGCATTCTATGTTCAAAACACTCAATCTTCACCCTTCGCGCAAAGATGAAGTTGCTTATGGAGAAAAACCATTGTGGCAACAACTCAACAGATACCTTTACGGCAATAAAGGAAAAAACGCTGAAAGGCTCAACGAAGCGATGATAAAAACAGCAGATGGTCTTCACCCCGTTCTCAAACAACAACACATGTTCGGTAAATGGAGAGGGAACAATGTCACCTTAAAATCAATTTACAAGACTGGTAAAGATGAATTCATCAAGGCTTTTGGTGAACGCTACGGTAAGGGTCATGACTTACTTGCTCACCCTATGCTTGATGAACATTTCATGCGCGTAAAGAATTGGGAAAACGAAGGCGTTCCTCGCGAAGAAATTTTCGATTTATTGTTTGATGATGACGGTAACACAATACGCGATGGTGACGGTAAGCAATCTCCTATTCAACAACTACGCGAATTGGCGGATGGATACAACGACACGCGCAGAAAACCAGTCAAAGACCAAAGAAACTTCGGTCGTATCGGTGACGATATTCACCGTCTTGGTATATCCATGCTCCCCTATGATGACATTTACAAAATCAAAAGATGGATGCTGGAAACAAGTGGAGGTGTTCAAGAAGACGGCTCAATTGATGATTCATTCATCAACAAGATTCTCGGACCCGGTGCGCGAGGATACATGGCTAACCACGCTTATCTCATGGATAACATGTTGAATACTCTTTACGCTGGTGGCTCAAACAGAAACGGTATGAACCATGTTTTACCAAATCGCTTTACAGAAAGAGCCGCACGCGAAGCAAAAAAAGACATTGATGAAAAGCACCAAGACATAAGAGAGAAGTTGGAAGACAACAAGTGGGGTAGGATTGAGGATGATACGCTACAAAACGCTTTACAAGATGTTGACTTCAATCAAATGGTTGGACGATATAAAGAAAAACACGCTGATAGCGAAGTCATTGAAGATGATGACAACCCTCAATATCCACACATAAACGAGAGTGAATATGGCACTTTCATTTACATGACATCGGAATTGCCCGACATGAAAGACTTAGTGAACCACGGACTCTTTGAAGACGATGAACTCAAAAGCATTATCGAACAAAGTTTGATTTCGTATGGGTCAAAAGAATACGCGGACATAATGCGACAAACATTACAGGGTTATACCCACACTCATAAAACAAACGAAGAGTTTGATATGACAAAAGAACCACTAATTTCAAAGTCACCCCTCGGTATTTTGATGGAAGGGGTTGGTCACAGAAGAGGTAACGCGGATGGAGAAAGTGCCGACTTCGGTGTTCATTATCAAGAATCTATGCCTAACATGCTTTACTCACCTTTACCCGAAAGAAGGTTTATGCTCCCATCGCGAGGTGAAAAAGAAGGTGGTGGGTCGCGTAAATCAGTTGAGCAAATAAATGAGTTCGACCCAGCGAAGGCGGATGATGAAGGTCAAATGAGAGTTGACTTAGAGCGAACACTGCGCAAATACAATATCCAAAACTACGAAGAGCAGTTGGCTCAATTCGATAACGGTGAAGTTGTTCGTCTTGAAGTTCCGCGCAAAGAGACAACTTCACAAGATGTAGCAGAAGGTATCATCAATCCTTTCGCGGCAGAAGAAAACCCCGAAGATTTGCTAAGACCTCAAGAACAGTTAGAAGAATATACGGAAGGTATGCCTTCACCGATGACTCCCGCGACGAGAGGCTTGAACTCATGGATGATGGCACACGGTAACTATCTCGGTGTTAACATGAAAGACCATGTTGGGTTCACTGCTCTCGATGGCTTACCTGTTCAAAGCACAGAAGCCTCGCTTCATACCCCAATGCTGACTACGCGCAAATCGAGAATCAACGCACAAAGTAATGGTAAGAGAAGAATGTTTGATAGGCGTGAGATTGAGGGTGGTAAAGGCAATTTCGGTATCACCAAGAACAACCACTCTCAAGAAGACAAGATGATGATAGACGCGGGGTTACTCGGTCTGCATAACCCGTTAACTCAACACGATGATGCCGCTTTGGAGTTCTTTAACAAACTCATGAATGGTGAAATCGAGAACCCATTACAGGCTATCAAAGACGGTTCGCATCACAAGGACATCATAGGCTATGGTGGCAGAACGGGTCGAGATATGATGAGAGAGATTAGCGAGGGTGTTGAAGAACCAACTCAATTCGCGATATATCACAAAGAAGATTTAGACAATTACAACATGCTCAACTTCAATGACACATACGAATTACCCGACGCGCAAGTGCAAAACATTCGTTCGCGAGGCAGACTGCTACAAGAACTGAAAGGTCTTGACCAAGAATACATTCAAGCAAAACAAGCAGGTGATGATACCGCTATGGGTAATCGTCATGAGGAACTTGAAAAAATGCTCAAAAACTACAAAGATGACAAAGGTAAAGTTGTTGCTTATCGTCAACATGGTGACGAAGAAAACCCTGCATTGTCGGCTCTTGTCATAGCACCAACCCCTTCTTATCTCGCTTCGCAACATCAAACGATGTTAGGGAGTGCATTACAAATCGCTCGAAAAAACAACGACGAAGACAGTCAAGAGATGATTGAGAAAAGAATGATGGAGATTCGCCGCGCCGCGCCACCTCTTGATGGTGGTGAAGTAAAGTTGAATCATTCCAATCAACGAATATCAAACCACCTTGATACTTTGCGCGGTGTTGAAAAGATATACAAAGCATTGCAACCTGCGATAGAAAAAATATATCCCGATGTTTATACTAAGGAAAATAACGAAGCACACGCGGCTACTGCCTACACACTCAAACTCGCGGAACAAATACTACACATGGAACCGGATGAGAAGAGAAAATTGTTTAGCGGTGAAAATAACATCAAATTGGGTGGTAAGAGTGCATCATTCGACTTATCAACTGACGAGGTTGAAGCATTAGCCAACATCAAAGTCAAGCGTGATACACACCAAGACTCTTCTTACCAAGCCAGTGAAATGAAAGATGGTATCTTCGGCGGTGTTCAACCAAGTGGATACAAGGTGATGTCACACCTCGCGAAAGACTCAAACGAAATTGATGAAGAAGAAATAAGAATGTTCGACACGATAATCAGTAGCGTGAAAAAAGCCGCGGCACAACAACAAATCAGTTTCGATGAAGCATTCAAAGCAAGATACCACCCAGTATCGAAAGACGGTCGCGCTATACGAGGTGAAGAAAAAAGTGAAGTTTATGACATCATCAACATTCCTAAAAGGAGCGGAAACAATTTCGTTTTCAATGATGGTGGCTTATTTCATGGTCAAGACATGACAAGAAGTGGTGGAGAAAGCATTCTTGATAAAAAAGGCAATCCTATCAACATGAACAAAGAGCGCGAACTCATAGTAAAGTTGCTTCATAACACGGTGAAGCAAACAAGAGAAGGGAGCGATGTTGGATTAGATACAAAGAAACTGCAAAGTTTCAAAGGTTATCTTCCAAGTAAAGCAAGAAAGTTGATGGATTTCAACAAACCATCAAGTCTGCAAAAGATTGCTTCTTTACTTAACGACTCCACTTCAACACAGATATTTGACAAGTCATCATCAACAGAAGAGTCAACTGTGATAGGTGGGAGTAATTTCAATAACGCTCCTGTTGTGCCAATTCATACAAGCGCGGATAAGAAGTTTAACAGTGGGTTCGGGACAACTACACCATTCATCGCAAGACCGGGCGCGATGGCAGATGGCAATTTGTATTTGGAAGACAACGATAATCATGTGTATAATCCTCCTTCACCGCAACAGATGGTGTTTCCGCGAGATATGATGAGGCGCGTTAACCCTGCACTCAAACCCCTCGACCCATCAACCGCTACAACTCACATGGTCGGGTATCAACACTCCGATAACGAACCAAACCCAAACACGCGTGTAGGTCAAGCCATCAATCAAACAATGGCTATGCAATCGGACATGCCATTAACACCGGGAGCAATGCAATCCACAGACCCTTCACTTTTCGCTCATTCTTCACATCTTCTTGATGTCGCGCTTGATGACACACTCATCATTAAAGACGATGGGAAACCACAACCAGTCAAGTTCATGCATCGCATTTTCGATTTAGAAGACTTGAAGCAATTGCGCGGATTTGTTGGTGATTGGGTCATCAGCCTCTATCCTCAAGGTGAACATATCATCGCGACAAAGAAAGGTAAAAAGATGACCGCTTACGGTGCTGACGGTGACATTAAGTTGGATAAGATATTCAATGAAGAAGTCACTAAAGTGTATGAGAAAGATTTCGTAGTCCATGCTATACTGCATGACGGGATAATGACTGTCATTGATTTGTTGAAAACAGCAGACGAAGAAACACACAATATGCCAACGAAAGACCGCATCCGTCATCTCCGCGCTCAATATGAATCAAGTGAACACATTAAAATGCCCGAACCAATTAACACCAAGCGTAGCGATGATGAAGGATTATCCGTTGCGGTTGAGAGTTTGCAGAACGAAAACAACATGGATATTCTTTTGCGGGATGCTAACGCTACATACATGAAAGGTGAACCTCGTCACCCTAAGTGGGTGCTGTTGAGTAAAGAAAAAATGGTTGATGTCATCATACTTTCGCGTGCTGGTAAAAACTACACCATCGGTGTCGGACCACTCATGAATCCCGAACACTATGGTAAGCGCGCACAGCAAGTTGGTAAAGAACACTACATGAATGTAGGGAGCGCAAAAGGCCCACGCGGTTTCAATGTCGGTGACTTCGCCACTGTTCGATGCACAGGTGTAAGTGCATCTAAGAGTGAACATCCAGTGTATCGCATCCGTTCAGCCAAGTTGACGGACGCTGAACCACTCGCCGCGAACAGTGTTGAAACACTCGCTATATTGGCTGGTGACCATCACATTCCTCAACAAGTCAATATGAAGAAAGGGAAAATCACAATCATGTTCCCCGCGTTCGATGATGAAGTCATTTGCAAAACCCACAAAGAAGACGGGTTTTGGTATGTCGAACCTCAATCATCTATATGGGGCAATGAGTATCTCGTCAAGTTAGCCAACGACCAAGAAGCGTATTGGGAGGCTAAAGCCATTTGGTTGCTAAAGAGAGAAGAGTCCGATGAACCCGAATATGATGAAGTGAATCCCGAACCACCAGCAGGTCACTCCAAGAAACCAAAGAAGATTCTTGAAGAAGAGGAAGAGGTCATTAAGCGCGGTCTTGAACTCATGGAGCGCGGTTTGGAACATCTCTCTAAAGAAAAGATTACCAGCACAGGTGTTCAAGGTCTTGGGATTGGATATGCGAGTCTTGACCACTCACCGCGAGGCCCGACCGAGAATATCCGCGACGACACTATGCCCGACTTCGACCCTCAAGCGCGAAGAGATGATGAATTACAACCAGCAACCGAGAAGAAAACCAAGACACTGCGAACCAGTGAAGGAGAAACTGCTCGTCTAAAAAACAACGGCGTTGTCGAAGTTGATGATAGTTCCTTTGATATAGCATGAGTTAGAGTTGGGTTGCAATGGCGATTCTCGCGGCTCCGAGTGTTTCATCCAACCCCCTTGTTCTCAAGGGCATGGGTGATGACCTTATCGTTGCTGGATACGCGTCCGTCGAAATGGTTGACAAGCAGGGTGATTTAATCACCCGCGCCGCTCTCAAAGACGCTTTTGGCGGCTTCATGAAAGCAGACGGATTCCGCAATGTTCAACTCGCACACTCCAATATCCAAGTCGGAACAGTCATTCCTTCTTACACTGATTCAAGTGGTCGTCTTTGGAAATCCGAAGTTGACGACACAGGAATGTTCGTAGTCATTCAACTACGCGGGGACATTGAAAAAGCCCGCGAAGTTGCATCCGAAATCCGTAAGGGCAACCTACGGTCTTTCTCAATTGGCGGTCAAGCCTTTGAGAGAGTCAACAAGAGCGACCAAACCCGCGGTGATTACCGCGAAATTCGTCGTATGGAACTCCATGAAGTAACGATTTGTGAAAAGGGTATTAACCCCGAAGCGCAATTTCGTATCCTCAAGGAAGACACAGGAAATGATACAATGACCGACCCAATGAATGAACTGCAAAGCGTTCTCGAACGACTGTCTAAGAAACTTGACGATAAAGACAAGGAAGAAGACAAGAAACTCGATGATAAGAAAGACAAAGAATCCAAAGAGAAAGGCATCGAAGACATGCTCGACGCGAAACCTAAAAAGAAGGAAAGCAAAAATCCTTTCGGTGACGACGATGAAGATGAAGATGAAGATGACGAACCTTTGGAAGAAATGGCATACGGAGAAGATGATATGACGAACAAAGCAGATGATATGATTACGACTGACTACTTGACTTGGTTAGAGTCAACCGTGAAGAGCGCAGGTTTCGATGCCCGCGCCGCTCGCAACCACTTTAACAAAGGCTACGGACCGGGTGAATCCGGCTACGACCATCGCGGACAAGGTTCTCTTGAAGGTGCTGGCGAAGACGATTCAAGCAAGCGACCTAAGATGGACATGGGAGCCGCACCAAGCGGAAACAAGAATGTCATCAAGGGCGATTACCTCAACGCTTCAAATGTTTCAGCAAGTGAAGTTGAAGCCGCTTACGAAGTATTCAAAGCCGCCGCAAAAGAACAAAAGTTCAAGGCAGACCTTAATGGTGAATTCACAAACAGGTTCTTGAAAGAAGAAAAGCATGAAGCAGATACACTCGCAAAGGCTAACTTTGATTCTCGCGGACCAATGGTTGAACTACAAAAGGCAGTCATCGCTCTCAACAATCGAATCGACAATGTTGCTTCAACCTCATCCACTATTGCAAAGTCCGCTGGACAAGCAACAGTTACCATTCCCGAAACCGCCGAACTTGCAGACATGTCGTGGGACGATGTTCACCGACTTGCTGGTAAAGCGTTAACAGGAGGCGATTATTGATGGCAAGAAATTATGTAAGAACAGTGCAAGACATGGAGCGATACTACTACGGTGGCGCATCCTCAACCGGATATACCTACGGAGCAGGTGACATTCTCAAGGCAGACGCGCCTTTGATGTCCTCAACCGCTGGAACTTATCAAGCGATTTACGGACGAAAAGTATGGTCACAATTGAACCAAGAATTCAATGCCTTCTCTATTCTTCCTAAGAAGCCGTGGGAAAGAAGTGGATGGCGTATCCTCACTGGTCGCGCTGACTTCGAGAAAGGTGGCGGAATTGCAGAAAACGGAACACTACCGGACACAAGCCGACCGGAATTCCTGCATGTTGCCGCAAAGCCAAAGACCGTCGCGCACACTTTCGACCTATCGGAAGTTAGCATGTTCTTGTCCGACAAGGATGATGGATTGGGCGATGTCCGACAAGTTCTCAAGGAAGAAATGGGTAAGCACCACGCTGAACATATCAACCGAATGATGCTTGAAGATGTTGACACACCTGCTGGCAACGACTTTGAATCTCTTGACCGTCTTACATCCGACCCGGATAAGATGACCACAGGAACAAACCACATCAGTGCAACCACCGACCACGACATTTACTCAATTACTCGCGACGGAACAGCAGATTTCCACAGCGCAGAAGTTGATGTTTCCGCTGATTCAACTACCAACCGTAACCTATCCCTCAATCAACTTGATGGATTGTTCCAACAACTTTGGACTCGCGGTGGTAACCCGAAGGTTATGCTCACTGGATACGACACTTTGATGCGCGTTCAGCAACTCCTACAATCCCAACAGCGATTCATGGACAGCAAGCGCGTGACTCCAACCTACAACGGTGTAAAGGGTGTTCCCGGTCTTGAGGCTGGTTTCATCGTCGCAACCTACAACGGTGTGCCAATGATTCCAACAAAGGATATGCCACAAGATGGAGCAGGTTCTCTCTCTCGTATGTATTATCTTGACACAGATTACTTGTGGTTCCAAACTGCAATCCCGACACAATACTACGAATCCGGTATCGAAACCGGCGACCCATTCGCGATTAACCGTCTTGGACAAGAAGGACTCTATCGAACTATGGGTGAGATGTGGTGTTCTTTCTTCGGCGCAAGCGGCTCTATTCGCGACTTACAATGAGGTGATTGGATATGGTAAATACAACAACAACAACAGAAAAGGGACTAAGCATTAAAGTAGCCGACAGCGATTTTACGCTGGTGGATATTCTTGCAGATATTGACATGAGAACAGGGACACCTGTTGACGAAACATCTTGGTTAGGTGCATCCTATCCGGGCGACGCTTCGTTGACTTCCTCCTTTGGACCTCAACAGACAGACCGAGCAAACAACGGTGGACTACGAATGGTCACCTTTACGGTGAACATCGTTCAAGCGGCAACCGTCGAGCCTCTATTGCTCTCGGCTGGTGCTTCAAAGATTCTCGGAATTGTCGGATACGCTTCGGCAACTGCCGCGAAAGATGTGACAATCACAATGACCAACACAGGTAAAGTGGGTGCAGACGCAACAGTCGCGCCTCTCGCAACAGGTGGAGCATTGCCTTGTCTTGTCTTGGATTCCGAAGGAGCAAACCAAGTAGTGCAGGTTACTGTGCTACTACTCGGTGCTTGAGGTGATTCTTTCTGCCTACAATAACCTACAAAGGTCCGCGCAAAACAGGCGCAAACATGGGCCGCTTGGGTTGGTGGGTTTGGGGTCAAGCGCGAAGTGTCACAGCCTCTTGGCTTGATGATAACCGCGCGGCAGTTGATGGGCCGGAGTTTTTGATTGAAGGATATTCTTTCGCGACGACGACCTTAACTGACAACTCAACCCCCGATATGACTTGGACAAAGGGTGATATTTTGTCTTGGATGGATGAGAAGGGTGTCCAATACTCTTCTCTAAACACCAAAGCAAACTTGCTCGCGAAGATTGAAGCACACCTCAATCCTTCCGAAGAGTCTATAACCGAGGCGGAAGAAGCAGAAACAACAGGAGATGAACAATAATGGCATTTACTTTTACAACCGACAGCAGACCTCACAGCATTGGCGACTTAGTGCTTCTTAGCGGAACATTTGCCGCGACAGGAGTGGATGTGGGCGCAATTGACCTATCATCGCACCTTAGTGACATTCTAAGCGCGACAGTCAATGGTGACACGGAAGACAACACAGGTGGCGGCGTGGACGGAGCATTGGCTCTTATCACATCGGCTACAACTCTAACCATTGATTGCGTTAGTGGCAATACTGGTAAGTGGACAGCAATAGGTCGCCGTTGAGGTGATTTATTTTGACCGATACCAAAGTGTTTGAGTTCACACCCGAACAGTCGTGCGAAACAGGTGCGGCAGTAGCGGGTGGCGTTCAAAAAGTGCTTGATGATTATACCAACGGCAAAGCAGTCGAAGGTATTACATCATACACCATGCAAGGCAATCTCTATGTTGTGGTAGTCACCGCTTGAAGGTGATACTATGGACTTACATGAACTACAACGACTCGAAAAACAAGGCTGGAAAAAGGCCGAAGAGTCGATGACCAAGACTGATGAGAAAGATAAGTTGAAGGGTGTTGTTAAGCGTCAAAACATGAAGACGCGCAACATTCGAGATATTGTCAACATCGGTCAAGGCACTCGTTGTAATTTCTGCGGTATGTTACACTTCTGCTATCTTGAACGATGCGGAGCATGTAAGAAACCAATGAACTACAATCTCGCTAAAACAGAAGAGGTGATTTAATGAACCCTATGGAACGAGCGTGGACATTACTCAAAGAGTTGACCGCGGAGCAAGAAGAAAGGTTACAGGAGATGTCGGAGTCGGGTATGGGATACGCGGTTGACCAAATGCGTGAAGCATACGAAGCAGGGAACGAGGCTGAACAACAAGCGCGTGATACCAAACCTGCGATGACACCCAAGATTCAACAAGATTATGTCAATCCTCTCGCGGCTATGCAAGAGAGAAAGGATTCAGCGGCGGCGGTAAGAAGAGCAAAGAAAGAAGGGCGAGCAAATAATCCAAATTACAAAGCGATGTTAGAAGCGCATGAGGCAAAATATGGTCCTATGAAGAGGCGATGATGTATGCCAACAGTCTTTCAAACAGGTGAACGCGAAGGACGACCGCTATTCCCCGATAGGCTTTACTACACATCCGCGCAGAAAGTAGCAGACATTCTGCAAGTGCCTTTACCCGACCCTGTGTATCTATCAGCAGATGATGGTTCAACTCATATTGACATATCCCCCGCGGATTTTCGATTAGTCGGGTTTGAAGTAGGCGATAAAATTGACATCACCAGCGATGCTGAAATGGGCGAAGAGAGAACGGTGACAACCGTTGCTCGCGCTTCCGGCAATGTCCGGCTATCATTCAGCGACAGTTTAACAGGAACATACACAACCGCGCAAAACGCAGAAGTGCAGAACTTACAATCATTCACAAACGGCAAGCGTAAAGGAATTACACGCAAACAAGTCGAAACTCTCATTCTCCGAACACAAGACAAGATTGACAACCTTACAAACAACGCATGGCGACCTATGTTGCAGACTGCGGAATACATTAACTTCGATACATACAAGCCATACCGACGACGATATTATACAGATTATGTTGGTTCTGTTCCATTGATGTTCCGAAACGCGCAACACATACTTCGACTTGAAATATGGCAAGGTGCTGACTACCGCGAAATAGCCGCGGCTGAAATCCGATTGAAGATTAACGACTTCACCCAAATCACAGCCGACACTGACAAGGTGTTCCTTTGTCCCGGTGGTGGCGGTGTCGCTACACTCACAGCAGGTGACGGGTCATCCAAGTTTCGTTCACAGTTTGACAATGTAAGCACAGCGCAACAACTCGCAGACCTCATCAACATGGATGCGCGCAAAGGTAAGAACCCAACAGCCTTCAATCCATCTTTCGTCTTTGAAGATGTAACCGAGGCTGATGGAACTATCGAAGCAAATGTTCATCATGAGTTTATGGCTTCCGCGAACGCTGATTACGGTGGCGGTCAAATCAAAATCAGTTCTATGCGCCGTGGTGACGCAGGAGAGAACGCCACCTATGCTTGCACATCACCCGGTATCACATTCACAGGAGCAACAGACACAACCAAAACAGTGTCTTCATCCACAACCACCACTATCGTTGTTGATGATGTCACAACCCTTGCGCCATACGGCATCATCAACATAGGTGCAACATACGGT
>TARA_R110000851_G_scaffold176920_1_pt1 | contig 12077 bp, 15 predicted proteins | sample TARA_R110000851 | Tara Oceans TARA_R110000851 (sample SAMEA4397627) | marine metagenome | biome: Polar Biome; feature: [DCM] deep chlorophyll maximum layer (ENVO:01000326); material: water (ENVO:00002006), including particulate matter (ENVO:01000060) such as... | depth 17 m | reverse complement strand
CCCCCTCCCTCTTCAAGGTTATGTCTTACCTATTTCTGTTTTAACCGCGTCTCCTTGGCGCTGTTGGCGGAGACATACGTTTAGGGCTAGGCTTAGTGCTGACCGTTGCTGGCTTAATTTTATTTTTAGGGGCGGTAGGTTTCGGGGTGCTCTTGTAAGTCACCTTTGGTTTAGCTGCTGGCCTCTTAGGTGCTTTTACCCATCCCATGGATGACTTCTTAATCTTAGCCGTAGCCGCTGTCCCTACTGGCTTAACGGCACCTAGGCGGCTGGGTTTAGTGCGGCTGGGTTTAGTGGTATCCAGTCCGGGAGTCTTAACGGCCAGCAGGCGGCTGGGTTTAGCGGCATCCATTCTGGGAGTCTTAACGGGACCTAGTCTGGATTTCGCCGGTTTGCTGAACTTCGATCTTGGAATGGACATGGTTTCGTGTGTTTGGGATTATCTAATGAGTGGGCAGCGTGAAATCCGCCGCGAATCGGAACTAAGGTGACATAGGAGACGGAGAGATCAAGAGCTTTGTCCGTCATTCTTTGCTGAACCCCCCAAACCAAAACCCCCTCCCTCTTCAGATTGACCATGTCGTAGAACGACGGCATGGGTGCCCATGCCGTAGAACGACGACATGAGCACCCGGAACTTCAGAGGGTGCCCCATCGACGCAGCCCTAATAGCTACCTACGTCCGGCGTCTGTTGGGGAAATAAATCGTTTTCCCATTGACAACCTGTTGGGGATCTGTTGGGTTGGAGCGTGCCCACACCCCCAAACATTATCCAACTCCAAGGAGGCCCGTTCAATAAGTTCTTCGTCCCGGACGTCGGGCTGGATCAGATCAATATGGGTCTCGCCACGGAGTGGGAGAACGGCAGCCCAGCCATAGGCTCGGATGTGGGGTATTCAGTCTACGAAAAGGCAGACCCCGGAAGCCACGCCTTCTGGAGCCACAATGTGTGGGAGGGGAAATTACGAGCCCATTTTAAAGAACTATGACTATGAAAACATTATTCCCGAAACAACAAGACACCCACGACACCATCGTCGAATCCATCCGGGCAGGCAACTCCGCACTCGACACCAGTGATACCGGAACAGGTAAGACTGTGGTCGCCTGCCAATCCGCCAAGACCCTCGGGATTCCGGTAGCCGTTATCTGCCCCAAGATCGTGATCCCCCACTGGGAACGTGAGTTGGCAGAGACCGGGCTGACTCCGGTGTTCGTCACCAACTACGAGAAGATCCGGCGCGGTAATAAGTTTCTCACCAAGACGGGTAAGAAGACTTTCCGGTGGACGCTACCGGAACCCGGCACCCTGATCATCTTCGACGAAGTGCATCGGGCATCCAGCCCGTGGACACAGAACGCGCAGATGCTTATCGCCGCCAAGACGCAGGGGATTCCTGTGCTGATGCTCTCGGCTACCGCCTGCCAAGACCCGACAGAGATGCGCGGCATCGGTTATGCTCTCGGGCTTCACGCTCTCAACAAATCCACCCCGACCATGCCCGGTTGGTTCTCTTGGATGAAGAAGCTCGGGTGCCGCCAAGACCACTGGAAGAAGTGGATTCCGGGAGCGGCATGGAGGCTCGCTCCGCTGCATCGGGAAATGTATTCCAGCAACTGTGTGAAGATCACCGTGGCGGATCTACCTACCGCGTTCACCGAGAACCACATCATCACCGAACCACTCGCCTTCGCCGCACTCAAGGACATCGCTGCTTTCTACAAAGAGGCGGGGGTCACCCCTGAGATCATTACGCAGATGCTCGACGAAGACCGCAAGCCCAGCCCCCACGTTGTGGTGGAGATCCTCCGCGCCCGCCAGTTGGTGGAAGCCGCCAAGGTCCCCGACATCGTGGACATGGTGTCGGACGGGATGGCGAGTGGGCACAGCCTTGTTGTGTTTGTGAACTTTACCGCTACTGTCCGTGCGCTCCAGACTCTACTGCCCGGATGCGGTATCATCGTGGGTGGGCAATCGGCTGCCGATAGGGAGCAAGTCATCACCGACTTCCAGACCGACCGCTGCCGTGTGGTTGTAGCCAACGCCGCCGCCGGAGGAGTGGGCGTCTCCCTCCATGATGTGAACGGGACCTTCCCCCGCATGAGCCTGATTTCGCCCTCGTTTGACATCAAGGAATATGTCCAGATGCTGGGTCGCATTCACCGCAACGGAGCCAAGAGCCCAGCACTCCAGCGGGTGTTAGTAGCCAGCGGAACCGTCGAAGAGTATGTGATGAAAACCCTTGAGCGGAAGAGGCAGTCCCTCAATGTCCTGCATGGGTAGCACCAAGAAGAACTTTATGATTGAAACCAAAACAACACACATCGAGCAGCTTACCGCTGACCTTCAGACGGGGATTAGCAATGCCTACGAGACCCTTGTGGAGTTAGAGGGCAGACTCAACCCAATCCTGACCCCACCGACCCCGTTGCAGGACAAACCTTGCTCCGACGTTCCGGGCGGCTCAGACGCCCATTCCCCGCTGGCGGAGAGCATATACCTAGCCGGACTCCGGGTTGATGTGCTCCACGAAAAGGCTTTGGGTATTATCCACAGACTGGAACTTTAAAAAATAATCCAAAAAGATGTTGACCCCAACAGACTTTACCTATTTAGTCCCTCCAGACCTAGCACCTATCACTAACATGAAGTCAGAAACACCAGACCCCAACGCCGGAGCACATGCCGAATTTTCACCATCTGCACTCAAATACCTCGCCACCTGTCCGGGCTTTCATGGTAAGGACGGGTCGAGTCCCGCCGCCGAAATGGGCACACGCATTCATGAGGCCTTGGAGGTTCGTGATACGTCTACTCTCCAGAGTGAAGAGGAAGTAGAAATCTACGACCAGCTTCTCAGGGATGAGAACGAGGTATTTGATTACGTCTATGGTGGTGTAGCCGGAGTGGACATCGTCCGCGAAATGCGGATGGTCGTCGAGGTGGACGCAAGGTCCCCGGAGTTTGGCACCGCCGACATCGTTGCCACTCACTCCAACGGCACCGCCTTGGTGGCTGACTACAAGACAGGCATCAGCCTCATCGACCCGGTGCGGGATAACTGGCAGGCCAAGGCTTACACCCTCGGGGTGTTTCAGAAGTTCCCACACATAAACACCATCCAGTTTGCCTTTCTCGTCCCCCGCAATGGAGGCATCATCTCCGGCACCTTCGAGCGCAGTGAGATGCAGTCCCTCCGGGATGAAGTCAGCAAAGTGATCCGTGGCGCGGAGGAGACCCGCCCTAAGTGGAAGACCGGGGGCATCGACATTGACGATGTGAACCCATCCCACAACTGCCGCTTCTGCCGCCACGAGGAGAGCTGCCCCGCACTGGGTGCCGTCTGCGTTGAGATCGCGGAGCGAGATAAGCCGGGGATGCTCCCCGAGGGGCTGATCAACTCCAAGGATGTGGAAGACCCAGCCACCCTAGCCAAGCTGTACATGGTCGCCCGCATCGTGGAGAACTGGGCAAGTGCGATCAAGTTCAAGGCTATGTCCGTAGCCCTCGCCGGAGTCGAGCTTCCCGGCCTCACCCTCAAGTCGATGGGGACCCCTCTCGTCGTAGAGGATAAAACCAACCTAGCCAAGCTTGCCATGCGTAGCGGGCTGACCATCGACGAGATCCTCGAAACCGCCAATCTCAGCCTCAATAAACTTGGGGAAGCCCTCGGGGCCTCCGCGCCCCGAGGCAAGAAGGGAGCCACCACAGACGCCTTCCGCGCCGAAGCCATCGAGCTTGGTGTGGTGGCTGAAGGGAAAACCAAACACACACTCGCTCAGATTAAACCGGAGGACACCTCCATCTAAATATGAACACAAAAAAAGAAATAGTAGGGCTCACCTACTGCACATCCGACAAGACCAAGTTCCACGGATTCATCGTCCGCCGGGGCAAGAAAAACTACAACTTCCGTAGATACGTGTCCGCCTGTGCGAGGCATGTTGGTCCCGGATCTGATAATGCCCGGACCATGGTCGCCCGCGGTAACGCCACCATTGCGTTGCAGGATCTCGATCTAGTCCTCGCGGACAAGAAATCTTGGCGCAAACACGCGGGGCTATTGAAGCTCACCAAGAAGTCTACCCTTGAACTCCAAGCCCTTGGGTTCACAATCGTTCTCCCTGCGCCTAAGCAGGAAACAGGAGTCCGGAATCCCTGATTAGCTAACGCAATTCCGACCTTAAACCAGAAACCAAAATAACACACCATGAGTGAAAATACCGCAATAACACTAGCCCCATCCGGACTCACCGCCGCGTTCGGGGACATCGACATCCCTCGCCTCAACATCATCCAGAAGATGAGTGAGATCGAAGGCACACTTGGTTCCGTTGTACTCGACAAAGAAGCTGAGATTGCCCTTGCAGGCGCGAAGCTGGACGTCGTAGTCGTCGGAGCCATCAAACGCTGGAAGGAAGACATTCCTTTCGACGATGACCAGATCCCGCAGTTCGCCGACACCGAGGAGGCATCGCGTGAGCTTGCCGCTAAGAGTGACTTCGGCGTCTTGGAGTTCGCCGAGATCGTAATGCTTATCCCACAACCGGGCAGTGACGACACACATTTCCCATACCCAATCGGGAAGAAGAACTACCAGATCGGTCGCCTGACCGTTCAGAAAGATGCTTACCGCCTGACATACAAGCGTCTGTTCACGTTCAGCACCTTTAACAAGGCTGTCCCCGTCAGCTCCCGCCTGTGGTCGTTCAGTTCCGACCTGATGACCAAGGGTAAGTATAGCTGGTTCGTTCCGTCGCTCACCATCACCAAGGGGGTAACTCCGAAGGAAGTGCTGGAGTTCGTAAACAACAACCTTATGGGGGGTTCGGACGATGTCTGATCAACCAAACCTTACGGTAGTTGACGGGGCACCTGACGCGTCCGGGGTGGTTACGAAGGATGATGTCCTTCGTGGCGAACTCATGGCGTTCACCAAGCTCATCGAAGAGATCGACGGTCAGCTCGCCGGACTGGCAGTTCAGCGTGCCCGAACCATCATCATCCGCAACGCTCTCGCCAGCGAGCTGGACCCGGGGCCGGACTGGCAGTTCAGCGAGCCGGACCCGGTGTCGGAGGAAACCCAAGACGCACCGTCACCATGACCATGACCTGCGTCGAGGAACGGGAAGCGTGTGAGAAGGTGAGGGATTTGGTTCACCGACTCTACCAGACCAACAACGGCCCTCGCCTCGTCGCAGAGGTTATGGCCGAATACCCCAACCCCCGTCGGCTCCGCAATGGTCCCGGATTGTTTCCACTAGGGGAGTTGGGGGGAGTCTACGTGACCCAAGCCATCCCAGCCCCCGAGTAAAACCCCCGCCCACAGACCGGATAAAGTCTGTGTTCACCCCCAGCCCCCACGGCACTCCATAGTTTGGCGTCGTGGGGGTTGGATTGTGGATCAACCACACGGCAGGTTCCCAACACCTGATGCATAAAAATGGACCCCGCCTCTGACATGTGGGTGCAACCAGACATGTCACTAAATCAAAATATGACTACATACGCAGCGGACTTCGAGTCCTACTACGACACAGAGTGTTCGATCAGGACACTCGGCCCTCAGGCTTACTTCAACCACCCACTCTTTGAAGCCTACCTAATAACGGTAGTTGGCGATGACGGGTTTACCTTCGTCGGGCATCCAAAAGATTTCGACTGGGAACTACTCCGGGGCAACACCGTGGTAGCCCACAACGCCTCGTTCGACTACGCTCTTTACCGCTTCGGCGTGGAGCAGGGCTGGTATCCAGATGTTCCCTTCGACTGCCACTGCACCGCAGACATGGTAGCCTACTTCGGAATCCCCCGCTCACTCAAGGAATCCTCCAAGCACCAGTTCGGAATCGAGGTTAGTAAAACCGTGCGGGACGACATGAAGGGTAAGCAATGGGGGAACATGACCCCCGAGTTCCAAGAGGATGTTCGCAAGTATGCCTTGGTGGATTCGGAACTCTGCCTCCGTCTTTGGCAGGAACTCGGTGGGGATTGGCCGGAAGCCGAACGCCAGATCAGTGCCGCCAACAGGCAGATCGGGATGAACGGGATTCCCATCGACCAAGAACTCCTGAAGAAGAACCTCGAAACAATCAAGGCCCGCCTATTCGAGGCCGAACAAAGCATCCCGTGGATCGGGGAAAAGACCGCGCTGTCCCGCGCTGCGATCAACGCCGAGTGCCGTAAGCACAGCATCAAACCACCGTCGTCATGGGCAGCAGACAGCGAGGAGGCTGAAGAGTGGTTCAAGAAATACGGGGCGGAGCACTTGTGGGCGAAGGCTGTTCGGGACTACCGCCGGATCAACGCCTTCATGCGCAAGCTCGAAGCGTTCGACCGGGGCACGATGTCCGACGGTCGATACTACGGGGGGTTCATGTATTTTGGAGCCAACCCTACCGGACGCTTCAGCGGATCGGGCGGGAATCTCAACCTCCAGAATCTCCCGCGCGCTGAGATGTTCGGGGTGTCCTTCCGCCAGATGATTAAGGCATCGCCCGGGCACAAGCTGGTCACCGCCGACCTTTCGCAGATCGAGGTTCGCACACTCTGCCACCTCGCCAAGGATGAGAAAGCCCTCACACTGATCCGGGAGTCCGCCGATGTCTATGAGGCCTTCGGAGTCCTACTAGGATTGTATAATCCCGAGGATGGACCACTCAGGGACAACCCCGCTTTGAGGCAGAAAGTCAAGACCATTTGTCTTGGTTGTGGGTACGGGATGGGACCAGATCGGTTTGCCTCCGACAACGACATGGAGCTGAACGATGCCACCGAGGCGGTTGGGCTATACCGCAGGCAGATGAAGTCCGTGGTCGCTTACTGGAAGGAACTCCAGCAGGGGCTGGCTTTGTCCCACTCTCTGGAAGTGCCCTACACCATCACCATCGCCTCTGGGCGCGTCTTCGACTACGGCAGAATAAAACGAATGCGGGACCCCCGAAGGCGGGACTCATTCCAATACATCGCCAAGATTTCCCGGTTCGGGAAGAAGCGCGACATCGGGTTCTACGGCGGTAAGCTCGCCGAGAACATCAGCCAAGGCCTAGCCCGTGACGTATTCGCCGACATGATGTCCCGAGTTGCCGATCAAAGTCTGAAGATCATCATGCACGTTCACGATGAAATCGTCTGCGAGGTCCCTGAGGACTCAGCCGAGGAAGCGTTGGATACGGTGTTGGGGATCATGAGCATCCCACCGGATTGGATTTCCGATCTACCCGTTGCCGCTGAAGGAACCATTACTGACTTTTACACGAAGTGAAATACCGACACCTACGCAATCTCCGGGGCACCGCCGTTCAGACCTTCGCCGACCCGTCGGTTCAGTCTTTCTCTGCCCCCTCATTCACCACCAAGTCCGAATTCCGGGCATGGTGCGCCGAGGCCAAAACAGATCACTGCTTCTACTCGATGGCGGAAGGGGACAACCCCTCCGCTCGGATCAGCGACGACAACCCAGTCAACAAGCTCCACGGATTTGTGGCTGACTTCGACGCTCCGGTTGACCACAAGACGCTGCTGGCTGACATCACCGGACGAAGTCATGGCGCGCCGCTGCCCACTTGGTCTACCCGCACCCAGTCAGGCTACGCCCGATTGGTCTGGGAGTTCGAGGCACCACTACCCATAGCCCCGCAGATGGCGGAGACGTTCCTGAAAAGGCTCAGCGATTCACTCCGCGCCAGCATGTTGTTGGGTGGATTCGACCGATGCAGCCTCAAGCCTGTGCAGATGTTCGAGTTCGGATCGGACTGGAAGCACATCGGACCTCCTCTGGAATCCGCCTACGTCCGCACCCTGCTCCTCAAAGCCGCGAGCGATGCCCCCATTGCATCCGGTGACCTGAGCATCCCACTCGATGAGGTAAAGACGGAGCTGGAGAAGAGATTCTCCAATCGCTGGAAGGGGGAGTTCACCGTCGGATCACGCGGCCCTCTGTTCTGGGTCAACGATGGCATCGACCGCGACGGGGCACAGGTTCGGGAAGACGGAATGGTCTGCTACTCCGACCGCGCCGGGAAAGGGTTCCTGTCTTGGAGAGAAATCTTCGGGCGTAAGTTCGTGGAGCGGTTCGAGCAGAAGAAGCTTTCCACCCTGCTCGACCAGTTCTGGTTCAACGGGAAGAGTTTCTACAAACTGCTCAGCAACATCCCGGTGACCATCCCCAAGGACCAGCTTTGTCTGGAACTCCGTAAGGGTGGGTTCGCCGCCCGAGCCAAGAAGAATCAGAATCTCTCCGAGTTGGAGCAAGCCATCCTAACCATATCGAATGATGGACGGGTGGACGAGACGGCTCCGGTCATCTTCTCCGCCGACCGCGTAGTGAAGTTCAACGGGTTCTCGATCCTGAACAATAGCAAAGCGGTTCCCATCCAGCCAGATTCAGATGGAGACCCCGCGCTCTGGCCTTGGATGCACGAATTCCTCACTAACCTGTTGGCCAACGACGACAACGGGCGGGAAACCCTGCCTTACTTCTTGGCGTGGATGCAAAGGCTGTATCAGGCGGTTTTGGGGCATTCACTGGATCAAGGACAGCTACTCATCCTCCTTGGCCCCACAGGGAGAGGTAAAACATTGCTCACTAATAAGATAGTGGGTGGGGCTGTCGGCGGATACGCGGATGGATCTGCCTACCTCTCCGGTGCGACCGCCTTCAACAAGGATTTGTGTGGATCGGCAGCGTGGGTGATCGACGACCAGACGGCAGCGACCACTTACGCCGACCAACGCAAGTTCGTCGAGCTGACCAAGCGGGCGGTAGCTAATCCGCGCCTTGAGTATCACGCCAAGTATCAGGATGCTGTCGGCCTACCATGGGCAGGCCGAGTGATGATGTCCCTCAACCTCGACGCTCAGTCTCTGGCTGCGCTGCCGACGCTGGATTCCAGCAACCGGGACAAGATCATCGCACTGCGTGTGCGGGCTGACCACCAACCCAAGTTTGGCTCCAACAGGCAGACGGAAGACATCATCGACCGGGAGCTTCCGCACATGCTGAAGTGGCTCGTCGACTGGCAGGCTCCAGATTGGGCGCGGGACAAGAACCGCTTCGGGGTTCACTCCTACGTGGACTCATTCATCGAGGCTGCTGCCTACGATAACTCCAGCAGGTCAGCCGTCGCTGAGATGGTTGAGTTCTTCTGTAAGCGGATTCGGGATACTCTCGGGGCTCCCAAATGGCGCGGCACTCTCACCGAGCTTCAAGCCGTGCTGCATGAGTGCAACGGAGGACGAGTGGTGGGTTCCAGTAACAACCTTGAGTTCGTCCGACGCGGCATGTCTGTGCTGGAAGAAGTCAGCAGCCATAACCCGGCCATCCGCCCAGTGCATAGCCAAGGACAAGGGGGAGGTAAAATCTGGGAGATCGACCTCGACACCAAATATGACATTGACAAAGGGGGCGACTTCCAGTGATGCGATTAGCTTGACATAATCCTTAGTGCTGATAGTTATCGCTATCAGCACTAATTTGTAAGACACTACAGAATAACAAATAATCTATGAGTAATTTCAAACGATTCATCTACGGCACAGACAACCACAAACTAGAAACTGAAATGAACATCGAGATCGACGACCACAAGATCGCCCTACTGGTCAATGCAATCACAGCGGAGCTGAAGCCCTTCACGAAAACCCAGAGTCTCCGAGCACGGGTCTCCGGGATTGTGCTGGAGCACCTGAAGCCTAATATATTTAATCCAGAAGAACGTGATTTCTTGCGTAATGCCACTTTCCCACAATTGGAGGAGAGGTATGGTCCATTGGAGACATGGAGGCCTCCTAATGAGCCTCTAGCCCCTCCAGTGGAGGATGGTGCCACTGAACCCACGAACCTGCCCCCAGTAGTCACCAAGGACCCTTTCCCCCTCCAAACGGGAACCAAGCTAAAAACCCTATGAGCAAGTTTAAAAGATTCATCTACGGCACAGACAACCACGGGGATCTCGGATGCCCCATTGCAATCAAAAAATTCTTGGAGTTCCGGGATGATTGGAAACCCCACTACTCCATTCACGGCGGGGATTTGTTCGACTTCGGAAGCCTCCGACGAGGAGCAAGTGCTGAAGATAAAGCGGACGGTATAAGCGAGGATTACAGCCGTGGGATGGAATTTCTTGAGCGGTATCTCGGAGAAGCTAAAGGGCGCACATACCTCACCCTCGGTAATCATGATGATCGAATCTGGATGAATACGGTAAGATGCGCGGACGGAATCCTTCGTGAGCGGTGTCAAGAACTTGCAGCCGCCTCTGAGAGGAGATTCAAGCATATGAAAATCAACTGGGTGCCATACCATGTCTCCCGCTACATCCAGCTCCCTGAAGGTGGTCCAAAGTTTATCCATGGGTTCCGCTCGACTCAATACCCAGCGAAGGCTGCCCACGACGACTATGGGCCAAGCATCTCGGGACATGTCCACAAGCCCAGCTCCTACCACGCACGGCACATCGACGGATCTCAGTCATTCACAGTAGGGTGCTTGGCGGACATAGAAAAGATGACGTATGCAGACCGATACACAGCCAAGAATGGTTGGCGGCAGGGATGGCTTTATGGTTACATCAACACAAAAACAGGAAAATGGCAGGCATGGAACGTAATACGAGAGCAAGGAAGCAACGATTGGCACACACCGATGGGGGTGCGATGAACATCCTAGACAGCCTCATCCGCGAGACTATCGAGGACTCCCGTCCACCCGATGCCAATGAGTTTACGGTTGCCGACTATGCGAGAGGCATCAACGTCACAATAGACGCTGCGTATAATCGTCTCAGGCGCAAGGTCAAGGCTGGCGAGATCGTTGTTCGGAAAGCATCACTGGATGGGATTCTGCTCAACATCTACCGTTCGGCAGACGAGAACTGAAGAGATGGCTTTTACATCATCCCCGTGAGTCCACTAAGAGACCCAGCCCCGGACGGATCAAGATTCAGCCGGGGTTGGGCAGCTCCACGGGAGGAACTCATCTCCTCCTCCATTAACTGCAAAGTTGCGTTCCAGAATACATGAGCACGCTCCACATCCCCCGCGTCTTCCGCGATGGTGGCGAGGAGTCCCTGCTTGATCGCGTTGATGTTGCCCACGTAGGTGATGTCTTCAGCCACAACGAGTGGCGCAAAGGCTCGCTTACATAGGACGGTGACAATCTTCCCGTTCTCCACGTTGGGAACTCGAAACACCCGATAGCGGGTGGCTCCAGTTCCGGGACCAACGGTGGCGATGGTGGTGCTGGCGTCAGCAGCAGTTGTCCGAATATCGAAAGAATCCGTCAGTCCACTAAACCGAATGGCGTCAATGTAGGTAACAGGTGCGCTGAATGTCAGCGTGTTCCCGCCTGTCAGATCCGCATTGGTCGTGACCCGGTATCGCTGAGCCGCATCCGTGGCGGCGATGTCCACCCACGAACCGTTCGTCTCGATGAAGTCCTCTTGGGTGGCGGACTCGGCTGAAGGAACGAGGTAGAGGATACTGGTCGCCACTTCGAGGAGCAGTAGAACGGGAGTGAACCCGGAATCGACTAGACCCCACGCGAGGCTGTTGTTGGCGGAGCCGACCTGCTTGAGGTCATGCCACATCGAGCGAACGCCTCCGGGGCTGCCGTCCACGATAGCGTGGAGGACAGCGTCAGCGGTTTCCGGAAGCCGGATGGCCCCCTGCTCTACGGGGAGACTGAACTGAACCGTGAGATCCCGGTAGGTCCCCATGTTGTATATCCGAGCCAGCGTCTGGTTGATCCGAGGTAGGAACGTCCCATCGGTGGGGGCGTAGGCCTCCAACTGGGTATTGATCTGGGCGAGGGATAGTGCTGGCATTGTTTTATTTGATAATCCTCATTTTTAGAAAGAAAGCAAGGAAGTGTTGGTTAAAATGATTTTAGTCGGACTAATTTGGGGCGACACCAACCACCACTTGGGTTGTTCCCACGCTTTTCATGTGAATGACGGGTGATGGAGCGCCTTCCTGAGTGGTTGTAGGAGCAGCCCATCCTGTATTTCCATCTGCTGCATTTGTCCGTGTTCCTGTATGAGCATCAGAGACAGTGACAGTAGCGGTGGTAGGGAC
>TARA_R110000851_G_scaffold56077_1_pt1 | contig 12103 bp, 7 predicted proteins | sample TARA_R110000851 | Tara Oceans TARA_R110000851 (sample SAMEA4397627) | marine metagenome | biome: Polar Biome; feature: [DCM] deep chlorophyll maximum layer (ENVO:01000326); material: water (ENVO:00002006), including particulate matter (ENVO:01000060) such as... | depth 17 m | reverse complement strand
TGTTGCTGTTGCTATTGCCATATTATAATACTTTAATCATTTCTTGTGTGTAATTGTCTGCTTCGGTGTAACCTAAATCTTTATATGTTTCCACTAAGCCTTTGTGTTTTATTAACGCATATGCATATTTACTTCCCCCTGCCTTACATGCTCGTGTTAATGACTCAACTAATAAGTTAACAGCCTTGTGTTTGGCTTTTTTATCTTCGTAGTTTTTATTTGATATGATCCAGTCCACCCAAGCTACTTTTGAATTAGTTATATATATAAACCCTGCGCAAACAGGAATGTCATTGTCTAATACTATTAAACCGCCTTCTCCGTCATCTGGCAAAAAATCTTTTGCCGGAAGCTCCCATCCCCAGTCTTTCCACCAACCTACTAATACACTATCGTAGTCAGTAGAATTTAGTTTACGAATATTAAACTCCATACACTAACAAAGATACTAATTTTTATGGATAGCTTTTCATTAACTCAGCTTGCACAGCAAAGAGCTCTGTTGGTGATGGACCTGTATTTTCTAATATAAATCTACAGAAATGCCCTAGTAGTCCATAAGACTCTGCTGTGTCGTCTTTAACACCTATAACATACGGGTTTAAAACATCAGGAGCAGTAGCCCCACTTATACTCGCGTCAACTACTATGTTGTTTATATTCAGAACCAAGTTAATATTAATCTGAATAACTTGTCCAGCTAACATGGGAGTGTTTGTTAGTTCATTGTTATAATATAAAAAGTCTCCTATACTTAATATAGATCCAATACTAAAACTTGGATTTGAAATAAAATCAAACTGCCTTGTTGATGGTAGCCCAAAGTAATTGTCTGCCCTTCCTATCCCATTTATAGCTCTTGATGCAAAATTTGAAATGACTGTAGGAACGATTGTGGTATTCTTTACAGCTGCATACCATGAGCCTTCCTTAAGTTCAAACCATTCGTTGCTTATAAACCCATTATTTTGCAGGTCAGTATTAAGTGTAACTGTCCATGGTTCGTCCGACTGTAGGTTAATTGTTTGAAATATTTTTGTTGTAATAGGGAGTTCATTTATAACGCTAGTTAAAGTAGAGTTATATTGTACATCATAAAAATTATTTCTTAACTCGTTAGTGTTATGTCTATATAAGTTCCCTTGTGAAAATGTATAAAAATAATTATTCATCCCCACCATGTAGTCAGGGTTATATGAATAAAAAGAAGGCCACCCCTTAGAGTTTTCGCTGTATGATAAAGTGTATTGAGCGCTTTGAGGAACAACAGGGACAGGAACTGGATTTAGCGGAATTGGCGTGGCTGTAGGAGTAGGAGTTGGAAATGGAGTAGGAGTTGGAGTAGGCACTGGAGTCGCTGTAGCGGTAGGTGTAGGTTTTAAGGTTGCCGCAGGAGTTGGTGTAGGTGTCCCCACACAAGTTCCTTGAATACAGATAAATCCTGTGCCTGCTGCTACATTATCGTAAGGATTGTACCTGTCAAGTCCAACCGGTGTTTGAGTTACAATTGTATAGTCACCGGCAGGTAAAATATTGAAATTAGTGAGAACAGTAGGAGCTAAAACTTTTACTACAGGGTTTTGAGAGTCAGCTACTGCGCTAACAGCTGGAGTTGCTGAGAACCCTGGAGTAAAATTTACTTTCTCTCCTTGGCTACTACTTATATAACCCATTATTCCAATAGAATCCGTAGAAGCCGAAGAAGATAAATAATTAGCCTGAACAAAAGGTCTATTTATATCATCAATAAGCAAATCACAGGGTAAGGTAACGGTTGTTACGTTAGCAACCTCCATATTTCCATTTCTCCAACCAGCTGGCGCTGCAGTACCTCCAACTAATTGTCCAGTCCTTTGACCTGTTGTAACTGTTTGCCCGCAGAATTTTAATACACTCATAGATGCAAAATTACAATTTTTTTTTTAGTTAGTTTTTATATAAAGCCTTCGATCCTTTCAGCCCAGCCACTAGCTTTTGAGTAGCCCCATATAATCCATTGGTAAGGAATAACTATGTTTTCGTCAACCTTAAAAGTAGGGCTGTCTAAGATAGACATAAAACTAGTGTAGTCTTTTCTATAAACTTCTTTGCCTTGCTTATCTTGTAATATTAACGCTGCAAATTCATAATCTTTTTTAGTAAAACTGCTTGCGTTAAAACTAAACGAATATTTAAACTTCGGCAAATACCTGTCGTTTATATTACCTGGTGGCATATCCATGTCTCTGCATGCCTGCGTAATTGCTCTGTCTTTAAAACGGATACCTGCGTATAATTCGTAATCACTTATTGTTCTTTGAGTTCCTACATTATATTCCTCAAAACTTTTAGCGTTGCACGGTGTACAAACAAGGCCGTCCACTCCCAATAAAGTTTTAGTCCTTGTCTGAGACACTATGTCTTTATGTGTCCAATTTCCATCATCATCCCAATGTTTTGTCCTTCCCTCTCTCGTGTATTCATGCCACGCAATGATTTTATGAGGGTGAAATAAATCATACCCATAAGTAAACGCTCTGACTGTTATTGTTATTTCTTCTCCATGAAAATACAGCAAAGGATCATGCATTACTTCAGTACAAAATGCGCCTAAAGTAAAAGCAAAGTGACCAGAATAAAATCTTGCTTTTATCGGCTCAGTTAAATTGTTTTTTAAAAGAAAAGGTTTAAATAGAACTATACCCTCTGGTGTAATAACATCGAGTTGCATGCCGTAGGGTTTCATGTCTCTTGCGTCAGGGTCTCTGTTGGGCAAGTAAACAGGAAGATAACTAGTTAGTAAAGGTTTTAAATGCCCTTTTATCTGTAAATTTTTAAGCGTCGTTATACATATTGTATCCCATCCTTTTACAAACCTATGATGTGAATCTAGTTGCAATGTATAAGTTTCATCGCTGTAGTGTTGTTGTATCTGATTTCTTGCCCAGCAAGCCCCTTGTGATTCTAAGTGTGGTATGTCTATAATTATAAACCGTCCATCAAGCGCGTACTTTTCTAGAGTATCCCATGCATCCTCTTTACTGTGTTGATGAGCAATGCATATTGTTAGGCTCTCTGGATTATCAGCATTAGCAAGCAAGTTGTCAATAGTGGGTACAAGCTCAGGGTCGCGATAGCTAGCAATTTGTATAAATATAGATTCCATTTGATTTGATTTGATTTGTTTATCATGTCTAAGATAATAAATTTTTTATTTTTACGGTGCTGGACTGCATTGACTACAACTGTCTACTTTATTCATATCCGCCAAATTAATAGTTGTAGAAGTAGTTACTGAAGTACGAGTTATTGTTGAGATTATTTGATAACATTTTTCAGTTTGTGGCACATAAACATAATCGTTTATAGCAAAGCCATTACCAAACCACAAGTCGGCTAGATTCAAAGATTCAACTAAATCACCAACCCCTTGGGAACACTCTTCCAAAACCAAGTAGGTTTGTCCCTCACAATTTATTGTACAGCCAGAAAAATTAGGGTCACCAGGTAACCTGTTCTGATCGTCTACACAAGGTGAAGTGGGTATGGTAGGGAGCCCTGCACGCCCCTCTTCTGTAGTGACTCCAGATATGGTGTATAGATCTTGATCATGCGATATTCTAGTATAAAGAGGATAGGTTTCTGCCGTTTCCATACTATACTCTATATTAGTATTACAATCTGTTACTATGTAATATCGTAAAGTTGGCAATACTGGACACCCAAATGTATTAGGAATTGGCTCAGCGTTAATTATTAGGTTTCCAGGTACAAATGCTGCGGGAGGGTTTAAAAAACTTGGAATATACTTGTAATAACATCCAGAGTTAGGATCTAAATATTGTTGCTGATCCCCTGGCCCTACTGTAAGCGGGCCTATATACCTAGCTTCGTTAGGGTCACACGGCGCACACGGTGTTATCTTGTAATAAAAACTCGCAACAACTGGCGGTGGTATAAGCTCTATAGTCCCCGCTAAAGTATTGGTTACCGCTAAGTCTTGAGATGGAATTTGGCCATTTGGATTGGTTGCGCTAAAAGGAGCGCTTGATGAAAACTGATACCCCGAAGCTGGTGTAGCGTCAATTATAAATGAGTAGAGGTCTAGGGCTGCTCCGGATTGTGTTAGTGGACCCGGTGGATTACCTCCATCATATCCAATTCCACTTAAAGTATAACCTGTTCCTAAAATCCCTACAATTCCATTGGTTACGTTTTGAGTGACAGTATATATTGTTGGGGACACCGGCATACCCGAACAGTCACAAGTTTCCGCTACTTGCAGCTGTCCATTAATTTGCTCTCTAACAATAGTGTCATCAGAATAAAATCCGTTTGGGGCAACCAAAGTTAAAGCTACGTCGGTATAAACCGTAGTTGCGTTTGCAAATGTTGCGGTGTCAAAATAATATGTTCCTACTGCCATAATTTTTTATTTTAAATTGGGCATGATACTGTAGCGTTCCACGCTGTGCTTGAGATAGGAGCAAAAACTTTTAACACCGCAGTTTGAGTTGCTGTTGTTTTGTTAAATGTTGCACTTCCATTCCCTGGGTATGTTATTGTTGCAGCTGGCTCTCCTAGAGCTGCTAAAGCTGTGTTTAATTCTCCTTGATAACTTAGTAAACCTCTATACCCAGTGTCAATAACAACAACACCATCAAATTCAAGGGTAAATTGATCAGGGACATTGAATGCATTAAAGGTAATAGTTACTACGCCTAATGTGGCTCCTAATTGAATAACTTGTGTATCTGGAAACGCTACTCCTCCTGAAAAACTTGTTGAAGAATTACACGGTATTACTGGTCCAACTGGCACGTTGTTACAACAAGCGTTGTATGCGGTGTTGTCTACGTTTAATAAAACCTGTGTTGGCTTTCTGTAGTCCCATATTAAATACAATTTGTTACCCGTGTTATTTGGCATTGCAAATTGAGCTGAGTGTTTATCTCCCGTCGTAACAACTGGAGTGGCTAAAGTAGAAGCGCCTAATAACGATACAATATCAAATGATATATTGTTATATAAAGTGTCAGTTCGTAAATACCTAAATTGATTTGTTGTTGCGTCAAACACATAATTGTCGGTTCCTATTTTATTACTAATAATATTTACCAATGCCGCTTCATTAGGAATTATCCCTGCGCCAATTGGTCCCGATACTGTATCATATTGTGAAACAATAGGATTAGATGACGTGTCGGAGGAAAGTGTAATTTGAGTTGAATGAAGAGGTGAATTAAACGTATTGTCAGTCCATGAATATTGATTATGAATAAACTGACCTGCTTCGTTGCTGCTCGTTATTGCTATATTATATATTGTCAATAGGTTTTCTGCTGGACACTCTGTCGTTACTTGAATTGTATCGGGTGCAACTGAATTTGTTGTTATCCTTAATATTACTTGCGTAGCGTCAACAACATTCTTGTTTACAAACAGCGTACCGCTAATAAATACTAACCCCGTAGTGTAAGATACGTTATTGTAAATTGCCTCTATTGTATATCCTACCCCAGTATTTGTTTCTTCAGTAACAATAGTTAGTCCTTGTTGAGTTACAATTTTTTGTAAGCCTGTGCCTGCACTAGGCGTGTTTATTTCTGTAATAAGATCGTCCTCTATAGCGTTAGGAATAACATAGTTTATTGCTACAGTCCCAATTTCTTGAGTAACGTTAACACAATATATGGTTTCTTGACCTGGGGTTACATACACATTTTCAGTCAATCCACACGGAGAACAATTGGTAAACCCTGGAATATTTTCGCCATTAGAAGCAAGCACAAATTCATTCATATAAGGATCATAGCCGCCTAGCTTCTGATTCCCTATTGTATCAATAAAGAAGTCCCTAAACCAGCTCCGCATGCCCGCTTCTGATATAACGGCTAACGCTTCTGGACCAGATTCTCCTCCTCGCAATCTTAAAACTGCACCTCTTTTTGCGTCGGTAAAAAATTTGTCAGCTCCATATACAGCAAAGCTTTCAGGGTTATTACTAATACCAAACTCTTCGTCTCTTGCAATCTGTTGACCCAATACGGTAGGTACCGAGGTTAATGCGCCGCCGCCTGATGCATCAGTTAAAATGTCTTTTCCTTGCAGAACGTAGGATATCTTGTCCTCTTGTAAAGTTAATATATCTGTTCGTCTTGCGTGCAGCCTCTCTATGGGGCCATACAAGTCCTCTAATGGCTTAAAATTTAGTAGCCCTGCGTTGAATTCATTTAGCTTATTTACGTTTGACTCGTCATTAAATATACCACTGTATGTGAGGTCAGCAAATCGGTGTGCTTTTTTATATAGCCGAGCGGAGGTGGTGGTTGCTCGATTTCCAAAGTTTAATGGTTTTCCAGTAATGGAATCTCTAATTTTATAGCTTTCAATCCCGTTTCCAAAAGAAATGCAATTTGCAAATCCGGTGTTAATAATAGCGTCTTGAGGCGTTATACTTATAGTGTTTTGAAAGTCAATAATTTGATTTTGAACATTTCCTTCATGTTGTCCTTGATTGTCAATAGGGAAAGATAAGTTGTTTTCATACCACACGTCTGGCAAAGCGTCTAGTGGTAAAGTTTCAAAAACAACAGCTGTTTCAGCTCTAACAACTTCTATTCTTAAAGTGGTAAATGACTTTCGGTTTTTACCATCTCCAGCTGACTGCGCGCCTGTAGCCATTAGAAATTTTCCTCCTGTAGCCGTGTCCTCATAAAACCTAAAAAATAATGTTCCAAATTGTGCATTTATTTGGGCGTCACCTTCTCTAATTATAGTTCTTGGCGGGCCTGTAGTGGCGGGTGTTTCAATTGTGTTGTCGTAAGAAGTTAAATATAACGCTTGATTACAAGAATTCCTTGGCCATCCATTACAAGACTTCCCAGTGTCTAGTACTGCAGATACGTTGTCGCCATCAAAAAAGTCTTTAAAATTATCATAATTATTAGAAGATGTAAGCTCTAAAGTTAAATCGTACGCCCTCTGCTCCGTTTTATTATTCTTACCATTTCTTCGGGTCGTATATTCAATTATAACGGTACTTCCTGCGGGAATGGTATAGTCAATATTTGATGTAGCTCCTGCCCCTAATGGATTGGGTACGGTAACTGGAGCAGCTGCAACACCATAAGTTCCACTCGATTTAGCTATTACCGTTACTTGAGACCCTTCAACTATATTTCCTCCTGCAGTTTCTTCATTGGTTACTATAAAATTATTTGGATTTAATTTCATGTACACACCCGACGGAATAGCAATTAAAGCTTCAGGATCAGCTGGTTGTAAAGGATCTTGAATGCTTAAAAAATTAGTAGGTTGAGAGGTTTTTTCTAAAACAGTTGTAAAAGTACAATTAGGCCTTGGACCATTTGTGTCTCTTTTAACAATTAACCTATCGCCTTCTTCTATTTTTTTTATATTTTCTCCTTCAAGTAAAAAATAAACAACATTTCCATCAGGCTCTTCAAAGTAAACATTTGTATATATTGTATTATAAGAATCTCTATCAGCTTTAATAACAAACTTATATCTCTTTGCCCAGAAAGGGGCTATTTGTGCAGGGGTTACATTTCCTCCAGGGATCGTAACTTGTATAGAGTTTTTAAACTGCGAATCACCACAAGAAATATGAACAGTATTAAAAGGGCTTACTAGCGCAGTAGACGATCTATTAAACTCATCCATATACACTATTCCTATTTCATAACCCCTATTGCTGTGTAACGAGTAATTGTTTGAGGATTTTGTATATTCTATACTGTCAAAAGTTAAAGTGTAATACTCATAAAATGTTTGTGTCGGTGTAATGACGTTATCAACAAACTGCATAACTGGAAACTGTAGTCCAATTATATTAGAATTAGGGGAGGATGTTATTGCTATCGGTTGGTCTATTAAGCTTATTCCGCTAGCGTTTTTTATAAAAGCATCAAGCTGTGCAGGAATAGCACAATTAAATATATCCGTAAAAGTTGCTCCATTACAAGAGTTGGCTACGGTTTTAATGTTTGCCACAGTTCCTATTTTAGCTACAAAATCTGCACTAATTGCTAATTCATAAACAGAAGCAAAGGCCTGAGGAATAATATAGTTAAAATTAATTGTTGTTGCTACGGTTGTTTCTACAGGAAACGTAGGCTGTCCATCAAAAGCATAGTGTTGTATTTGTACCGTAAATTGAATAGACGATCCCTGTATTAAGTCTGATGGGTTTAAAGTTATTTCTAATTTAGATTGAGGAATAGTCACACTTGCGCCTAAAAGATAATCGCTATCAACTCGAGTGCTGATTACGGATGTTAAACCTATCTCTTCAATTTTTAGTTCGGATGAATAATTAAACTGAACAGCGTCATTAAATCGATCTACTAAATCATAGCCCTCAACGTAGTTTCCGTATACCATACGATTGCCCATTAATGTTTGAGCTTTAGCCAATAGCGGCACGTTGTCATACGATCTTAATATCTCATATTCTGGTAAAACACTAAATATTTTTTGATTATCAAAAGTATAAAGAGCGAGTTGGTTATTGCCTAACCCTAAGTCTACTTTGTTTAAACTTTCTATAATTTTAATAGTAGGATCAGTAATCTCCTTAAAGAGAAGTTCAATTGATTTTACTAAAGGACCCCCAGTGTTATATGTTATTTGAGTTGCGTTTGTAGTATTTAGCATTCCATCATTAAGAAAACTTCCGGTGCTAAACCTAAAACTTGCTGATGTAAAAGAAGGATCGCTAAATTGAGAAGTTGCAGAAAACTCACCATCTGCATATTGGTATCTATAGCCAAAACATATAAACCGTTCTTCTAAAAAATTATTTTCTGTTGCCGTGGTAAATGGAACAATAGTAGGCGCTGCCTCTGGTGGTTTTTTGATTACCAGTATAGCCTCTGCGGAAAATTGATCTAGGTATGCTGCCATAATTTATGATAAAGTATAAGTTACATTTTCCGTTAATGTTAGTCCTAATAAATTAACTGTACCTGTTGATTCTGGTTGTTGCGGATCTGCATTTCCATCAGCATACGAAGTGCCCACGACATATGATGCAGTCCAAGTTCCTGAAGTTCCATCGTCTCCTTCAATAGTACCTGATATTCCTGATGACCCAGGATTTCCTATTGTGTTTGCATTCATTAGGCTTATCGTTGTTACGCCAGTGCTTAAATCTGTTGAAAATTGCGTAAGCGCTAACCCCTGTGCTGAATTTATACCCTGAATACCATACCCTTTTGTATATTTCGTCACTCCAGACGTATAACAATCTATACCTGGTAATGATATTTGTGTTGTAGTTGGCAGCGCGCCTTGACCAAAAGGAGCAAGCGGCACAGGACAACCTTCAATAGTCCCTTGATGAAATCCGAACAAAGTAGAGGCGCCTAAAATAAGTTTTGAAGCTTTAAATCTCCATAATCCCGTTTGAATTACAGGAGGTAAACCATTTAATAAAGGCTCTGCATAATTGTTTTTAACATTTATAAAACGAGGAGGATTAAAATTATCAGTAAAAAATAATAAGTCTCCCGCCATATCTGCTGAGGTAATTAAATTTGCTGGATTAAAATTTAACGTTGTATTTATTCCTGAGCCATCATCAGTACTTACTACATGATACGTTACTTGCGCTGTAGTGGTATTAAAAGAACAAATCATATCACATTTTCCCGTGTCAGATAAAGTAAATAATGGGTCGTGAACAAACCAATATAATGTTTCATTAGCACTATCATCGTATACTCCTATAGCTCTAGCAGAAACACTTAAAGCTGTTTGATCTAAAAAAAACAACTCAGTGAGCCTTGTATTCCCTTTTGCGTTTTCTACAGATCCAATTTCAGACGCTTCGGTAGACCCCAATCTTACATTGAGTGCATCTTCATATTCGCCATTTGGTATAAGCCTTTCATCAAGGCTTTTATTCATACGGCCAGCAATAAAATTCCTTTGCGTTCTTGCCATTTTATTTTATCCACTTATTTTGACCTCTCATATTCATCAACAATCTCCCTGGATGAATATTGCTTAACCGAATTTTTGCATTACGAAGCAATGCTGTTTTGTCTTTTCTTGCTCTGTTTATTATATACTCTTGTACGCCAAACTTACTATTTAATATAGCGTATTTAACATAGGCATAAATATAATCTTCAAATAATTTATTTAAAGTAATTAAAGAATCGTCGCCACCTTCCATACCGTCTGATATATATTCTAATATACACTGCTCATTTGCCATAGTAGAATCAAAATTTATAACCCCTGCTTTTTTATCTATTGTAAAAGTAGGGTTCATGTTTGCCGTTTCAGTATTTAACCCATATCTCGCTCCTATATTTGTGGTATAAAAATCCTCATTGTAAGGAGTATTATTGTTTTGGTCTAAGTTTGCTTGATTTAAATATATACTATTTAAGGAACCATCCGTTCTAGAGGAGTCTAAAGTTGATGTTTGACGATTCACATTGTCAGATGCGTCATACGTGAAATCAGCAGTTGCAGTTTGCACATAAGAAAGAGCCGACTGAACTTGTATGTTTTCTAGCAGCGGTCTTATTGTGTTGTTTTTAAACAACGATATTCTTACCCAATTCACATAGTCCGAAGGCAATACAAATCTCAAGTCAGAATATACAGTAAGCTGCAAAGATTTAATTTCCTTAAATGCATCATAGTTTAATTCCTGAATACCTCTTTTAGCATGAAACAAAATCTTAAACCTTTCTTCATTGTTCACCAAAGAATGGTTTCCATCAAACATTAATAAAAAATTATTCACAACATCTGTTAAACTTACATACTGATAAGAACCCCAATTTAAATCAGTCGGCGTTACTCCATCGTTTGTATAATACTTTTTTTGATCTATATAAGCCATAATTATTGTTCTTGATTTTGCGTTCGTTCTTCTACTTGACCAAATTTAAATACGTCCCCTTCTCTAATTGATATTCCTGCGTATTGCAATATTTTTGATACCAAGTCATTCCCGTCATCTAGTGGCAATTCAAAATCTTGATAATCCGCTTGGCTTTGATCAAATATTGGATCTCCATTGGATATAGTTGTAAATGTCCAATTCGGATCTTTAGGATACCTGATGTATTGAGCAACGACTTGACCCATAGAAGATATAGTAGTTGGATGCAAGCTTATATTATTGGCTTCTTGTGTGTATGCTGGGTAGGTTAAGTTTGGAGCTGTAAGTAAAGAATTATTTAACATAGTTATTTTACTATTATTGACTAGCTCAGCTTCATTGTTTAGATTAGATTCTTTATATATTGAATAAGCTATACAAGAATAAATAATACTTGTAGAATCAATTGTTATTGTAGAAGCACTAGAAAACCCAATAATTAGCGCGGTGGTAACAACATTATTATTAAGTATAAAAGAAACTTTGTCTCCAACTAAAGAAGCAGTAAAGGCTGCGCCTGTATCTATAATCTGATTACCTGCAGTAGCAAAACTTGTTGTGGTCCCTGTAGCTGTTATTGAACTATATACCAAAAGCTTGTTTAATAAGTAATAATCAAATCCGGTAGTCGAAGAGCTTGGAAGTATATAAGCGTTGTTTATGCCTGGCGCAGCATCAGTAATTTTTGAAATAAAATAAGTGTGTGCAGATGTTGTTATTGCAGTAGAGTCAGTTGTTAAAGTAGTTGCATCTACAAAAGCGATAACACAAATTTTAGACACCACATTATTAATAGTGATAGAAACAATATCTCCAACCATTTCGCTTGTAAAAGCTGCAGTTGCATCTATAATTTGACTATTTCCGCCCCCTATTGCCGTAGTTGTTCCTGAAGCCACAGTGGTTTGAGCGGTATATGTTTGAGCAAGACTTCCAGTTGCTGAAAAAGTATCTATTACTTCTTCATATCCTTTTTTTATATCTGCATATCCAGTTCCAGACATCCTAGAGTTTTCATCATTTATTTGCTGGTTGTATTGAAAAAAATACTCGTCAAACAAATCTAATTGTGCCTGTTTAGCAAATAGGTTAAAATCATTAGGAGATAAATAACCGTAATTATTTTTATTAATTATTGCTAAAACTGTATTTCGTACAGAATTTATCATTGTTATTCTTTTACACAAAGATAAGTAA
>TARA_R110000851_G_scaffold125979_1_pt1 | contig 12110 bp, 16 predicted proteins | sample TARA_R110000851 | Tara Oceans TARA_R110000851 (sample SAMEA4397627) | marine metagenome | biome: Polar Biome; feature: [DCM] deep chlorophyll maximum layer (ENVO:01000326); material: water (ENVO:00002006), including particulate matter (ENVO:01000060) such as... | depth 17 m | reverse complement strand
CGAAGAAGCCTTCCCCGCAGAAGTAAACACTTTGGAAAAATTGCTTCCAGTGATTACGCCTCTACGGACCTCAAACCATTCGTCTGTGCCTTGCTCAAACTCAAAGATCTTCACGCTTCTAGCCTTTTCTTTAGTATTTCTACTACTTCATCGCATTGAGTTTGACTTAAATCTTTCAAGTCTGAAACTCCATACGCAGGCATTATTTTAGTTTGGTCTGTGCCCGTATCATCAATTAATCTTAAAAGCTCCGCAATATCAACAGGCTTTTCTTTCTTGGGAGGAAGTACCGAAGCATTCCCATCGTCATCCTGAGTCGGCATTCCCAATACTGATTGAAGTGTAAATCTCCTACAGTAAGTAATAAGACTTCCATAACTGTGGGCATCGTGCTTCCCAGCGGGGATAGAGAAGTCAGATTTGATCCATTGGCCTGACTTGTGAAGTAGCATTGTCTTCACGCCTACAGATCCGTTGTCAGTATATGGAAACTGCATGTAACTTAGTCCGTTTTCTGACATTGGCTCTTTTGCGGCATTGATTACGCTTTGTAAGTCTGCGTAAGTCGATTTGAAGAAAGGGTTCTTTGCGCCTTTTACAGCTCCTCCCATTTGACTCTGGGCTAAAGACAAAGCCAAGGCCAATTCGTTAATTTCTACTGAATGTTCCATCTTATTCTCCTTAGTGAACAATTATTCTAACTTTTTCTGATGACAGATGTAAACAATTATTGGTTTTCTTTTTTAGCCCACATTTTCTTTTTTATATCGACCTTCTTCTGACCGGATCTTCCTATAGGAATCTGCTGGACCTTCCCGCCAGTTGCTAAATATTCCTTAATCTGGACTGATAAGGTAGCAATTATTAATTCTTCTTGTTTAGTTCTCATAGTCTTATCTCACTGTTAAAAATTATTGGTAAGTTATGGACCCGTCTCTGGGCTCGTCTGGCGAGTGATATTTTTACTTGCTTATAATCCGCATAAGACAGGTTTTCAACGCTCTCAGAGGCCATCGCTAGGACCGTCTCGTCATATTCGGAGTGCTTGTTTAAGAGCCAGTGCTTATCTTCTATCCTTTCTAGCTTCTTCTCAAAAAGAACGCTTGAAGGTAGGTTTAAAGCCTCGACTACTGCCATCCCGTTAGCGCCACACCCAAAACAGTGAGCTAAAATCACACCATCTTTCTCTGTGATGCTTAAAGACGGTGACTTATCCTCGTGGACAGGACAACAGGCAGAATAGCCCTTACTTGTCTTCCTTACCTTATCAAGTTTATCTAAAATACTTTGAAGATCGAGCATGGCTGTTCCTTATGTTTATGTGAGTGATAAAATTCTTCACTTCTTTTGAAATCGGGCGGGGAGTCCTATCTACCCCTTGCGGCCAGACTCCAAACTTTGCCCGATATTTATGAGCGGCATAGCCGTCACTGTATCCCTTTGATTTAGAATAAAATAGAAGCTCCCCCATCCATCTGCTTTTTTCTTGCATAGTATGAGCGACAGTCGCTTTAGAAAGCATAGACCCGTCATCTTTAAACTCTGGCTCGTCTGATTTTATTTGATAGCCGCAAGCACAAGACCTGCCTTGGAACGCAGCAGAGCATACTGGACATTCCCTTGTGAGCTTCTCCTTTTCTTCTTTCTTGAGCTGATCCTTCTCTTTAAATTTCTTCTCACCGTCATCTAAGGACTCTGGCTGAATATCCTCTGGGAAGCCGTGCTTAAGCAAATTCCCTGCATGATCTAAATAAGTCGCTACTGTCTTACCCTCTGCGGTCCTCCAGATCCTGCCCGCTCTTTGCACAAACCCTATCGTGCTTTTTGTCGGATAGGCATCAATTAGAATCTCTACTGACGGATCGTCATATCCCACACCTAGAAGACGGCTACAGCTTAAGACCTTTGCCTTTCCAGAACGGTGGTCTGAGTAGATATATTTCCTTTCCTCGTCCGGCATATACCCATCAATGTGTAGAGCTGGGATGCCCGCGGCGATAAACTTCTCAACCAGCAATTTTGAGTGAGCGACTGAGGGGCTGAAGGCTATTGCTCGTCTAGTTAGGTCTTTTGAGTGAGTCCTATAATTCTCAACTATATCTCCGTTAAACTTGTCGTCCATCATCGCCACGCCAAGAGCTTCGGGATCGTAGTCAGATCCTCCAGTAGATAGGGCTTTAGTCTTAACGCCTTTTAAATCTATCGTCTTACCAACATAGTAATCAGTCGGGCAGAGGTAGCCCTTCTCGATTAGTTCTCTTGGGCCTATCGTTACTATTAGGTCATCCCATACTTTTCCTAACCCCTTGCTGTAAGGGGTGGCTGAGAGCCCGATTATAGGAATGTTGTTTAGTCTTGTAAGAACATCTACCAAAGACTTGTACATCGTGTGACACTCATCAACTATGGCTAAGTCGAAAACTAAAGACTTCCTTCTTACTGCGGTCTGGACCGAAGCTATCTGGATCAATTTTCTAGGATCGTATCGGGGGTCATCGCCTTGCAAGACTGAGAAGTCAGCTCCAAGCCTTTCAAATGTCTCGACAGTCTGTTGGACGAGTTTTATTCGGTCACAAAAGAATACTGACCTCTTACCCTTCTTAGCCGCTGACAACATGATAGATGCAGCGATCATTGTCTTGCCCATCGAGCAGGGAGCAGCAAGTAAAGGTCTGAGCTTGCCCCCGCAAATCGAGCTTCTTAGCTGGGCTATAGCCTCGTTCTGATGATCGCGTAAAACTATCATTAGAAATCGCTCCGTTTGTGTCCAGCTTCTGTCATCGCGTCAGTGTTAGAGGGATACTTCTCTTGATACTCATCCAAAATCATATCCTCAAGGCTTCCTATTATTGCAGCTCTAGCTACAAGATAAGAGTATCTGTATTTTGCAAAGAAGGCTTTGGGCTTCATGTTCCCACCAAAGACTTTAGCCATATCTAGCTCCATCGTCTTTGCTAAATGTGTCTCCATCATGAGATCAATAAGCCCCTCATCATCGTTTTGTAAAACAGCTTGAACAACCTCATCGGAGCCCCTTGCCCTTATAACTACTTCTCGTGTGTCGCTATCAACTAGATCTTCTAAGTTTTCTTGAATTGCATCTATTACTTTGTCATTGCTCATTGTTTTGTCCTTTTAAATGTTCGGCCAGTTTTGGATTTGCTGCTTAATCTTTGCCCTCTCTTCATCTGTCCACAAAGACTCTGGAATCGCTTGGGGAGGGATATAACAATCTTTAACATCTTCTTTTGAGAGAAGGGAAGTAAATTGATTCTGAACACAAACGATAAAATATTTACCTATAGCTTTCTCTTTGCCAGCCTTAAGCTCATAGTTGCTTTGCTTCCAGTTAATCTTCCATCCTTGGTCGAATGCTTTTTTAACTGCCTCTAAAGTGTTTATCTCTGGCTTCATGCTTGTTTGTGTCATTGTCTTGGCCTGTTTCTGTGTAAGTGAGGCTATTGGAACATTTACAGATCATGCCGTCAACAACTATCGTATACATTTACCACTTTCTTGTCATCAGACTTCGACTCAGAGGATCGATATTGCTTGAACCTATTTTTTTGTAATACTGCTTTTGTTTGGGTCGGTAAGGCACTACTGGATTGTCTACAACTTTACGACCTCGAGGACCGTCAAAAGTTACGTCATTCTTCTGAGCGAGCGTAGATACTGAGCCTTTCGGGATGTTCAGATCTAGACTTACTTCTCTTATAGACCTCCCGCAATCCGCTAGGCCCGCTATAAGTAGGATGGTTTCTTCGTCATATTTAGACATATTATTCCTTAAGCGATAAAATAAATTTTTGTAATAACGTAACATTTTAGTCCTTAAGCGATAAAAGCAATTATTGTAATGACGTAAAAAGCAGCAACAGTGATTACCGCTCCGACAAACCCAAAAAATAAATCTAGTGCTAGTGTCTTGTATTTCAATATTTTCATTTTGCTTTTCCTTTTGATGATTTTGCTATTTCAATAAAACTTGCCATTGACCTAAGCTCATTGTACTTAATCTTGCCAGACTCCATTTTTTCAGCAAATCCCCCGCCGTCCTTTTCTCCTTTTTTTACAATATTTGCGGTATCCCAAAACTCCTGCTTTCCGCACCAGCCCATAAAAGTTACAACCTCATCCGTCATTGAACCAAAGACATAAACTCTGCAATCGTAATTTTTTTGATAAGAATTTACATGTGCGTCATACAGGCTAGATGGCTTTACGTTACGTTTCTTGCATTTTACGTCTAGCTTTATATCTTCACCGTTTATCTTTATCACAAAATCATACGGGCCTTTGTCAGACCCGCACCAAGTAAAAGTTATACTTTCCTCCATCAACAGCAAGGCAAACTCTTTTTCAGCGATGAGTCCGGTAATTTGTCCAGACCCGTCAGGCAAAATAGTCATGTAATTAAACGGCTTACATTCGGGAGTCATTCGCCTTGCTCCTTTGCTGTTACAATCTCAAGCTCTCCTGCATTGTGATAGAGAAAAAGGCTAAAAGTCTGACCCTCACTATCTGTTACTTCGATCTTAGTAACATCTGTGCTGGGCATGAGATTCTCTGTGCTGATTTCTAGCTTAGTTACTTGATGGATGTTTGTTGATAAGTTCATGACTGATCCTTGGCCCCCGAAGGGGCGGTGATTGGGCGCTGAAGGGCTTGGTGACTTTGGCTTAATGTAACACTGTATGTAACACTGACAAATACTTTATAATTTAATACTGTTATTTATCAATAGGATGGGGAGTAAGTTCAAGTCTCCCCATCCGCACCACTTAGATCCTTGAGAGTTCTTCTATTTCTACATATTCTCCGCCAGCAGGATAGGCATAGTAAGCGGTCCCAGTTGCTTTATTTAGCGTTCCAACTTCGGGTCTGGACTGCAACCATGCTGCTACTTTCTTGGCGTGGGCTTCTACTTTTAAAGCCAACTCAAAAGCTTTGCGATTCTGCTCTTCTACTCTAGGGTCTAATCTGCTCATCTGTGTATTCCTTTTTGTGTTTCTGTGTAAGTGGAGCTATCTTCCCATTTCCAGATGATAGTGTCAACACAAATTGTATACCTATAGAGCCTCTTTGACATTGTCGATGATTCTGACATCGTAATGTAGCCCTATATGTGCCGTAACCTGTTTACCATCATAGTTGGTAATACTATAGCCTAGTGCGCTGTCTACTGCTGTCTTTGCTGTATAGCCGTCTAGCCTTACCTGATAGCGGGGATTTCCATTAACAGAGCTAGGCTCGCGCTGTATAACTTCTAAAATACCTGTATGTATTGTTATATTCTTCATAATGTAATGCTCCGTTGTGTTTCTCTGTAAGTGAGATCATCTTCCTCCTTCTGGACCCCTTAGTCAACACAAATTGTGTACTTATTTTACTACAGGCGAGTTTATCCTTTTTCCCCCGCAAATACCCCAGTCTTATACTAACTGGCCCTTGCGTCACCTTGCGGCAGTATCCTAAGATACGGTACTAAATACTCGTCCCACACTCTCTGTGAGTACGCCCCCTCTGGAATATCCCAGACCACGATTGTATAAATATCTCACCAGCTGTGGATTTAATGCGGTTGCCTGTTGTCAAGGATGACAGCGCAGGACAATTTGCTGGTTCGATCTCCCCTTTCGGGGGCTCTGTTAAAGAGACAGCTTCTCATGATCCCTGAGTAAGTCGGGATTTACCACACTGTAAAATAGGAAGAGTTTGAAAACTGAGGAGTCTGCGTTAGAATATCCCATGTCGGGCATCTAGCAAACTTTTCCTCTTCCGTTGAAAATGCCAGATTTTAGGTTTCCTCAAACCACCGACAGATCCATAGTATTCCCCTTAGAGTAAGATTTCAACCCTACAGTTACATTGTGGGGTTTTTTTTGCGTGTAATTGTTGGAGCTGTTTAATCCTTAATTATGGTACAATGTGGCATAAGTCAACAGGAATCAATGACATGGAAGACAAGCCAGTAAACCCACCACATAGACCGCCACGAGTCTTTAGTGATGAAGAAATAGTTGAATGCAGAAAGTTTGCGTCTTCAATAACGAAGCAGCAGCTCGCAGATTATTTTGGCTGTAGTTTCAACACCTTACAAGCAGCAATGGTAAGACAGCCTCTCCTTTCTGAAGCATATCGTAAAGGTAAGGCGATGGCTATCATAGACATGGCTGGATCGCTACAGAGCAAAGGCTTAGACGGAGACGTTGGAGCTGCTAAGTTCTGGCTATCTCATCAAGCTGGATGGACGGAGACGAAGAGAACCGAGCTTAGTGGTCCAAACGGTGATCCCATTGATGTTGATATGCACTGGACCGTAGAGGTCGTTAATAGTGCCTAGAATGCAGGTTCCCAAGAAATTAGAGAGATTCATCAATACTCCTAAACGCTTCAAAGTGGCTATAGGAGGACGAGGGTCTGGTAAGTCTATGACCTTTGCAGGGATCTCTTTAATGGACTGCATGACCAAGGGTATCAAGACTGCCTGCTTTCGTGAGTTTCAGAACTCCATAGATGATTCCGTGCATACTCTTCTCAAGTCGGAGATAGAGAGACTTGGGCTCCAAGGCTTCGAGGTGCAAGGCAATCAGATACTATTCAATGACAACGCAGCGTTTAAGTTCAGAGGGCTTTCTAGAAGTGCTGACGGTGTGCGGTCTATGGCTGCATTCAATCGGTTCTGGGTAGAGGAAGCACAAACTATCAGCGAAGATAGCTTAAGAGCCTTGACACCTACTTTAAGAGAAGAGGGCTCAGAGATCTGGTTCTCTGCCAATCCCCGCTCTAGTGCCGATCCGTTTAGTCAGAGATTCATCAAGCCTTACGAGAAGGAACTAATCAGGGACGGTTATTATGAGGATGACCTTCACCTAATAGTAATTATAAACATCAAAGACAATCCCTTCGCTCCTCGCGTTCTATTAGAGGAGATGGAGCACGACAAGCTATCTATGTCTTCTGCAATGTATCAGCATGTATGGGAAGGCGCTTACCTAGATGACACTGAATTATCCATCATTCCCACGGACTGGTATGACGCAGCGATAGACGCTCACATTAAGCTGGGCTTTGAACCTACTGGCGCTGTGATAGCTTCTCACGACCCTTCTGATGAGGGCGGGGACAGCAAAGGATGGGCTTTACGCAAAGGATCGGTAGTCCTAGATGTAGATGAGATGGTGACAGGAGATGTTAACGAGGGAATGGACTGGGCGCTATCTAAAGCTAGGGCTGTGAGTGCAGATTGGTTCGTGTGGGACTGTGACGGTTTAGGTATATCTCTCAAGAGACAAGTAGATCAGGAATTAGAATCGACCAAGATGCAGCGACATCAATTTAGAGGATCTGAAACGCCGGACGATGCCAACGTTCCCTATTCTGGCAAGGACTCCAAGACTAATAGGGATACCTTCGTCAACAAGAGGGCGCAATACTGGTGGCGGCTAAGAGATCGCTTCTACGCAACATACCGAGCGGTGACACATGGGGAGTACATAGACCCCGAAGAGATGATCTCTCTATCGTCCGATATTAAAGTCTTAGACCAGTTGAGGTCTGAGGTGTGCCGAATTCCACAAAAGCGTGGCAATAATGGTAAAATACAGATAATGAGCAAGATTGACATGGCGAAGAAGCCTTATCAGATACCCTCACCCAACATGGGTGACAGTCTGATGATGGCTATGTTTGCGCCCAAGGCAGCACAGAAAGCGACTGCGACACTAAAATTTAAGGGATGGGGTTAAGATGGCAACGTATGACAACGGCAAGAGCGAGAACTCAGAAGACGAGTCTGCTGAATACACTGGCACTGACCTGTCCTATAAGGATAAATACGAGGACCACGAAAGTATACTAAAGCTACTGTCATCAGCTCAAGAGAGCGAGAGCGATAACAGGGAAGACGCAAGAGAGGCCCATCTCTTTGTGGACAAGAAGGACGGACAGTGGGAGCCTAAGTGGTGGACTGCTAACGAGAACAAACCCAGATATACATTCGACCAAGTAAGTCCTATCGTTTCCCAAGTCGCGTCAGAGATTGAACAGGCAGACTTCGATATCAGGATAAGCCCAGCAGGGGGAGACGCTACCAAAGACATCGCCTCTACTTACGATGGGATCATTCGTAACGTAGAGAACTTATCCAATGCTACGCAAGTATACGCCCAAGCGTGCCGCGGGATGATAACGAGCGGCTTTGATGCGTGGCGGGTTAGTCAGAAGTACGCAGATGACAATTCGTTCGATCAAGACCTGATGCTTGAGAAGATAGCCAATCCCATTGATAGGGTGTGGTTTGACCCATCAGCAGAGCTACAAGATAAGTCGGACTCTCGCTATGCGTTTGTCCTGCATCCAATGGCTTTAGATGAGTACAAGGCTAGATGGCCGGAAGGTTCTGGTGAGTCAGTATCAGAGGATCGAGACGGCGATGCTTACTACGATAAGGCAGAGGCTGTAGTGGTGGGGGAGTTCTTGTATTTAGAGTCGCAGGACCGCGAGCTTGTCATGATGTCTAACGGCAAGACTTACGAGGTTGACGAAGAATACGAATCAATTGTAGACGAATTGGAATCCATAGGTGTCACTGAGATTAAGAGGCGCAAGCGTAAATCTCATCAGGTCTGTTCAAGATACTTTGACGCGAAGGACTGGCTAGAGGATGACAAGAAGACTGTCTTTAACAGAATTCCCATCGTGCCGGTATTTGGTAACTTCAAGATATTTGAAAACAAGACCATTTACTACGGAGTGGTTAAGAAGCTACTAGATCCGCAGCGTGTACTGAACTACGCATTATCGCGAGAAATCGAAGAGGGAGCCCTAGCGCCACGAGCTAAGTATTGGATGACCCCAACGCAAGCTGCTGGTCATGAGGATACATTACAAACGCTGAACACTAACGCCGACCCAGTTCAATTCTATAACCCAGATCCAGAGATGCCGTCAATCCCCCAACAGCAGGGAGGCGCACAAATCAACTCAGGGCTAAGGACTGTGGCTCAAGCAATGCAAGGAATGATGGGAGCGAGCTCGGGATTGTTCGCGGCCAACATGGGTGACAATCCTAACGCGCAGTCTGGTGTCGCTATCACACAGCTTCAGAACAAGGGCGATAACGCTACCTTCAATTACACAAGGGCTATGGAGATCGCCATAGGAGCCACAGGAAGGCTTTTAAAGGACGCTATACCAAAGGTCTACGATACTCAAAGAATAGTGAGAGTGCTGCGAGAGGACGACAGCTACGACCTAGCCACACTCAATGAGACGATCATAGATCAACAGACTGGCAATCTGGTAACGCTTAATGATCTAAGCCAAGGGATCTACGATGTAATCTGTAAGGCGGGTCCGAGCTTTAAGAATCGTCAACAAGAAACTGTCGAAGCAATTACCAATCTCGCATCAGTAGATCCGACACTTATGCAAGTGGCTGGAGACTTACTGCTACAGAACATCGCAACTCCGGCAGCTACTCAGATCTCAGAGCGCAAGCGAGCGCAGATGTTAGCCCAAGGGATTATTCCTGAGAATCAACTAACTGATGAGGAGAGGGCAGAGCGCGAACAGGCGATGATGCAGGCGCAGGGTCAGCAGCCACCAGACGCAAACATGGTTATGGCTCAAGCCGAACAGCTCAAGGCCCAAGCGGAGATGCTCAAGGCTCAGATAGACCAAGAGAAGCTGAACAACGAGCGGATGAAGCTCCAGCTAGAAGCTCAGAAGCTACAAGTAATGCAAGCTAACGACCAAGCCGATAATCAGATAGATGGATTTAGGGCCGAAACTGACCGAATGAACACTCAGGTCAAGGCAGAGCAGGCAGGAGCCACGATAGATATGAGTAATATCAAGTCCTTCGGTGAGGAGCTAAACAATCAGCAGAAGATAATGCAGCTTCAAGAGAAACAGCGAATCCAGCAGGAAGCAGAGATGCGCGAGATGCTGTTAAGCCTAAGCCCGTCAGAACTGGAGATCATCGCTAATGGGGGTTGATGCACAGTTAATGGCAAGAAACATTATTCGTGAAAAGTACACGATACAGGAGAGTCAGAAAGTGGCTCCCTTACAAGACCCTAACGCGAATTATAAGTATGGGGGAGAAGGCGCATTTGGTAGCTTCTTTCCAGAGAGAAGGGAAGTTATCTCCCCAGAGCAGAGCGGTATAATTGGCTACAACCTAGCCGATCCAATAATTGAGACTACCCCAGCTCAGTACGGGGAGCCGCAGTTTGATCGAAGCTATAGCCCGTTAAACAGAAGTCTATCCAGCCTTCGAGGAGTATTAACCGGAGGAATAGGTGAGGCTATTGGTAAAACATCTAGCGCACTTAGGGGTTTAATTGGAGGAGTCTCAGACTATGCGGTAGACCAGTATAGAGCTGGGATGGCTGGAGGTACGTTGTACGAGGATGGGGAGTTGACGCGGTTTGATCCTACGTCAATGGCAATAGGTATGGCTCCAACAGGCATCAATGCTTTTCGTGCGGCTAAAGACGGATCTGCTGTTGTCGGGGCTATGGGAGGTAATATTCCAAAGGCTCGGTCTGCATTGCATGATATAGGCGAGAATGTGCCTGTTGAACAAAGGCTAAAAGCTGCCAGAGAGAAGTGGGAGTCTAATTCTAGCGATAAAGGACTAAGAGAAAATTACTTAAACATAAGGAGAGAGCGAGACTCTTTGGGCGGGTCAGTTGATAAGGTTGCGCCAGAAGCTCAACCAACAATCGAAGACTATCGGGGCAGTCACCAGCCGCCAGATAGAGAGTACGGCGCTTCGCTGGATGATTTGAGCAGCATGATACCGGAAGACATCTATAGTCCGTCAGGCCCAAGATTGTACGGCTTAGGAGATCCATCAGTAGATAGGGAGGCGTTTGCATCTCTAAACAAAGCTCGCGGAAATCCTAGGCAAGAGGTTCCGGTGTATAGGGCTGTTCCACTTAATGTGGATGACATAAACGCTGGGGATTGGGTAACTACTAGCCGAAGATATGCAGAGATGCATGGAGATAATGCTTTGGGTGGCGAGTATAAGATACTAGAGCAAAATGCCAGAGCGGGAGACTTGCAAAGCGAGGGGTATCCGTATGAGTTTGGGTTTAACCCATTAGACCCTTCCAGCAAGGCTAGAATGCAGAGAGCCGAAGAGGGTGGGTTCAACAGGGACATTTATCATAAAACATGGGGTGAAAACTTTGAAGGAGAGGGCGCTTTTTCCTCTTTTGATCCAGAAAGGATGCAGCAGAGTGATTACGGATACGCAGGAAAGGGAGTATACGCAACTCCACAGCCTTTAGGTGGCAGCACATACGGCAACGTAACTATGCCGCTAAAAACAAATATATCAAACCCGTACATTAGAACCCTTGATAATTGGCAGGACGATTTAGACCCCTACCAATGGATTCCTAAAAACGCAGATAAATTTGAAAGTAATGACGCGGCATCTACTGCATGGACAGAAATGATGCAGTCCAAGGGGTATGATGGATTTATAGACGAATCCTCAAAAAATGGCGAAATAGTAATCTTCGACCCCAAAAACATACGCTCAACCAACGCAGAGTTTGACCCAACCAAAGCCGACAGCTCCAATTTACTATCTGGCATCTCTAGATCATCTCTAAGGGATATAGCCTAGGGACCATAGACCGCTATGTTTGCGAGGGCTTCTACCATCTCGGTAATAGATGATAGGAGGTCTTCGCTGTGGTCTTCGTGCGCCTCTGAAGCCTCTCGAATTAACTCCATCAGCCTGTCGGTCATCTGGCTTGGGTCGTCAGTCTCAAACAGTTCATATAGATCATTCATCTCATTCTCCTTATTAATAAGTGTGTTAGCCAATCTAACCACAAGTTGTTGCTTTTGGCTATAATATGGTATTATTGACACTTAATACAGGCACACAGCCTTAACTGTGGCATTTACCGAAAGGGCAAAGATATGAGCGAGCTGCAACAGGAAGATAATTACGACTTGGATGATGAAGACGTTTCATTAGAAGAGGAGGTAATAGAAACCGAAGATCTTGATGAGGATCAGGATGCCGAGTCAGCACCGGAGAAGATAAAGTTCAGCGTAGAACAGCAACGTGTGTT
>TARA_R110000851_G_scaffold317733_3_pt1 | contig 12161 bp, 1 predicted proteins | sample TARA_R110000851 | Tara Oceans TARA_R110000851 (sample SAMEA4397627) | marine metagenome | biome: Polar Biome; feature: [DCM] deep chlorophyll maximum layer (ENVO:01000326); material: water (ENVO:00002006), including particulate matter (ENVO:01000060) such as... | depth 17 m | reverse complement strand
TTTGTACCCATAAAAGTACCATCACCAGTAGATAGATTTTCTCTACTAATAGAATATCTAGGCATCGGACCCACAACACCGCCCGTATTACTTCCGGGAATTGCGGAAGAGCCACCAATAACAATTTTTGTTTCAGCAGATTGATTAGATGTGTAAAGTATCATTAGTCAAAAAACCCTCTTGTAAATATGTTGAAGTTTCCTGTTTGTGCGGTCTTAGTTACTAAATTAATTCCACTATTATCTATCCCGGCACCAGTCACATAAGTAGGAACAATACCAGAAGATATTTGAGAATTTATATATAAAGGAGAAACGCCACCGAAAGACTTTTCAATAAACAAAACATTTCCTGAATTAGCAACATCTCTTGATGGCAAAAACAGGTTAACATTTCCATTCTGCTTAGAATACACACCAGCGTCATTATTTCCGCTCATAGCGATAGTAATAATGCCACTTCCTACAAAACCGCCTCCGGGACCGACTGGAGGGATAAAGGTTTTGATGGTCAGGGGCGCTAGATTTACGCCTGAATCTACAGCAAAAGTGCCGACAACCAAATCAATAGCGGGATTATTAGCTCCACCAGCGCCAACCAGAGATGTAGCATTAAAGTTTTTCTGATTTAAAAATAGTCCAAAGAAACCATTTTCAGATATTCCCGCGATGTGTCTATTTATAACCAAACTAGGACTAACAGAGAACCCTTCGCCTACTGATCCTTGGGCGGCTAATGATACACCTGAATTTTGCGCTCCAATCGCGGGCATAAACAAATCTGGCGTAGCGGTTATGTACTGATGCTTCAAGAAAAGGCTAGCCTGACCAGAGGCGCTAGGCGCAAAAGCGTTCATCGCGAATGGTAAAAATACATTTCCGTCTGCATCAACATGCGGAGTATGAAGAGACATATCATTAAATGAATTTCTATTATCCAAGAACAGCGGAGCTAAACCGCTACAATAATCAATAGGCTTAATAGCCAAATCAAACTTACCGCTTGGACCCGGAGCAAGATTGAAAAGTGGGGCCGAGTTATTATTCGCATTAGCTGCCGTTATAAACAGAGGCCCATTTACACCTCTCTCTAAGTCAAGAACTTGTAACTTGACAACATTAAAAGAATTTTCACGAAAATCAACAGCAGTCTGCCCCTGAGAATTAAGTCTAAAAGCAAATTTTCTAACAACCAAAAGCCTATCTTTATTCTTAGCCGAAATCTTTTTAACCGATAATATTCTTGACCATACCTGCATAACAAAACTGCTTTCAGGATATGCGCCAGATTTTAATTTATCAGTAAAGTAAGGTCTTAACTCATTCAATGTATTTGACCTACTATACTCAAGCAGGCCAGAAGAGCCGGTAGAACCAAATCCAAATGAAGAATTATTTCTCATGTTGTGAATAAGACTTTCTCCTTTGTATCTCAAGCTATAGCGACTCCAGCCATCAGTGCTATGCTCTCCAGCAGACAGGTACTCTAAAGTTTTATCAGAAAAAGTAAACACATCCTCACGACCAAAAGAAACAATACTTGTTCCAAAGTTGTCGCCATAACTCATAGGCGAAGAATTAACACTTATATCAGAAGAAGAATGAGTTTTCAACAAGGCGGGAGCAGCAGATATATCAAATGTATAAATTCTACCAGCATTAACCCTACTAGTGCCGTCTCCTCCCGGCTCAGAAACAGAAAGAACGCCTTCGCTATAATCAAAATCGTAACCAAATAAACCAACTTGACGAGCGGAATTTAACCCGCCTCTATATTGAGAAAGATTTGATCTTACATTTTCCGAAGTGTAGCCTTTTCCATATACTGCACCGTGATAATTCCAGTCATCACCTTCTTTATCTTTCTTATATATATAAACAGCGCCTATAGGATTTAATTTATGAGAACCTGATAAAGTCTGAAGAACGTAGGGATCAAACAGCATTGCTCCTACCAGCATAATGCTTTTATTTGATTGGTATTCTTCAAATATTTTCACTTTACTTCCAAAGAATGGTTTAGCGTATCCATCACTAAAATCTGTTATAAAACGGCGATTTATTCTGCTGTAATAATCCCAATCAGATGTTTTATTAGCCCGTTGAGAAGCTGTTCCTATGTTTTCCCTACTAAAATCAGGACCAAACAAGTTATCTGGAAGATATCTACGAGATGATTTAAGAGCCAATAGTCTACCAAAACTGTGGCCCTGTGTATTTACATACAGGTCATCATAATCAAACGCAATTGAAGTTCCAGATAGATAAGAAGTACCAACAAAATCGGTTATCAAAGAGCTAAACCTAGAGTCATATCCTGTTTGATTGTTCTCTTCTAGGGGTAATATAACCGAAGTGTAGTCGCCTCCATGTAGCCAGCCAATATCCAAACCTGAAACTAGTGTTTTGGCAGCACTAACTCCATAGAGACTTGGAAAATTTTGCTTGAATGTTGTAAAGCTAAGGTTGTCACCAAAAGGATGTGCCGTATATTTATCAATGTTAAATATCACGACTAAGTTAACAGTATCTTTAAATGTTTCACGACGACTTGCCGAAAATATAGCACCGCTTTCTGGGCCTGTTTTGAAGTAGAACTCATATTGACTAGTGACCCTGAAGGAAATAGCACAAATACCATTTTTAGAAACTTTCAAATCACAAAGATCAACCGTACCACTTATCCAATTAGCCATATATGGCGTTTGATAAGATGAATTATCTGATTTCATTTTCGTGAAAAAATCATCTCTTACTCTTTGAAATATTTTTCTTCTAATTGGAAAAAACGCATCTATAACTTGCGGTGCTTCATTTAAATTTAAGTATATAGGACTTGAACCTCTTCGCGCATTAACCTGTACTCCATCTAACCTTTCCGTGGGCGATATTGCGTCACCATCTTCTGCGAGAGGTATGCTTGCTGGAGCAAATCTCAAAACCCCCTCTCGCCCGCCTAGCCCGCGCTGTGATAAATTTCCATTATCATCAATATCATAAATACCTATTTCTATGACATTATCATCAATCATACCAGCTTTAACTAGAACATCATTGTTTGAGTCATAAAAATCTTTTTCGATTAAATCAACATCTTCCTCATAATATGTAGTTCTTCCATCGTTATTGTCGTAAAATCTTTTAATTAAGTTTTGATCAATTACTGGAGTCGTTGAGGGATCTACGGCAAGCCCACCTCTACTACCATTTGTACCATATGCGAAATTCCATGCAGGATCAAGAGTTCCCTTCTTTTTAAGAGATGGAAAATTTCTAGTTAAAGAATTTCTTTGTTTTGCGAAAATGCTTGGATATTTTGTATCAACCTGAAGACTATCACTCCCATCTGTAGAAACAAGATTTCTGTTTCTTTCATAAAAGTTTTCTACAATAGCATTGCCCAAAACAGAGTTTGACGAAACAGTTTTTGATGATGAAGTTTTGTTGATAAGATCTTCATTAAAACTTCCATCAGGATCTCCTTTGTCAAATTCTCCATCAGGAACCACAGAAAGAAGCTCTGAATTAGAGTTTCTGTTTGAGTTAGCGGTAAGAGCAAACCCTTCTATCTGAAGGGGGACTTGACCAGTTCCTAACAACGGAGAATCCATAAAGAGATCTAAACCTTTATTTTCAGCATCGAATTGAGTACCTATAAATACATTCAGATTTCCAGAATGTGGAGCTTTATCAAATATTGTTAGTGGAGCTTGACCGCTAGCGTCAAAATCTTTCTTTATGTAAAGCGGCATGGAGCCACTTTGGGGAAGATTCATAGCAAGGCTAATTAAATTATCCACAGAAACAGAAGCGATAGTATATAAAGGAGCAGCACCCGACGAGTGAAAAGCTCCGCTAGCATAGAACGTAGGCGCATCTTCTATAAACGCTGAACCATCAACATTAAGCGTAGCAACACCACTACTAGTTATAGGTCCAGAAACTAAAAGTGGTACTACACCAGTTCGTAAGGGTGCAAAAGCCAGATCTATACCTCCAGAAGCATCAATAGACTTTGTAAACATAGGAGCGATAGCAGAAGGGGCTAGCTCGCTAATATTAAGACTAAATGAATTTTCTGCTATATCAGTCTTCAAGAACAGAGGCTCAACGCCATCAAAATCTCTAAGTCCGGTAAATAATGTTGTTGCTGTATCTTTAAAATCTTTAACAGTAGAAAGAACCAAGCTAACAGTACCGCTAGAAGGAAGCGTAGGAGCGGGTGTAAACAGCGTAGCGATTTCTTCCTTTTTAAACAAACCTTTAACTATTAGACTTAAAAATTCAGGACGCTGAACATCAAAGCTAGATAATATATTTGAAGATTTCAATTCTAGCGTAGTAGGATTAGAAATGTTTCCATCAGTAGAAGACAGTACCTGATAAGAGTTTGCAAAAGAACCCGTCTTTAAATCTAAATTATTGCTAGAAGTCGAAGACTCGCCAATAGCAATAACGGATTTATTGTCTCCGTCAAATGTTTTTTGAGTATAAGAGTCTTTTAAATCTATAATAACTTTTCTTGAAAAACTAGTCTTATATCTTCTTCCCGTGGTGACAAATCCAGAAATCTCAAGCTTAGGATTGACCACGGTAGCTTCTGCAAAACAGGCCAAAGATTTTGTTCTAGAGCCTTTACCTTTTGTGTTTTTTATTACCGTTCTAGCGCCCTGCCTATCAACTCCGGGGTAAACGCCAACTCTACAATAAGGATATCTAGCGTTAAACCAAAGCGACATTTCTCGACTTCCAGAAGATAATCCATCCATAGCAGCCGGTAAAATATACTTAAATGGCCCAATATTATTATCCATGTTATTTGAATACTGCGCTCGATCAATAGGCTGATAAGATATATGCGAATTATTCTTTATCTGTCCATCAGCTAATTCTTCATAGGTAATTTCTGAACTATTTATATCGAAACTATTTACGTTTGTTAAAACAAACCCAAGCCATATACCACCTCTAGCCTTATCTATAAAATCTTCAAAATTTAAATCGCTAGAAGTTATAGTAACAGAGTACGAGCCATCAGATTGCAAAGTAGGAGCAAATATTTTTGCATAGGGTTTTATTTCATTGATCTGATCTATATTGTATTTATGGTAAATATCTGGAGCTATCCAGCTACATCCAGCAGTAAAATCTTGTAAATTACTTTCACCGCCATACAAATACGGAAGCGTTGCTCTAGGCTCTTCTCCCGCAAAAACTTCCTGAGCCGTTACTGGGGTTGTGCCATCTAGGGTTCCGTAGAAGAAAAGGTCTTGCGCACCGCCTCTGTGCTGCCCCATAAACCCAGCGCCAAAATTTAAACCATTCGCAATATCTATATCGCTTCTTGTAGGAGCGATGTATCCACCCGTTTTTTTAGATCTACGAGAATCATCTAGTGAATAAAAATTAGATGCTGAAGTAGTCAAAGACGAAGAGCGATTTCTAGTAACTACACCTTCAGGATCTCTTGTGTATAATACGACCCTAGGAACCAGCGTTCTATTCCCAAGGCTTGCTGTAAAAGTAGTAGATATATCGTTTATAATATCACGTAAATCAAAGTTTACTTTTAAAGAAGATATATATAAGTCTTCATCTCCATCTAAATTATAATTTAATATAGGAGTTTTTTCAGCTAGAGTGCTGTATTTTCCTTTTTGTAAGCGATAATCTGCAATATTTATTCTACAATCATATCTAACATTATCGCTCACGTCTGAATACATCAAGGTAGATGTATCTTCATGGCTAAACTGTTCGATTTTAGCGGAAGTTTTTTCTGGCGTTCTAATAAAAGAACTTGCGACCATAGACTCAGACTCACTAAAATCTCTATCAAATATTACCACAGACTCAGGGTCTTGTAAGACTATTTTAGTATCCGCTAAATCATATCTTCCAACAAGGCTTATATTCCAAGCGAAAGTACCGTTAGGACTATTGTCGTAATTCATCGCAGACAAAGGAACCGTAAGATCATCTACCAACGTCAAACTTCTGTCTTTGTAAGACTTTTTTACTTTTTTCTTAGTAGAGGCCGTTATCTTTTGAGAAAACTCAAAAACATCTTTAAATTTTTCGTAAACAAATATTTGATCAATACCATAAACCACACTACTTGTCACGTTAGAAGAGTTTGCATTTGGAGCTTTTATAACTTGATTAAATTCATCAATAACATCCGTAGCATTGGTGAGTAATAAATCCTTGCAAACTTTAAACGTAGAACCAAAACCATCACCAACATTAAAAATGTCTTCATCAAGGTTAGTATTATTCAGAGAAAATTGTGAATCTCTAGGAAAATTAAAAGGTCTAGATATGGTGTGATTTTTTGACACAGGAGAAGTTGCACCACTATTGAAATCTAAAATATGTACAATAGAATCATTACTAGCAAGCCTCTGTTCAGAGAATATAATTCTATCTTTTTCAAAAATCACATCTGAATAAGATAAATGACATGAAGCCAATATCTCGCCCGCCCCCCTTCCTGCAAAACTTCCAGAAATGCCTGACTTTGTTTTGCTAGCTTGCGAAAACCCCCTAGAAGGAAAGCCTGAAGATCCGCCAGCGGCAATTTGTGCATACCCGAATTGATTATATGTGTTTCCAAAGTTTGAAGATAAGTAAACTAAATTTAGCTGACCTATTTCGTTGTCGGTTTTACCTCTACCAATTCTTCTTTCTACCGGCGTTAACTCTATAGATGGCTGTGGAAGCTCTGTTTTTTCTATATTAAAAGTTCTATTTGCTTTACTTGTGGAGGCAGATAATATAGCCATCCTTATAGAATCACTAGAACCGTTTAAATTATCGTCTACAACTAAAGATACAGACTTACCATAGCTATCAACCCAAGGAAAAATACTCCAATAGCCATAGCGATCATTTTCATTATTAAGATTAAATCTATCAATAGTTTTTATTCCGGTTTCGTTTCCAAAATAGCTAATAATTTTTTGATCTTTATCCTGCTGCAAAGAAGGTCTAAACATCTTGCCAAAATTTCTTCTTAGTGGATTTAAAAAGGCTCCATCTATTTGACCCTCTCTGAAAGCGTATATATTTGGTATATTTTGCGCGAACCAATGTACAGAAGAGTGGCGATCCCAATAAGAAGACTTGTAGTATCTGGCAGAAGATTCGGAACTAGACCTAGCGCCTAAATATGGACCTAAATATTGATCTTCAGAAGCAAAAACATCACTTAAAGAAAAGGTAGAAGCACCCTTTATAGAAAGTCCATAGTCATTGTAATCTATTTTTCTAAAACTTATCTCAAGATCTGTCCAAGGGTGTCTTTCTGTTTGATCTAATAGGTCGTTTCCTCTTGGTTGCGTCCCATGCCCAATTCCATTACCGCCACCAAAAAGACTATCTCTATGATCTACACTCGTAACATTGTTATATTGATCAATGGTTATATTTATTACATGAGTTTTTCCATAGGGTAAATACTCTGGAATAAATCTTCTAGCATCATTAAATTTTATAACATTATTATCATCTGCAAAAGAACATCCATTGTTGACATATCCGACTGCGGTTCCAGCGTTAGCAGATAACCCAAATAAATTAACGGAAACATCAGAACCTATTTCTCCTACCGCCAATGTATATACTTTACTAGTGCCAGAATAATGAGAGAATTTGATATCTAAATCACAACCAAACCTAGAACCAGAGTAATTTTCAAAATTTATAAAAGGGTCGTCAAATTTTTTGCTTTGGTTAACGTATGGATATAGTTGATTGACTCCCAGTCCAAAGCTTCTAAATTGATCAAGACCGCATATCTTCATATCAGATGAAACTTCTGGAATAACATCTAATAAATGTTTTATAGATAAATTAACACCACGATTATATTGCTGATCTTGCCAACCCTCTAGATCTTTACTAAAATCAATAACGCCAGATTCAATATCTGAAAAATTTATTCTATCGGTATTGTAAAATTCATCCTGAGTTGCAAGCTTGTTAACGCCTTCAGTATTGTAAAGCCCTTTAAAGTATCCATTTCTGCCAGTGGGAGAAAAAACAGATCCTTCATAAGACCAACCTTCTGATTCTTGTCCAATACCACTAGAAACAGAGCGCCAAGTTATTCCATCAACACTACGAATATTTGATAAATCGGATAAAGAAGGACCATCAATTAGTTTAAACATATCGTTGGGGTTAGCGTCAACAAGCTCAATTTCAAATTTTCCATTTAAAGGATGCACATCTGATACACCTGTTCCGGCAGTATCATACAAAGCTCCAGATATTTCTATAACATCGTTATCTTGAAGACCATGACCAGTAGCAAGAAAATTATCCCCAGCAATACTTCTAACTATGCCCGACTTTCTTTTATATACATCTACTTTTCCACATTTTCTTATAGGTAAAACTTTTACAAAATCAAGAACTACGTTTCTGAGAGAATAACAAAGACCCTTTTGGGCAGCCGGGACTTTATCTGGCTCGCTAGATACACCCTCGACTATACCAATAAAGTTTGAAGCAGTAGACCCTCCGTCAACAACAGAGCTAGGAGATTTTTTATCAATACTGTTTTCTGCGATATCAAACTGAACACCCACAATTTCAGGCTGCTCACCCGTATCATCAAATATTAAATAGTAATAACCACCAAGACTACCTTCGGTCAAACCGGTAGGCATATTGTTGCCGGAAGCGGTGTCTTTTACAGTATTCAAATTCAAAAAACATTGATCTGACTCGTCACTTTTCCATGCTTCGCTTCCAGTCCCGCGAAAGTCGCGCCCTAAAGCGCTGCCCGCCTGATAAAAGACCTGACCATTTAACAAAGTTGAATCTTTTGGCGTAGCTAAATTACTAAGAGGAAGAAGGTACTGCGAAGTTATTATAGGATTAATTGAATTATTATCTAATTCTTCTTGAGAAATAGAGCCAAAAGCATACATGGCTGCCTCATAAAGAACTGCATCCGAATTATCTAGACTGTAAGTTACATTCCATTCAGGATACGCTTTAGCGCCTAAAGAACTATAATTAATAGGAGGCAAATTTATTGAAGCGTCTGGAGGAGAAAATGGCCCCATTTGATTAATTAAATTATTATCTTTATTTTTTAACTTTCTATTTTTTGAAGAGTTAAACGTAATACCGGATAAAGTATCGTTATCTTCTTGTTCGTTTACACCCCTAACATAAATACTACTTTCACTAAAGTCATTATTTAAAAAACCACCAAACTTAAAATAAGTACTTTGATCGTAAGTATTATCATCAGTATGCAAGACTGAAGCGTTGAGTTTTATGTATAGGTTTGTATAATCTCCAGTAAGAGGTGTAAGTTTACGTTTTCCAGACTCCTTCAGGTCAAATAAAGATCCGCCACAGTTTAAAAATAGCTGATTAACACCCCCATCAATCCCCCTTAAATCAACACCCAAAGTTCCTATTCTTCTTTTTATCTGTATCTCCCTTGGTTTTACATCATCTTCTGCGCCATCGTCACTGCCACCATCAGTAACGGGAGAAGTATAACCATTGTAACTAATGCCACTGTGTGAGTACGAAATATAACAGCCGCCAGAAGAAGAATATTGAGAAACCCCAAAACTTACGCTGTTTATAGTTACGGCAGCAGAACAGGTAGACTCATCACCACTATTGCCGGGACTTATATTAAGCCTAACGGTTCCGCTATAAGCTTCATTTTGCGATGTAGCAGTGCAGTAATGAGTTCCAGAAATTGTAATATCTACATTAGTAGCACTACCTCCCGAACAAGCATCATAAGTTGCACTACCGCTAAAGCTGCCGCCCCAACCGCCAGTGCTTGGAACGGTTCCGCTAATTTCCCAAGTGCTAGTGCTGGGAATATATTTTATGGTAAAGCTACCAGAGTATGGCCCCGCAGCATAACCGCTCCCCGGCATAAAAGGCATATGACCAGTATACGCCCCGCTAGATGTCCATGTAGAAAAACCGGGAGTTATTACATTTCCACCACCACCAGCTAATCCGCTAGTACCAGATCCCCCTATGTCACCATCTTCCGCTATACCTACAAAGTTTCTAACTACAAAGTACTGATAAGCATCTGCATTGATGCTGACCGTATGTTTTTCAATATCTGTATATTCATCTTCTGCAACAAAAGCTAAGTCGTCTAATATTTTTATTTTGTTAACGTCCCAAGAATCATCAACGCTATATTTAAATTGAGAGTGTTGGCTATATGTATTAGTTCTAGTTATCGCATCAGGAGTTCTTTCGTTTTCAAAAATAACCCTTTTAAGAGAAGATCTATCTCTTCTAAGTTTTCCTGTTTCGTCTATAGAATTAGCTACATTGTCCCAGTTGGTAAAATGTTCTATACCTTCAACAGTACTTTTAATTCCAAGAGGCAAAGCTTTGTTGTTTTCGTCTGTCTTTATATTTAAAGAAAGTTGTTTGTCTTTGTTTGTCATTTTATCCTATGCCACATTAAAATTATTGTTATTTTCATCTAGCGCACTCTGAACCTTTTCCACTGTGTTCTTGGCTATACTTTGTCCAAGCTGATTTCCTAATAGATTTGCATCAATATCCGGCAATCCGCTAACTTCTATTTTGTGTGTCATTGTAAAGTTTCCAAATTTATCGGCTAAGTTATTCATCGAGGCAGCAAGTAATGTTAAGGGGTTTGTAAGATTATCGAGCGTTTTGGAGAAACTACCAACAAAATTATCGAACAAGGAACCCATTTCAGACGTGTCTAGGCCCATCATCTTAGCCGCCCCGCTCGCCATATTACCTAGAATACCACCTCCGTCTTGCCTATATTGAACGCCGCCCACTACACCGCCGCGATTGAAGCCGGGAACTTGACCGCGATTTAAAGATTTCATAGCCCCCACACCATGCTGTCTAACCGCCCCTGCGCTCATCACAAACTCACCGGGAGTCAGCATAGCAGGAACAGTGTCGCCGCCCGGAACACCTCCACCAGCAGCCCTTCCAAGAGGACGAACGCCGCCGCCTCGCTGTTGTTGTTGTTGCTGTCTACGCTGGGCTTCTTGCCTTCTCATTTGATTATACATCATCTGTATCATCCGAGTCTGCATCTGTTCTGGGTTCAATTCTTCTGCCTTTTTCTTGCCCGCACCCTTTGGTCCAACGTAAGCTCCGGGAGGAGTTTTTCCACCAAAAGCATATTTCAATGCGAATTGTGGCCCATTTCTTCTAAGTATGCTATTGAATTTTTCGTAGGTGCCTTCAAGATTAGGCCCAAAAGGTTTGCTCAACATTACGCCATTAGGATCATAAGGAAAAAGTTCCTGCGCCTTTCTTGCCCGTAAGCTATTTCCACCAGCAAAGTTGCCACGTCCCATACGACTAATGTTTGGCGTTATAGCCCTATTTCTGGTTTGGTTCATGAAGTTCATACCCCGCTGATGCTGCTGCATCATGAATTGATTACCTCTAGCCGCCTGCATTTGACCAGTGTTACCAGCGCCATAACCCCCTCTACCATAACCTATACCACCACCAAAGGCGCGATAAACAGGACCGCCGCGAGCAAAACCTAAAGACTCGTTAAATTTTTCATCAGTGAACTCACCGCTTCCTACTGTATACTCCCTACCCCTGCCCATTCTCCAAGCGTTTCTATATTGACTATAAGCTGTCTCGAAATTAAGATTACTGTCTGCGTTAATTTTTTCTTCGTATTTTTTCCTAAAGTTACCCGGAGTTAAAATGTCACCCAACTCTTTTTGCGCTGTTTCGTTATTGTAGAATTTTTTAGAAGGCGCTCCTCTAATGTTGTCAATTTTTGCTTGGCTTGCCTTCGTCTTATTTAGCTTTTCACCTATACCCGCATTAAAAGCTGCCTTTTCTACATACTCTATTGCGCGTCTATCGGCCCGCTGTTCATCTGTTTCAAATCTCGCCATATATTCCATTCCACCAGCGGAATATTTGTCTTCCGTAAAGGCAGATTTTGCCGCGAAACGCTCCCTTGCCAACTCATCTTTTGATACCTGTTGACTCGCGAGGGTTGCTCTTTTTTCGTCTGCCGCCTTTTTTTCTTTTTGTTGTTTTATAAGTATTTGTTTTACAAGTTCTTTTTGTCTGGCTTGTGCGTCTGCTTGAGGCCCAACAGAAGACATTATATTTTGTCTTTTGTCTTCTAGC
>TARA_R110000851_G_scaffold326537_1_pt1 | contig 12200 bp, 14 predicted proteins | sample TARA_R110000851 | Tara Oceans TARA_R110000851 (sample SAMEA4397627) | marine metagenome | biome: Polar Biome; feature: [DCM] deep chlorophyll maximum layer (ENVO:01000326); material: water (ENVO:00002006), including particulate matter (ENVO:01000060) such as... | depth 17 m | reverse complement strand
AACATAGCAAAGAAAACGCTGGAGCTACCTCATTACCACTAATCCCGCCATCAAATTAAGGATACATCCCTTCATACTGAGATGTCTCGAGTGTTCGATGAATGAAATATTCTTTAACTGATCATTTATCGATTCAATAATAAAGCGTTTTGAAAGTAAGATCCTGTAACACAAAGAGATGGTCCAGGCTTTCATGTTTTTGCTAACCGTGGTGACGAGTGTGACACCTTTGTCAAATAAATTGGCTTCAAATGCTTTGCTCAAATAGCCTTTGTCGCCATACAGTTTATCGGGCAATCCGTATGCTAATTCGGCAACAGATTGCGTGTCAAGCACGTTGCCTGTGGTGACTTTTGCCGCCACTATTTCCCCTTTATAATTGAATATCAAGTGCAACTTGACACCGTAAAACCAGCCTATAGTGCTTTACCTCGCTGCGCAATACCCTCAAACGTTTTATGCCAGGGGATACGAATGTTGTGACACACTTTTAAACTCGTCGAGTCAATAATTTCAATGCCTTTGCGCTTGCCCTTTAACGAGGAAAATTAAGCGCAAATCAGGACGATGGCGCGTGGCATGACCTCTAAAAACCGGATATACCTGAGCAATTCTGGAAAGTCCTGATGGTAACCGACTGACAAATCCGAAATAATAATTCTTGAAATCACGATGGTGTTACATATGAAAACCAATGATAATAGTCATCACTTCATTCATCGATAGTCGACAATCTCGATGTCGTTTTCGGGTCTCTTCTTCAATAAACTGCATTTTGCCATTGCGGGATAAAAACTTTGCAAAAGTCATCGACATCGCAAAATAATTCAACTAAATTCTTCATATCTGTTCCTTGTCTGATGATTACTTTGTTGATCGAAAGATCAGATCTTGGAACAGGCTTTTAGTTCCTTTTCTTAAACCGAGTTCGGGTTAAGTAGCTTTTGTATTTTTATGGAGGTTAATTATTAATGCCTGAATCAAAAAAGTGCCCTGTATGTAATATGTCAGTGCCCAATGATAGCTTTTCTTTCACCCTCCGAGGGTTGGTTTTTTGGTTTTGTTCGCAACAGTGTCAAGACAGGTTTAACCAGCGACCGAGTTTGTATGTAGGAGATCCAAAGCATGGAAAGTCTTCTATGCAGCAGGGTATAAAAGTCATAAAAAAACATACTATCGAACTCGAATTAGCTGATGATTATCAGTTCAAAAGCTTACTTATCGAGGCATTAAGCTCTCTGATGGGTGTTTTAAATGTCAAAATAAATCGAAACAAACTGGAGATTGAATACGATTTAATGCAAGTGTCTCTTCAAGAGATCCAAGAGTTCATCTTATCAACGGGATTGAACCTTGATCAATCGTGGCTCAATAAAATCCATAGCGCTTATGTTAATTTGAATGAGCACGGGGAGTTAGATAATCTTGGTCATCCCTTTAAGAAAGATGAGCATTGAGAGATTATGATGCCGTCTGCTTCCAAGTCAAATGTTCGTAGACCCCTGTCCAATAATATCCAAAGCTAACAGCAAACAGTAATTCTTCCATTGGAATACCAATAAAGAATAATCCACTCAATGCCGCTAGATTCCATACAGTTTCGATATATCCGGGCACCAAAAGCTCAAGGCCGAAAACAAAAATAGTGTAATAAGCAAGAAAAATTGTACCTCCCCAAAAACTCTTCACAGCAATATCCGGTCTGCACAAGCTGTTCGTGATACCCCCAACAATCATAGAAAGAATTGCCGGATAGATTGGATTCCAGTCCCAGAGCATCATAATTGGGAACACAATGAACGGCGTCATTAATGCTAGACCATGATAGTTATGTATTTTGGATAGGCGTTCTGAAAGCGGTATCACTTGTAGTCTCTGTCCGGTGATTACGTTATAGAACACGGCTCCTATACCGCCTATACCAAAACAGAAAATTAAGCTTTCAATATCAAATCCTGTCTCAATAGCCAAATTGAACAAGCTTGGTGGGCTCCAGTACTCAGGCACGAATAGTGGTTCTGTAAACCCAAATAACATAGTAATTAAACTGGCTTTTAACATTACAGTGCGATGGTCAGGCGCAAGTTTGTACACAACTAACCACGGAATGAGAAATGAAATAGACCAAGCCAGCCAGATGTATTGGACATTCATGTAAAGATTTCCCTAGCTTAAATGTTTAAAACATTACTTTAATTGTATGGTGATTTAAAGTAAAAAATACACATGGTACTAATCGCTTTTACCCAGAACTTTCATTTTTTGCATTGTGAAAGGCCTGAGAACGAGTTTGGCTAATATTAATGAATTAATCGAAACGCTATTGACCTATGTCAAGGACACAGGTTTATACTTGTTTTAACGTGTGATTTAAACCGACGTTTTACTCACAAGCTGAGAGTCTCATGGGCTCAAGGAGAAGAGGCATGCTTGTAAATGAAGTTGCCAAAAAATTGGGGATCAATCCTGACAAGGTGCGTTTTTACACTCGAATACAGTTACTCCGGCCTGAAAAAAATCGCTTGAATGGCTACAGGGAGTATGGTGAGGAAGATATTAATCGGTTGAAATTCATACTAACAGCAAGGCAGCTGGGCTTTTCTATTGATGATATACACCACATTCTTAGCGATGCGGATAAAAAGAAGTCTGCTTGCCCGAGGGTGAGAAGCTTGATTGATAAACGGTTACAAGAAATGGAGCAGCAATTCTCAGAAACCCAGCAATTGAGGGAGAGAATGCAAGAAGCGGTGAGTCTTTGGTCCCAAAAGCCGAATAAAGTGCCTACAGGACAAATGATTTGCCACCTCATAGAAGAGTTTGCCATACAAAATGACTCGAAGGACTAGCGATGAAAGTAGATTCAACACCTGACACAAAAGTAGCCAAGCAAGGTTGCTGTTGTGCGAACAAGTCATTTACACCAATCCGGGTAATGTTCAAGCGTCATCCCCATAACCTCCCTATACTGCAGTTAAAGGTGGAAGAAGCCTCCTGTGGAGGATGTGTAAAGAGCATTGAACAGACGCTCGGATCCGTTAACGGGGTTGAGTATGTCAGTATGGATCTGGCCAGCGGCATCTTGTCTGTCACCGGAACAGTACAGAAAGATGATTTGATTGCTGCACTGGAACGGGTGGGATTTCCAGCCACTGTTGTCGACTAATCTCAGAGTTACTCATGAATATAAAGAATACACAATCTTCAAACAAACACAGCCAGCATGGCGTCGAACAAAACACTATATACGTTTGTCCAATGCATTTGGAAGTGCGATCTCAACAGCCGGGAGATTGCCCGAAGTGTGGTATGCATCTCGTTCCTGAAGATGAGCTAAAATCTCATAATGAACATGTTCATCCCACTGACTCAGAAAGCTCTCATGGCAAAGCTGGTTGTTGTGTTGAGCATAATACTGCGTCCCACTCTCACAAAGAGTATGGCACATCGATCAAAAGTAAAAGTGTGGTGAGAGGAAAGTACGATAATCTCCCTCAGGACTGGAATGGCCCTGTCTATACCTGTCCGATGCATCCAGAAGTTCGCCAGACAGAGCCGGGCTCGTGTCCATTGTGCGGCATGGGCCTGGAACTGGAATCAGCTGCAATGGCAGGAGATGAGCCTAACCCCGAACTAGTGGATTTCACTAGGCGGTTTTGGATTGGCACATTACTTACCATCCCATTATTAATTTTGACGATGAGTCCCTTTATAGGAATTACTCAACTTCGAGAGTTTTTCGGTGAAACAACCTCGCTCTGGCTTGAGGTAGTGCTCGCTACTCCTGTTATTTTATGGTCTGGGTGGCCTTTTTTCGTTCGCGGCTGGGACTCGTTTCGCACCATGAATCTCAACATGTTCTCGCTAATAGGCATGGGTGTCGCGGCGGCTTATCTTTTTTCGATGGTTGCAGTGATTGCGCCAGGTGTCTTCCCTCCAGGCTTTCGTGATCCGGAAACCGGACACGTAGGGGTGTATTTTGAGGCGGCGGCTGTGATCGTCACCTTGGTCCTTCTTGGGCAGGTGATGGAATTGCGCGCGCGTGAAGGTACAGGCAAAGCCATTCGAGCGCTTTTGGATCTGGCTGCTAAGACCGCCCGCGTCATCCGGCCGGATGGTAACGAAGAGGAAATTCCTCTTGAAGACGTACATGTCGGTGATCGGATCCGGATAAGACCTGGCGATAAAGTGCCCGTTGATGGCGTTGTGGTTGAGGGACGCTCTTCAGTAGATGAGAGCATGATTTCCGGTGAACCCGTTCCTGTCGAAAAGACTGAGGGTGACAAGTTGACTGGGGCAACGATTAATGGGACTGGCAGTTTGGTGATGGAAGCGACACGTGTCGGTTCTGACACTATGCTTGCCCAAATTGTGGACATGGTCGCTGCGGCGCAACGATCTCGTGCTCCCATTCAGAAATGGGCCGATATGGTCGCCGGCAAGTTCGTGCCTACAGTGATAGGCGTTGCAATTGCTTCCTTCATCGCGTGGGCTATGTGGGGACCAGCACCAGCCTTATCCTATGCCCTGGTATCAGCGGTGGCTGTTTTAATTATTGCCTGCCCTTGTGCCTTGGGCCTGGCCACCCCAATGTCGATCATGACGGCAACGGGCCGTGGCGCTCAAGCAGGCGTATTGATCAAAAATGCCGAAGCACTGGAACGTTTCGAGAAGATCGATACCTTAATAGTGGATAAGACAGGAACACTGACGGAGGGTAAACCAAAACTAGTTGCCGTTCTGCCAGAAGCAGGGCATGACGAGGTTGAGGTGCTACGACTCGCCGCCTCGCTTGAGCGTGGTTCTGAGCATCCGCTGGCTGAAGCTATTGTTCGTGGGGCAGATGAACGTAACGTTGGATTATCAGACGCTACAGACTTTGAAGCAATCACAGGCAAGGGCGTGAAAGGTATTGTGGATGGTAAGTCCGTAGCGCTCGGAAATCTGGCTTTGATGACTGACATGGGGCTTCAAAGTGATGAACATATCAGTAAAGCCAATGAACATCGTGATCAGGGTGAAACAGTAATGTTCATTGTACTGGATGGCAAGATTGCTGGTCTGGTCAGCGTGGCTGATCCTGTTAAAGAAACCACCCCCGCCGCACTGAAGACGCTGCAGCAATTGGGTTTAAAAATTATCATGGCAACGGGAGATAATGAACGTACCGCCCAGGCGGTAGCTGCACGACTAGGTATCGACGAAATTCGTGCTGACGTTCTACCCGCTGACAAGGCTCGTATCATTAGAGAATTACAGCAACAGGGACGTAAAGTGGCTATGGCAGGTGATGGAGTTAATGATGCACCAGCACTTGCTCAGGCCGATGTCGGGATAGCGATGGGAACAGGGGCAGATGTCGCAATTGAAAGTGCGGGGTTCACGTTGGTCAAGGGAGACCTAGATGGTATTGTCCGTGCCCGACGCCTCGCACATGCCACTATGCGCAATATTCGTCAGAATCTCTTTTTTGCTCTGATCTATAACGGTTTAGGCGTCCCTATTGCGGCGGGGATTCTCTATCCGTTTATGGGGATTTTAATCGGGCCGATTTTTGCTGCTTTTGCAATGAGCGCCTCCTCATTGTCTGTTGTTCTTAACTCACTGAGACTGCGTCGGGTAAGGATTTGAGAAGATTATCAATGAGCTAATGAACTTTGCAGTTGCGACTAGATAATATATATAAGAGGTGAATGTTGTGGTGACAATCATTCAAAAAAGCGATTTGATTCAGGTTAACTGCGGTACAGATCAATGTTGTTGGAAGATAGTTTGATTTTCATTTAGTTGGCAGGGTGAACTGCTCCCATTCAGTAAAAGCAGAGCCTCTAACACGGACTTTTACTCGTAGACATTAGGTGCACTATGGACAGACAAAAACCATCATTTTGGAAGACTCCAGCAGGATTTGCCGCATTGGTTTTGATTGGCACGGTAAGTTACTTCCTTTTAATCGAACATCGTCAGCATATCTGGCAGTTCCTGCCTTTTTTAATTCTTCTGGCTTGTCCCTTTTTGCATCTCTTTATGCATGGTAGCCACGGGGGACATGGTGGTCATCAGCATCGAGGCGAATCGGAACAGGATGCCTATCAACCCGGAGTGGAGGATGGTCGCAAAGATCATGAGCACCATCATTAACGATCAGGATAAGATAACATTACAGGAGAAAAATATGCATGGTGAGTCAGCTTACGGACTATGGACATTAGTGTTGATAAATTCAGCAATATTTATCTTCTTTGCTTTTAGCTTTACAAAACCCCAGACAAAAACAGACTGGCGTAGTCTGGGGGCTTTTTCCGCATTTATTATTGCCTTATTTACTGAAATGTATGGGTTCCCATTAACAATCTACTTCTTGTCTGGCTGGTTGGCTGAGAGATACCCAGGTATTGACTTTTTGTCACATGAAAATGGACATTTATTGCATACGATACTGGGTTTTGAAGGTAACCCGCATTTTGATCCACTGCATATTGCAAGCAACATCGTTATTATTCTAGGTTTCTTTTTACTAGCTTCCGCTTGGAGTGTATTACACAGTGCCCAGAAAAATAGGCAACTGGCGACAACAGGTTGGTATGCTCGCTGCCGTCATCCACAGTACATCGCATTTATATTGATTATGTTTGGTTTTCTGCTGCAATGGCCAACCATTCCTACCTTGGTGATGTTCCCTATTCTGGTCATCGTCTACATGCGCTTAGCTAAGCGAGAAGAGCGCATGGCGCTGAATGATTTTGGCGAAGAATACCGACGTTATATGGAATCCACACCCGCGTGGCTCCCGAAATTCACCGTTAAAAAAGAACAGGCTACATAAGAGGGGAATGCTACGACAGGCCTTCTTACAAGATGGCTGAGCTATGAGTGGATATGCAATAGGAGACTTGGAGATGAATCAGCACCGACTAGGTATCAATCCCGGATTTTTGACAAAGCATAAACTGGATCTAACCGGGCTTGAAAGCGCTAATATAAAAGTGATGCTCACTGAAATCAACGCACAGTTATGGGTGGACAGTGTCTGGTTAAATGAAGATAAACAGACGCTCAAAGTTGCTTACGAGGCCGCTCACCACAACATCGATGAATTGATTGTGATTGTTGAAAAACATGGTGCATCGATTAAGGACAGTTGGTGTAGCCGAACGAAACTGGGCTGGCAACGGCAGACTGACGAGAACATTAAAAATAATGCAAGGCATGAGCCACACTGTTGCAATAAAGTCCTTTCGGGTCCCAAACCCAGGTGATGAAGATTAGCGGGACGTTTCCACTCCATAATTTCACCACGACATGAGGGATTATGTAAATGTCTTGGAGGTCTGTCCCATTCGTCAGTATCAATTCATTCAAATCAGTGTTGAATAACAAGTGTAATCTCATATGGATAAGCAAAACTCAATAACTACTTCAGGTGTCTCCGCGGACCAATTGACAATATTGGACATGGGCATAGATACCCACCAGGAGCCTGTGGCCTATATGCGAAGTGATTGCCATATCTGCCGTTCCGAAGGCTTCACCGCTAACAGTCGAGTCACACTACGTTATGGAGACAACAGTGTAATTGCCACGTTGAATGTGGTGGAAGAACAATCACTGACGGTGGGTACCGTAGGTTTGTCCAAAATTGCCATGCGTCGTCTCAACGCCATTGAGGGGGGAACTGTCTCGGTCAGTCATGCTCCTCTCGTCGCTTCGCTGAGTAGTGTTCGCAAAAAAGTATTTGGCAACAAGCTCAGTGATGACGAGATTGCGGACATCATTAAGGACATCAGCGCGCTCCGTTATTCGGATATAGAAATCGCCAGTTTTCTCAGTGTTTGTGCGGGAGGCCGCTTAGATGTAGATGAGATTATCGACCTTACACAGGCTATGGTTGCCTGCGGGAAACGTCTGAGTTGGCCGGGGCATGACATGATTCTCGATAAACATTGTATAGGTGGATTGCCAGGCAATCGCACCACACCATTGGTTGTATCTATTGTGAGTGCAGCGGGCCTGGTCATCCCCAAAACATCCTCACGGGCAATTACCTCCCCTTCAGGCACTGCGGACACCATGGCGGCACTGACTACTGTCAATCTTGATGTCGCTGATATACATCGTGTAGTGGAGGAGACCAATGCCTGTCTAGCTTGGGGTAGCGCGGTGAATCTAAGCCCTGCAGATGATCTGTTGATTCGAATCGAACGCGCACTGGAGCTGGATGGTGAAGGACAGTTGATAGCATCCGTACTGTCAAAAAAAATCGCAGCAGGCGCCACCCATGCTGTGATTGATATTCCCGTTGGCCCGACAGCCAAAGTCCGCACGCGCAAGGAAGCTGAGAGACTCGCCTCGCTCTTTACCCAGGTAGCCGCCGCCTGTGGCATTGAGGTTCGATGCCTTATCACTGATGGTCGTCAGCCGGTCGGGTTGGGAATCGGCCCAGTTGAGGAAGCGCGAGATGTGCTATCGGTTCTGCGAGGTGATGATAATGCACCACAAGATCTCCGAGAACGGGCATTGTTTTTGGCTGCAAACTTGTTTTCTTTGTCCTCCTACACAGAGAGTTTGCAGCAGGGGCTTGAGAGGGCCACAGCAATTCTGGATGAGGGTAAAGCATGGCAACAGTTTCAGCACATTGTCAATACACAGGGTGGTATCAAAACATTGCCCCAAGCCCGCTATCAGCACACCGAGGTCGTTCATGCAGCCTGTTCGATTACTGGCATAGACAACCGTAAGCTAGCACGCCTCGCGAAACTGGCGGGAGCTCCTGATTTACCTGCTGCCGGTTTGAGGCTGCATGCTAGAGTTGGCGACATGCTCAGCGAGGGGGCCCCCTTATATACACTGTTCAGTGAAAGTATAGGCGAGCGTGATTACGCGCTAGCTTATTATCACGAACAGGCCAATCCATTCACCCTGTCTTACCAATAGCGGAACGATTGTGTCATTTTCCCAGTCTGCAAATTCAGTTCAGAAATATCCCCCAAGCCAACACAGGCCCGTTATATTTGCCCTTGAGCCGCATCCTTTGCAAACCTCGCTTGTGGAGCAGTTGCATGCCTCACTGATGGCGGAAGAGATTATTCCTGAAATTCCTATCTACCTCGATAGCCCGATGGCGATTAAGGTTTCGGACATTTTTTGCGAATTCAAAGCCCAACATCGACTCAGTACTGAGCAATGTCATCAGATATGTAAGGTAATCACTTACATCCGGTCGGTTGAAGAATCCAAGGCACTGGCTGCAAAAAAATACCCTCGTGTCATCATAGCAGGCAGTGGTATGACTACGAGTGGCCGAATTCTGCATCATTTCAAAAGGTTACTGGGCAACAGTAAAACAACGGTACTTTTCACCGGCTATCAAGCAGGCGGAACCCGGGGAGCCAAACTTTTAGAAGGCACCAATGCGGTAAAAATTCATAGTGAGTGGATCCCGGTACGGGCCAAAATTGAGAATATTTCCGGGCTCTCGGGGCATGGGGATTATCTGGAGCTGTGCCAGTGGCTGAAGGACTCAGACTTGACTGCTTCAACGCGGATTAACTTGGTCCATGGTGGTGCCGAAGCGCTTGAAGGCTTTCGTGTACATCTTTAAGAAAACACCACCTTTAGAGTTAATGTAGCTGAATATGGGGACGTTCTACAACTATGAGTAATAAACTCTGCCGATTATAGGCCTAACCAAAACCAGGAGAACATTATGCAGGTTGAAACGTTAAGAGACGTGCTTCATTGGACAAGCGAGTTTCATCAACACCTCACTGAGTGTTTGAAACATTGTGCCGACAAGAATGAGAATGCTCGAGCACAAATGCTTCTCAAATATTTATCAGAACATGAAGAAAAGCTTGGACATGTTGTTCACCAGTTTGAAGTCACAGGTAATGAACACGCGTTAAATACTTGGTGTTATGAGTATTTAAATAAACATCCAATTGTTCAACATCATGATTGTGATGCACCTTTTTCTCAGCTATCGACTAGAGAAATCATGCAGGTAATTATTGATCAGCATAAACAGGTCATTGACCTGTATCGTTATCTACATGAACGCGCAGATATACCTTCGGCGGAAGAGCTTATGGAGGCACTTAAGTCCTTTGAAGAACATGAAATGATGCAGATGGTGCAGTCAGCAAACAGGCTTGAGGATTTATGAAATAACAGTCTTGAATGAGAAGGCCCTGATTTTTTGTGATCATAGGTTTTAGCAGGTTATTGACGACCAGCCAATACCACGCTTGATATAACAATTAACATGTTGTCGTAAACAGCAAAATAAGACAGTTTGATGTTTTTGTTAATGCTTTTCACATTATTACTCACCCTGACTGTAATAGTTCATTTCGTCTTTCTTAAACGTATGGCCATCATTTTTGAAACTAAGTGGCCACAATCGATCGAATTGGTGACGATTATTTTTTGTTTATTTATTGCCCATGTTGTTGAGATATTCATATACGCAGTGGTCTATTATTTTGCCTATGATATTCCTGGTATGGGGGGCCCACAGGCGGTAGGTTTTGAGCAGTGGATTAATACATTGTATTTTTCATTTGTGGGATATAGCTCCCTCGGAGCTGGTGAGCTTACTGTTGTATCCTGGCCATTGAAAATTCTCTATGGATTAGAGGCGATCAATGGTTTGCTCTTGATTGCATGGTCAGCATGCATTTTCATTACTGGCAATGAACAGAATACATGTTTCTGCTCCATACGAAGATATTCATGCTTAACTGAAATGTTAAGTATTAATAAAATAGAGGCACTCAACGATAAAACCTGAAGCCGTGTTAATGAGCAGGTTTTATTTTTCCATTTATGACCGTGACTAAGAAGATAGCTGTAATAATGAATGTAGCTCCGAGCCATTGAATGGTAGTTAATGACTCTGAAAATAAGGTATGACCAAGGTATATTCCAAACACGGGTGTGAGGAAGTTATATACGTTAAGCTTAAAAAGTGGGGCATGTTGCATTAGCCAGAACCATAAAATAAACGGTAGCGCAGTTCCCAATAATGCCAATGCAAGAAGAATTAAAGTGTAATCGATTTTCCAGTCTAAAGAGTCCATACTGGTGGTGTAAAAAGCCAAAATACCAAGAGGGATGGCACCAATGAGTAACTGGAATCCCATTGCAAAAAGCACGTCTACTTGACCAGCAATTTTCTTTAGCAATACATTGCTAACAGCACCGCCAAACGAAGCCATGAGCACAAAGATTATTCCCAATAGAACTTGCTTTTCAGTCTGCACCAGACTGTTCAAAGAAATTATGACTATTCCTGTAAATCCAATAACACTTCCAATTAAATGTACTCCAGTCATTCTCTCCTTGAGAAAATACCAGCCCAAAATACCAGCAATAAGTGGTTGCATATTAGTAATGACTGTTGCAAGCCCGGGATTAAGCAAGCTACCAGCATAAAACATGCCCCACAATCCCAGACTTGTCGCAGATAGACCTATGATCGTTATATATATCCAGAGCCTATAACCTCTAGGAAAAGGTCGATTTGTGAAATGAGCAATGAGCACGAGTACGCAGCCTGCTATTACGGCACGCAAAAAAGCTGTCAACATAACGGGGGCATATGGCAGACTGAGCTTTATAAGCGGATAACAAAGTGCCCACATCATCATCACCAGGATTGCAGCAGAGCTCACAAATTTCAGGTGAAGGTTAAGTAACATGATAAAAAACCCTCAGATAGTGCATTGTCATCATAATGCCTACATATTCCTTTTTCTCAGAGCTATTTAAGCTTTTGTACTTCGTTGGGTTGGATTTTTCTAGTGGGACCTTATCACATACACTGTCCGAACAATAGCTAGCATTTGTTCCAGATCTGATTTGGGAACACAAACAGCTCAGTTTGAGAAGAGTTGATGCATTGCAGAACTAGTCAGGATCTCATCAGTATTTTTCACCGAGCTGATTAGCTAGATTATGAGCAATTTGTGAGCAATCAAGAATGATACAGACATAATGCTGATTTAGCCTTCCGCTTCGGTCTGTCGCGAGGAACTTGAGGATTTGATCAAGGATTTACTCCAGGTGGCTTTTGGCGAGCCTTCGATACAAAGTAACGAACAAAAGTGCGATATACCAAACTATTACATATTTAGTCTTTAGACAAGCCTACCACATTGAATCGCCACTAATTTACTAGATACTTTTCAGCCATTTAA
>TARA_R110000851_G_scaffold123761_2_pt1 | contig 12204 bp, 21 predicted proteins | sample TARA_R110000851 | Tara Oceans TARA_R110000851 (sample SAMEA4397627) | marine metagenome | biome: Polar Biome; feature: [DCM] deep chlorophyll maximum layer (ENVO:01000326); material: water (ENVO:00002006), including particulate matter (ENVO:01000060) such as... | depth 17 m | reverse complement strand
CTGAGCAATATTCATCAAGTCGTTTGCTTGCCCCGGCTGACCCATTTGCTTAGAAACGGGGAAGTACGAGGAGTTAAGCAGCCCAGACATTGGTTGTTGTGTTTGCAACAGCGAGGTGGGTGCACTTAACTGGCCAGCCTGATTAGGCGTGCTTAACAGATTAGGTGCGTTCGACGTATTCATTGTAGCCATTGCTTTACCCTATTATTTGGCCAGAGGTCTGCAAGCCAGCCATTGCCTTTGCAGTCTTGATTTGCACCTCAGCTTGAAACTCAGCCTCTTTCTGTCTGGTCTTCATTACAAACTCAGCCTCAGCCTGCTTGGTCTGCATAGCAAACTTCTCACGTTCTAATTGCAAGTCAGCAGCCGCCTTCTGTCGCTCCAAGTCAATCTGGGCTTCAGCTTTGACCTGTTGCAGTTGGATGTCTGCCTGCATTTTAGCCTGAGCCATCTGCAAATCAGCCTGCATCTTGGCTTGTGCCATTTGCATCGCAGGGTCTTGCTGTGGTTGCTGTGGTGGTGGGTTGCTCAACTGTTGATCTTGTTCTGGTGTGATTGGCTTATAGAACTCGTTGGAGTCCTTAAAGCCAGCCGCCTCGACCATGCGACCAAGTGTGTTGCGGTACTGGGCAGGAGACACAAATGGATTGGCTGGGCCATAAGCCGCCAGCATTTGCTCTTGCTTTGTGGAGATCATGTTAAGAGTGGCCATCTGCTCTTGGCGATTACCACCAGCCCCAATGCCAACATTGACTGTTACATCGTAGGCGGTAGCCCATGTGCGCGGGTCAATTGGGATATATTCGCCACGCAAGCGGATAATTTTTTCTTTGTTCTGGTACTTTGTCACCAGATGCATGATCCCTTTAAACAGGTTTCTTACACCTGTCTCAGCAAATATGCGAGCAATCATCTCAATCTTGCCTGCGCCACTCTGTTGCATAGACGCAATAGCAGCGGCTGTGACGTTTTGAAGCACTGAGGCATCTAAGCCTTGGCTTGCATCCGACACGCCCGTTCGCTTGGCTTGTACTTGGTCTAAGTACTCCAACATTGGGAAGGACTGGGCAGCAACGTTTTGCACAACCAATTGCTGCACTGCGCCTTGCGACTTAGCACGAATAACGCCGCCAGCCGTACTGGTTAGCAGGTCATCTAAGTTAACTTGACCCTCAACAGCCACGACCCTTGCATTGTTGGTTAAGTACAGGTTATCAAGCGTCTGGCGCATGATAGTCGTCTTAATCAGCTGAATGTCCATTGTCCTGTCAGCTAGTGACTGGCCAAAGAACTTGTGCGGGATTGGTATTGGGCAAATTGAGTAGAAAGGGATGTAATCACATTCCTCATCAGACAAAATCTTGTTGTCAGCAAAGAATACTTGTCGTAGCTCTGGTATGCCGTCGCCGTTCTGGTCGGTACGCAGGTAGCACTCAAACACTTCGACCTCTTGCATTGACTCATCCAAGGCGCTGTTTTCGTCTGGGATTTCGCTGTTGTCGTACCGTGTCAACAGTTCAGCTTGGTAAATCAATCCACTGCTTGCGGATAGCGTCTCAACAATGTCTTCATCAAAGCCCATCGCAATTAAATCGCCACGCCTGATATTTCGACGGTGAGCCACAAAAGGTGCGTCTTCGATAGTCTTGGCGCGTTTGGATATTAAGAACTCCTCTGGTGGGACGTTCTCAATCGTTACCTTGCCACTCTTTTCCTTGTGCTTGATTGTGACGTTGTGTACACCGTAAACAACCGGCATACCCGTCTCATCAAACACCTGCATACCCATTTGGTCAAGAACTGGGAATTCCTCAGTGTCTTGTTCAGCAATTTCAATATCCTTGTCAGACAGCAAAATGGTGATTTCGTCGTCGCTTAGACCCTCGTAAGTCTCTTTAGATACGTCAATCTTGTCTTCCCAGTATGCCTTGACAATGCCAACCTTCTGCAACAGCGCGTCTTTAATCCAGTCATGCAGGATTATTGCGCCGTGGTTCTCTTTCAAGAAGACATAATTGCAGTAGTCTGTAGCTTGCTTGGCTGAAGCCTCATCACGTTGTGAGACTGGATCAAACTGGGTAATCTCATCAGAGCCTGTGAAAATGCGTACTAAGCTGGGCAGTGCGCCATCAATAGCTTCAGCCACTTCACCTGTGACTATGCTGGACTTGCCTTCTACCTCATTGCCATACGGTCGGCGCAGGTAAGAGCGTAAAGCGTCACGCCTAGCCTCGACGGTTTCGGTTTCAAGATACCCAATTGCATCTTGTATTTCGCTGTCAACTATCGCTTTTAGGTCGTTGCTCTGCTTCATTGGTATCCTTTGGTGGTCGCCCACGCTTGGGTTTTACGTCCAATTGTAGTGTATATATGATATTTTCCAAAGCTGCAACCCTAGCAGTTAAAGCGTCCATCGCTATTTTTGGGTTGATTCCCTGCGGCTGTAAATACATTTAGACCACCCACCTTGCTGGTTTGTTAATAGATTCACCCCAAGTTGAGGCGGTTTCGTCTAAGCCAATTGCCAAATAACGGAAGGCATCAGAGCCATGAGATGACCAGTCATGCAATGGGCGCTCAAAGAATATCTTGCGCTTTTCATCATACGTGCGCCGGTAGTTTCGCAGGCAGTTAAGCCCAATCTGCACGTTTGGCACATTAAACCAGCACCGTGGCAGCAAGCGGCGAACAGCTTGGATTCCGTCATCGACTGACATACGAGGTGCAACCCTAATTTCAAGTCCAGCATCTTCAAGTACCTCTAAACGGCTCTTGCCTGTTCCTAGCTCCCGAACTCTTACATCATGCGGCAATATGTGTTCTGCCTTGTGATAATCGTTATCCCGCAGCCACTTGACGTAAGCGTCTAAGCCTACCCCGTGGTTTTCGTAGTAGTCAATCAGTCGAATCTCCGAACCAGCGATCTGAGCCACCCAGATTGAAGTCGAATCACCCATGCCCAGATCCCAAGCAGTGACAGTGCGACATATATCGTCTCGGGGTATCGTTTGGATGTGGTTATTATCTTCAAGCTGATTAAGGATTTGGCCAAAATAACTGCCCTCCAAAGCAGCGTCAAACGAACACTCGAACTCTTGTCGGTACTTGTCTTCACCCATTTCTATACGGGCGGCGTGCAATTCTTTTGCGTCAACAACATTAGTCTCAGACGCTTTGAACTCCAGCAAGCCCCAGTCCTCATCCTTTAAAGCTCTGTCTCTCAACTCGCGAAAGTGGTTGTGTCCCTTGGGCGTTCCAATGAATAATGTCCACCCTTTGCGATCGACAATAGCAGGTCGAATGATGTCCGTCCAGATTACTGGGTTCTGGTCACCGATCTCGTCTAGGATCACGCCATCAAAGTATTGGCCGCGCAATGATTCTGGGTTGTCTGAGCCGTATAACTGAATACGCCTGCCCCAAAAGTCCACCCTCAACTCAGCAATGTTCACCACAGCGCCTAGCGGCTGAACGTACTTAATAAGGTAATCCCAAGCAATCCGCTTGGCCTGGCTGTACGTTGGTGCTATATAAGCGTAGCGTGGCGCTTCGTTGGTGTTTAGAACTGCGTCCCGGATCAAGTGGTTAATAGCGCTTACCGTCTTACCGAATCGTCTGTGCGCTACTACTACAGCAAAGCGCTTGGCATCCAGTAAGTCGTGAATCTGTTGCTGGTGTACCCTCGGTGCGTATTTGATTTCAATCACTTCATCCATGTGATCTTCATCTCAATAGGCTCGTTGTTAGTGCCACTGTGTTCTGTTCTGGCCAGCTTAGGTGTAGCAAACTCTGCCAGCTTGGACAGAATATCTAGCGCACCCTTTGGGTCTGGCCTTAACTGATCGCCGTCACCGTAAGCTACTGTTTGCAGCCACACAGAGACGTTTTCAGCATTACCCTCTAGTAAGTCATTGACTGTGTCTCTAAACGCCTTGGTAGCCTTGTTAACAGCCCCCTTGGGTCTTCCCCTACCTCTGTTGGTAAGGTTTGCGGAATTTCCGCTTTCTATTTTATTCATGGTTCACTCCCTTGTGGGTTGGTGAGGTTAGTAAGTTATTGTGGGTATCCTAACAGACTTCGCACTTTCTGCTTTGTTTCATCATCTACTGCTAATAGACCGCCAGCCCCTATTCCGGCAAGTAGGTCTGCGTCATTTTTTCTTAGTGGGTCAAATGCAGCAAACTGTGAACGGATGTTTGATGGGTCAAATATTACACGCTCAACCCCCATATCTATTCCACCATAACCTGCGTCTTTTAAGGCTGTAGTTGTTTTATTCTTCCAGTCCTGCACACTAAAATCTTTATCTTTTGCATATAAGGCTTCACGTATCCCATCAGCGATGTCTATGCGTTCATCATTGCCTGCCATTTTTGCCCTTGAAAGTATTGGCATAACACGGGCATTTTGATCTACATATTTTTCGGCGTAACGTGGGCTTGGTGCTGCGTAAACTCCAGCACCTAATTTACCTTTGGTAGATGGTTGAAACTCTGTGAAATCTTTATCGGTCGCGTGAAATAAGTTTGCATCTACGTCAAAGCCCATTGCCTTAGCCCTATCCATAGGCGTGTTATTGGCAGGTAGTCCAAGACCTCCTTGCTCAACAGGTAAAGCGGCATTGCTCTGGGCAACCTTCAAAGCCTCCGTTTGCGGCGCGGCTGACTTGCCGTTTAATTTTGTCAACTTTTCAGGGTTAAAAATTTGGTATGTTGTCTCGTTGCCGGACGGCATCTTAACCCCGTCATAACCCATATTCATAAGCTCATCTACGGAATATTTGTCTATATCATCCCAAGTAGCTAGTTTTAGATTGGATTCATTTAAATTTCTACTTACAACAGCGCCTTTCGCCGTTGCTGCAACTTCACCAATAGCAGGGTTAGTTGTAAACCATATAGTCCCGTCTGCCGATTGTGCTACATCAAAACCAGCTTTCTCAATTGACTTTGCGGCACTTGGTGATGTCCCGTGGAATATCAAAGTGTCTGTCACATTGTTTACTGGTGTTGCATCTAGCAATCCACTTTGTGCGCCACTGATCTCTTGCTGCCTAGCTGGTAAAGCAATATTTTCTGGGGGTCTTATCATCGACTCTCTAGTTGAAAAGTCTTTGTTTTTTCCTTTGTTTTCAACAAAACCAAACCGTTTATAAAATTCTTTTAACTTTTTTACGTTGCCACCAAAATCTGATGATGGCGTTAAGGCTACCTTTTGCCCAGTTTCGTCCGCATAAGAAACTAAGTCTTGCATTACATCAGAGCCTATACCAGAATTTCTAACATCTTTAGGTACAACAATGCGGGACAAATTAATTGTGTTGTTTTTTTCATAAACATCTAAAGACACATCTTTAAATTTATTTTTTATATCAGACATTGATTTAGAGCTACTGCCTAGTAATCCACCTTCTGGGACTATTCTTGGGGCTAACCCAGACTTGGCCATGTAGTTTTCTATTGCATTGCCGACCATAGGTGCAGCTTTTCTTGCCGCAGCCGTTGCCGCTACGCCACCGACTCTTGCGACCCTTGTTGGGTCAATAGCGCCTGACACAATCTCAGCGCCCATACGCATATCGCGCATTGTTGGGTCGGTTGAGTCTGGTGGTCTAATGCCTAGCTCGGTGGCTTTTCTCTTGATGTAATCAATTCCGCCAACTTGCTCACCCTGAGCCATGCCCATTGATCTAAGCAACCCAGTACCAAGCTCTACAGGTGCGCCAAGCAGACTGTATGGCAAGTCGCCTACACCCTGCAACATAGCGTTGAAAGCCTGATGATTGGTTAGTTTGCGACGTAAGTCTTCCTCTTTGTCGTCTGAAAACGCATAGGCTTCTGGATCGTCAAAGATTGAGGGCATTACTTACTTCTTCTTTTTAGGCGGTGCGTGTGTTAGCACCTTGCTGGCTTGTGTGTGTTTTTCACCAGACATTAAAACACCAGCCTCTTTGTGTGTTTTGCCAGCATGGACTTTGCCGTTGGGCAGGTAGTGTGTTTGACCTTTAGCCATTATTTCTTCTTTGCTTTGACAACAGGTTTGGCCGTCTTAGCTGCTTTGACAAAGGCTTGGGCTGAAGGTGCGTTCTTTGAGCCTACCCTATTCATTTTTTCACCACTGCCTTCAGCAATGCGTTTTTGCTTGGCGTTAATGTTGGAGTAGAGTCCGGCTTTCATTTCTTGTTTGTCCTTGCACGCTGATTGCGCGTAGGAAGCTCACGAGGAATTGGCTTATTCTTGGGCGCAGGTTTAGCTGGCTTTGCCATTTTTGGCATCATTTGGTTTGTCGTTCCCATAATAACTCCATGTAGTTACAGGTATTTTACCAAAAAAAGGGCTACCGCGATAGTAGCCCTAAGCGTCGATCAAAACGCAGGAGAGGCCTTCAGTCTACCTGTTCTTTTATTAACTGTCTAGCCATAGCGTTGTATTGCTTGGCGATTTCAATTAACCCGTCCTTATCGCACTTACGTAAAACACTATCCGACTCCAACAGGTCTAACTGTCTTTCACCAATGCGTTCTAACAAACGTTTGCGATATTCAACGTGATTACCTGCGAGCCAGTTATTGCAATGTTTGCATTGACCGTGTACGTTGTCTTCAACAAAGCGCATATGTGGCGCAGAGCCAACTGATCGGTAATGGCCAGCGTCAAAGCTGTTTGGTGTGTCGCCCAAGGGCTTGTCGCAGCTTATGCAAGGCTTGCCTACATCCCTTGCCCTGATGTAAGCGTTAAATGCTGTCTGGGCTTTCTTGGTCAGTTGAGGCTTAGTTTGCAAAGCGTCCAGCTTTAGCTTGGTTTCTTTTTTGTCTACCCTCACAGCCTTAGCCGACATCTTTTTAGATATGTCCATTGCACACAAATAGCTGCACGCTACCTGCATGGGTCGGTCTGCGGTGAAGACCTCACGGCATCCTTTGCACCTTTTAGTCATGTAGCGTTACCCCGTTTTGCGCTGCCCAAGCCATAAGCCATTCGGTGAATTCTGAGGCTTGTGCTTTTGTAAATTTTCGTGTTTGCAATCCCAATTGGACAATGCCATCGCCTGTCAAATTCGGAATGACCTTTCCGCTTTCCTGCCCAATCTCTCTGGTGTAGGTATCAACCAGCAGCCGCTTCCAGGATTCAGAGTCCCAAGACGATCCTAAATGTTTGGCTTGTTTTGCAATTTGGTCAATGATTTGATGATACATTGCGTTTTGCGCTTGCGACCGCGTTTCTTTGTCAACCTGAACAACCAAGGCGACACCGCTATCAAGCGCTTCCTTCATCTTGTCCCAAAGTTGTCGCATCTGCGACACACCTTGGCTGCTATTACGTAATGTCATTTTCATATTCTGTCAACCTCACTTTTGTCATGCAACTGCGTACTCTCTCCATCTCAGCAGCACCTTTTGTTTTTACAATTTTGAGGAACACGCCTTGCAGCCACTCCCTTTGTATGTCTTTGTGTTTTGAGTGATACATCTGAACCAGTTGCCTTGCATCAGCCATGTCGTTTATATGGCGTTGCTCCACAGCAATGCGCTCGTAGTTAGCTCGTTGCTCACTCGTAAATTTCGGCCAAGTCGCCCGTTGCTTTGAGGGCTTCGGAAATAACGAAAGTGCTGTACTCATGCGAGCCATCCTTTACTTGGTCAAGAATTTTGCGTGCAATGTCGATACTCATGCTTACCACCCAGTAAATGCAAAGCCGTACAACACGCCGCCGACAAAGCTAACCACGCCGATCATGCAAGCAAACGCAGTCACAAAATAAAAATCAATGCTTGACGGGTGATTTAAATACTTCAAAAGCAAGTTTCCAAACTTGTAAATGCCGCTTTTGTGTGTCATTAGATTAGTTCTCCAGAGTGTTAGTTGAATCATTTGTCTGCCCTTTCAATTTCCGTCTTAATCTTGTAAGCCCGTCTGCGGTCGCGCAATGTGCGCTTAGGTTTGGGCTTGTCCATCAAGTTGCCAGCGGAATAAATCGGGGTATTAAATCGACCGATGGTGTCAGCCTTCCAGCCACAAATGTATATAAGCCGAAATTCATGGATGGTTCTTACCCACTTGTATGCAGTGCGTATGCTGATTTCCAACTCGTAAGCAAGGTCATGCGAGGTCATTTCGCGCTCTGAAAAAGTAAACAGTGACCACGTTTTGCACAAAAGTTGCTCATTGACTGACATTGCTTTACGCATCTTGAATTACCTTTGCGCGTTTTGCTTTTAGTGTGCTGAAGACCAGCTTAATGGCAGTTTCCAGCGACCCAATCGTTGCCACCTCCAATTGAGCCGTATGTACTTCAAAACCAAGTTTTATCAACTCAAACTCGTTGTCTTGGCAAATAAACTTACCTTCTGACGTTAAAGACCTCACACAAACGTCCTGAAGGGCACTCAGAGCGTTTAAAACGTCTTGCCTGTACTCACGCCCTACATTCATCATGCAATACGCCTCACAGATGTTTAGAGCCTCTATGACCACATCAGCTTCCAGCTTCGTTGCAGTGCCTTTGCCTAAGCTGTCCAAGGCACTCATGTTCTTCAAGTTCAGTGTTGTGTAAAAAGATGTCCTGCTGGCAATCGGCTCAATGCTTTCAGAAACATATGCCATAGTGTTTGTACGCACTGGCCTTGGTTTGTACTTTGAACGTTTACGCATTTCTTACACCTAATATGTCTTTCATCATTTCCCTTATGTGCGCTGGTGGAGGTGCGCCTGTCTTGTGGTCTTCTTCAACTTTCCTTAGTGCTGCGTCTTGGCTGTACGGCACAGTGCTGCGAACAACGTCGGAGGCTTGTTGAGCAAACGATGTTTTTGCAGCAGTTTGCTTGCGAACCCAGTTGCGCCATGTTGCATCCCAGTTGAGTTTGACACCGCCGCTGCCAGAGACTGATGACCAGTAGTCTTTAAATTCTTCAAACACCTTTCGTAAATCAAGGTCTGGTCGTTCGGCTTTTGACCATGCAACAAGTTCAGCATTAGGCTTCCAGTCTGCTGGCAACCGCGTACCACGCGTTGCTGTTCGCTCTTTAATTAGTTTATGGTTAATAGTTAGTGGTTCTTGGTTAGGGTTAATTTGGCTTTCACTTGGGTTAACCAAAATAACCGACTGGGTTTTCTTTGGCCTACCGCCTAGCTTTCCGTTGGTTTTGTTTTTTTCAGATTGGCCGTGGTAGTCGTTAATCTCCATGTCAATGCGGCTCTGTGTATAGCCTTTTCCCGTCTTTACAAAGAAATCAGCGAGCACATTTTGCAAAGCTGGTTCATGTTCAGAACCCAGACTTAACCGACGCATAACCACTTGGGTTTCAAGTGGTATTGGCTTTTCATCAAGGTAGTACCAGTCAATCAACTGGCGATAAATGCTATGTTCTACGGTAGACAGATGGCCAGTGTCTTTCCGATAGTCAGCAATGTTGAATTTGTAGTAGTGCATACAGCCGCTTTTTAAGCCCCTTTAAAAGAAACGACAGCAGGAGAAGGGGTAACTCCGTTCGGTTTGCTCATGACTTCAAACCTAGCTGTGTCTCACAAAACTATACCACGAAATCTGGGTCTGTAACCCAAACTGGCGTTTTCCAGCCGTCTTCTTCTGGTATTGAATACCCATTTATTTCGTGGTCACTTTCATCAAAGTCTTCACCAACCTCGACCAACAACAGGCAAGCACTGCCCCGCTGCATTTTCTTTATCTCAACCTTGTACGGGTCAATGTGGTTGTCAATTTGCCAAAACAGGTCTTTCATATTCTGAGCAAAAGCAAAGCCTACCCAGACGCTTGGTTTATGTTCTGTCATCACTCTAAAGCTGTAAGCAATCATTAGTCTGTACCTCCAAAATTCTCTTTGTTTAAGTCATTGCGCTGTATTTTTTCAGCAGCCATGACGCAGTTATAAGTCAAGCTGTTAAGCCACAAAACCGCCTCAATGTCGTTGTCCGGCTGATGCCGTACAAGTACGTTTAGGTCGGCCATAAAGTCTTGAAATGTTTGGTTCATGCTAGATTATGTGTGTTTAAAATTATTTTTGTGAATAGGTGTAAACACCTAGCGTTTGTGTGAATTTGTATGATACTATAAACACATCGCAACACAACAGGAGAGAGCAATGACACGAACACTTTACTCACTTAATGAGTCCGGGCAAACCAATCTCAAGGCTTTGATTAGCCATTTAGAAGACGGCTACATTGATGCAGTAATGGAGCTAGAGAGCCAGATGGACGCTGGTGATATGCCGTTTTTTGAAAACACTGTTTTTGGTGCAGAGCATTTCGACACAATTTTGGTCGCAAACTAAAGGAGAAATTTATGAGCGTACATTTAAAACTGATGCAGGCAAGAGTTGACCTGCAAAGCGTTGTTATGAAAAAAAGTGGCACTAATAAATTTGCTGGCTACTCCTACTTTGAGCTTGGCGATTTCTTGCCCCAGATTCAAAGCATTTTCTTTCGCATAGGCTTGTGCGGTTACATATCCTTTGGCAAGGAACTGGCCACCCTGACAATCACAGACGTACACGACCAGACCGAAATTGTCATCACCAGCCCGATGGAGCCAGCAAACTTAAAAGGTATGCACCCAGTCCAAAATTTGGGTGCAGTGATTAGTTATATTCGTCGTTACCTCTGGATGACAGCTTTGGAGATTGTGGAACATGACATATTAGACGCAGGCAAGCCGCTAGAAGCCAAGAAAGACCCAATCATTACGCCAAACCAAGGCGCACGCGAGTTGGTCACAGATGACGAAATGAGCGAACTGGTGGAACTATCTGATGTGCTGAGAGAGGCGGTCACAGAAGACCCAGCCAAGGCTAGACAGATTGTCATTAGCGCTAACTTAGAAGAAGCCCAGAAACTTGCCCTGTGGACGCTGCTGGACTCTAAAACCCGCGCATCACTCAAGAAGAAAGACTAGTTATGACTGCAAAACACGAACGCGACCGCGTATTGGCAATGCTAGAACAAAAGCGCAAAAGGTGGATTAATGAGGCTAGAGCCGTTGCTAAAAAAATAGGCAAGGCCAACGGCGAGGTAACCATCAACGACTTGCGCAAGGTTGTAAGCCTGCCAGCGGGTTATCACGTAAACACTTGGGGCGCAGTCCTGCGAGGCAAACAATTCAAGCCAATTGGCTACACCAATGCGACACATCTTGCATCACACGCCCGTACTGTGCGGGTCTACAAAATCATTGACATAAAGGAATAAATCATGGCTTACGAACAACGCGACAATTCAGGCTCATTGTTTAAAAACGACAAAAAGGAAAAAGACAATCACCCAGACTACAAGGGTTCATGCATGGTTGGTGGCGTGGAAATGTGGATGAGTTCATGGCTCAAGACTGGCGCAAACGGCACAAAATTTATGTCGTTTAGCTTCCAGCCTAAAGAACAACAGCAAGCCGCACCGCCTGCTGCAAGGCCAGCGCCTGCACCAGACTTTGATGATGACATGCCGTTTTAAAAGGTAAATATTATGGAAAAAATGTTATTAAAATTTGTTACGCTGCGATTCCCTGTTGATTTGTACACACAAGTACAAGCGCAGGCTAAAGCAGAGGCCCGTTCTGTTAGTGGGCAAATTGTGTATCTAGTCAGAAAGGCGTTAGGGTAATCACTTAGAAGATAGTTGAAAATAACCTCCCTTTGTGTTGTTATGTGTATTAGAATAAACACATCGCAACACAACTGGAGTATCCAAATGACACAATACGCAAACCACATCGCTTACTCAGATGTCAACCCGTTTGAGGTTGTCCGCACCGTCAGCGACAAGACAATTGAAATTCGCGAGATGAGCGCAACAAAAGACGACAGCGTAAAGATGGATTTTCATGTTGGCGGCTTTTCTGCCCATTGCTCAAACCAACGTCAACAAAAATGGTTTATTAGCTCAGACGAAACCGCCCAAGTTATTCGCATTCGTCTTAGTAAAGATGGCTGGAAAGACAAGAATGGTCGCCGCTTTAAGTTGAACGACCAGCCAGTTAAATTTTACGACTACAACTTTTAAACCAACGGGGCGCAAGCCCCATAACAGGAGAGCAAAATGACCAAAGAACCCGTATTCGTTCGCCAACACAAAGAAGACCCCGAAATAATTGAGGTGTACTCAATGCGCAAAACAAGCCAAGGCACGCAGCTTGTCCTGTGGGCAGCAGTGCACCTAGACCTTCTAGATGGCCTCGGTTTTGATTGGACTACAG
>TARA_R110000851_G_scaffold174949_3_pt1 | contig 12205 bp, 7 predicted proteins | sample TARA_R110000851 | Tara Oceans TARA_R110000851 (sample SAMEA4397627) | marine metagenome | biome: Polar Biome; feature: [DCM] deep chlorophyll maximum layer (ENVO:01000326); material: water (ENVO:00002006), including particulate matter (ENVO:01000060) such as... | depth 17 m | reverse complement strand
GTGGGTACCAGACGCACGGCGAGATGAGTTTGAAGACGCCGTCGCAATCCTGTATGGCAAGTGGACTGCCGAGGGGCTTATGGAGGTTGACACCGCGTAGGTGCTGGGCCTAGCGTAAGGCCGAGGCTGCCTGTCTCAACATACCTCCCTCACTTGCCGCCCTTCGGGGCGGCATTTTTTTATGGGTGGTTACTCTGGGAATATTGCAGTTACTGTACGCCACGGGCGCAGTGGACATTGGTGCACCACGTCTGCTCTGGTGAAGTGGATCTCCGCAGGCGGCACCTCTATGAGCCACGGGCCATACTCGTTTAGACCGCCTTCCCGTACCCTGTTCCCGTTCTCAAACTCTACGCCCACCGGCACCTCTCGCGACGGGCCAACGAGGAACCATTCGATCGCAATGAAGTTGCAGCTGGTGCTGACTAATTCAAACGAACCCCCGATCCGCGTCTGGTACACGCCCACGGGGAGGGTGTAATCCACTGTGAATTTGCGCACTGTGGGGAATAGTATCCCCTCAGCTCGCCCTATAAACGGAGACGCGAAGAACAAGAACACGCCGAGGATCGTGGCGCAGGCCGCGACTTTATCGGCAAAGGACCAGCTGGTCCTGACTAAGAATTTCATCCTGTAGCACCTCCTAGTAACCACTCTTTGATCTTCTCCGCTGCTATGCCTACCCCCGCTATGGCAGGCAACACCCACACCACCGCACGGAAAGCCCACGACCCCCGTTGATATGATCGCCACACTATACGCATGCCCTCGATCAACGGCTTCTCTTCCGCGCCCGAACCGGTGGGCACATCGAACAGAGCGCGGTGTATATCTAGCAACATCGCTTTATCATCTTCACTCATTGGCATAAGTCCAGCCTAAATTATTTGCCGCACTGGCCGTGGTACACATCTAAGAAGTCTGCATAGGCAAGTTTACTTACCTCTGTATCAGCCTTCTGCATGTCGAATAGCTCCTTGCGCAGCTCGGTGCATATGGTGTTTTCACTCACCGAGCCGCCCGTGTTCACGCAGGCGGTCATCGCCAGAACGCTCATCATCAGCACTACGTTTACGATCTGCATCTGCCTGCTCCTTTAGTTCGACGGCGCGTGTCAGGTCGGCCACCATATGTTTAGTCTTAGCGCGGCGACCGCCGCCGATCCACGCGGTCACCACCGCGACCAGCACACCGCTGGCCCCGATGATCCACGGCGCTAGCTTGCCGGTGATTAGGCCCAGTAATGTACTAAGCATACTTTCCCCCTGTGAACCACGTGCGGAAGATGATGATCAGCGGAGGGACCACGATCATCACGATCTCGACTATGTGTTCCTCGACCTCTGGTGCGATCAGGTCGAGGCCTGCCACCACACCGACGCATGATATCGTCAGCGCGGTGTAGTTGATTTTCGATTTGTGTGCTGGGTTCATATTAACCTCCAAAGAATTTGACGACCGCAGCGATAGCAGCGGCGAGGAAAGCGAAAAAGGTTAGCGCTGGTACGCTTTCCTTGGCGAGTGATACGGGGGTGTGCGGTTTGCTTGGGCGCGGTGCCGGCGAGCGTACCGGCACAGGTGGGCGTCGGAAGCCTAGCAGGCGGTGGGCTGGGTACGTTGCGATCCCGACCGCGTCGCCTTGGTTGCCGCCGATCACAACGATACCGCCCGCGCTGTTGTAGCGGACGAAGAAAGCGACGTGCCCCTGCCACCCGTTCTTGTCGCCGCGCCAGAACACGACAACGTCACCCGCCTGTGGCGTCGCAACTGGCGTGCCCCAGTCTAGGTACGAGCGGGCGTTGAGCTTCATAGTGCCCTTGATACCGGCGTCCTGTAGTACGGCACCAACGAACGCGGCGCACCACGGCGTCTCGTCGTCCTCGACCCACGCCGCTCCAGACTTCTTGAACATGGCCACGATCTGTGGGTTGTGCTTGGCTCCAGCGATTTCGGTGAGGCCGACGTACTTGCCGGCAATCTCTAAAAGTTTCGTAGTCATTATCGTGTATCCTAAATGCTGTGGGGCGTATCCCCAGATTGATCGGGTTACGTGCCTATACCGAACAGCGCGTCTACTTGCGCCGTTGTTAAGTTCAGCGCACCCTGCGCGATTGGCAGGAACGGATGGTTACGTTCGACTTGAAGCAGGTTCAGCCACAAGATCTCCGCGTCGTCAGCTTCCGCTTGCGTCATAGCGCCTGCCGTCACTAGTGACCCGAGCGCGGTGAGGAAGAAGGCCGGAACATTAGCGGACGCCGCGATAGCCTCCGCTTTTGTTAGGATGCCAGCGCGGTAGACAGCTTGGATAAACTGAGCGCGTGACAGGACCGCCGTCGCCCGCCGGTGCGTAAGTAAGGCGACACGCGCCGCTGCGTTCTCGGCTGCGGTAGGTGGCGCGTAGGGTGTTATGTCGCTGCCCATCTCCGCCAGCAGGTCAGCATTGTTGATCGTGCTGTCGGTGTCGGCTGGATCAAGGGTGTAGGGTATCCAACCGTGTACTGGATGGTTGATTTCACAATCGATGATCTCGTTCGTGATAAAGCGTGCGTTTCTGTAAGGCATTATGCGATCCTCAAGGCTATAACTACTGTCTCGGTGTTGGTGCTGGCTACCCCGTAGCCCATGATCCGCCAAGTCCCTGATGGTGTACCGCTGCCGTCAACTCGGAAGATGCTGGTACTATTGTTCCAGTACAGCGCCGCGAAGTTAAACAGACTGCCCGCGTAGGACGCGCCTGCGGAGGTGGTTGTTGTGTCGGCTATCCGCTTCAACATGCTGTACGATCCGACGGCGTTAAACGACACAAGCGCCGACGGTACGTCCGCCATTGTCGGGGGCGCACCCGCGCCTGCCGATGTTAGTACCTGACCAGCGGTGCCTGTAGCCACCGCAACCGGCGCACCCGCAGCGTCATAGCTAATCAGGTTCCCGTCGGTCCCGCCCGCCATCTTCGCCAGCGTGACGGCACCATCTGTAATCGTCAGCGGACCGTCAGCGACGGATGTGACATCGCCACTGTGATTGGGGTGCGTGTAGTTGGATTGGTTTACCCAAGTGGTGGTGCTCAAGTCGTAAAGTTTTGTCGCGCCAACCGTGGTGTCGTAATACATCGCACCATCGATCAACGCGCTGCCCTCGTTGTCCAGCGTAGGATCGGCGGTCTTGCTGCCAAGGTAGATTGCTTCAAATTCGATTAGTGTAAGGCCGGCTGTCACCGCGCTCGCTGCCGCTGCCTCGGCGTAGCTCTGCGCTGCCGCGATGTCGCCAGCTAGCGGACCCTCTTCGTACCCCAGCAGATCCGCACGGACCACAAGCGTGGCACCCGCGTTCAGGTCGGGCAGGGACACGTTGGTCTTGATCGATGACACGGCCAGCTGAGGCGTGCGGTTGACCCGCTCTTCCAAGTTCTGGAACATGCGGGTCAGTTTATCCAGTGACGCCTCGATGATGGATGGCACCACTTTACCGCGGTTAACCAGATCCACTGCTTGCGTGGCGTCGATGTTTCGGATGATGGTCACAGTCTCGCCCGTAGCAGGTGCCGTCACGAACGTAAGGTCGCCGCCTGCAGGGTTACCTACCCCGCTGACTGTGTAGTGTGTGGTCAGCGTCTGGACGGTGGCCAGACCAGCGGCGTCAGTCAACACGACCACCAGCTCTGCCCCTGCCTCGATCAGGAAGGTGTACGAAAACGTAACGGTGGATCCGTTGCCCGCGTCTGGGCCGGTCCGTGGGGATTGATTAGAGACTGTCATAGTAACCTCGCATTTGAATTGTGTGTATCACTTAGCACGTTGTACGGGAAGGCCGATAGCTGTACGGCCCAGTTGTAGCGCTGGATCGTCGGACACTATCGCCCGCATGATTTCTTTTAGCTGTCCAGTGGGCAGTGCGAACGGGGTGGCCAACGCATCAAACGCCCGCAAGAAGTCTTTGAACTCGCCGTCGCTCGTACCTAGTTTCACGCCGCTTGCTACGCCATTGTATGTCAGCTCCGCCATGTCGAAGAATGGTACACCGCCTGTGCCGTAACCTTTGATCATACCAGCCACCGGACGTGTGATCGGGTGCATAGCTGTCAACTCGCTACCCACCATACGGGCGAGCCACTCAACGGTGCCTTCGCCGTCGTCCTCCTCCGAGCCAATGTTTTTGTACAGCGCCAGCGCCATGGCCTCTAACGCAAACAGCTGCATCATCATCATCACAAACACGGCGACGCTTCTAGGATCTCCGAAGTCGGTCCGGCCTTTCAGTTCGTTGTACGCGTTGTACTTAGAGTGCACGTATGACGCCAACATGGTGAACTGCTTGATCCACTCCTGACGCTGGACGCCTGACCCAGCAGATCCGCGTTCAAACTCTGCGCGGTTGGTGAACAGGCCTGAGCCAGACGCGCGGTCCACCATGGCATTTGCCTCGGCCACCGCGTCCTCCTTGGACAGGCCCTTGCCGAGACTGCTTTCGTATGACGCCACCCAGACCGGTAGATCTACCGTCCAGTATTGCACGTGACCAAGGCCTGCCAACCCATAGCTCGCGCTGGCGGTGGTCCACCGATCCAGCGGCGTAGCTAGAGCACGGCTAGCCATGCGTGCTTCGCGTGCAAACTCCACAGCCTCGCGGTTTACGCTGCGTGTGCGTAACCGCATGTGGGGTGATGCTTCCTGCACCAGCTCGTGCCAGAATTTCTGGCGGCCAATGTAGCTTTTGTACCCTCTGGCTAGCGTGAGGTTCCCCACCACCACGCCAGCTTGGAACACGCCGAACGGCTGGGTGATGATCGTGCTCATCTTGAAGCCGATGTACTTGATAGTCAGGGCCTTGCGCGAGAAGCGCATGATGCTCTGCATACCTGACGCCTCGATGCCGTCACCGGCAGCGGTATCACGCAGCCAATTCCGCATCGCGACCAAGTCGCCCTGTCTACCATGCTCGGCCAAAGCCTCACCGATCGCAGGGTTGTTCAGCAACTTGGCTGCTTTGTTTATAGGCTTGCGCATGTGCAGATCGTGTAGCAGCTGCATGACGTGGGTCTCCATCACGCCAAGGTTCAGGTCCAGCGCCTTGCCCGTCGAGTTCAGGCGGCTCTCGGTATGCCCGTGCTGTGTGTGCGCCCGACCATACTTGCCAGCGATCGCGTCGCGGTACGCGTCGTCCTCACCGTTAAAGATGCTGCCTAAGTTGAGTTCAGCGTCGTACTTGATCGGGTAGTATCCGCCCTCGACAAAGTCAGGAGCGGTCACCTGTATCGCGTGCTGTACCTGCTTCGGTGTGGTGCCAGTCACCTCGCGCTCTAGCGCTGTGATCTCACCCCAATAGCTGTTGAGGTACGCCCAGCTGTCCACGACGAAGTGCCAGTCGCGCTCAGTCATGACCGCCTGCAACGTGGCATCCAGAGCAGCGGCGTCGTACGTGCCCTTACCATCTGGGTTGGTCAGCCTGTCGAAGTTGCCCTCGTTACCGGTGTTCATCGCCATCGCTAGGATGCCAGCCTTAGTCATGGACACGTCAAGCAGGGGTAGGTGGACCTTATGCCGGCTGCTGTTAATGACCTTCATCTCGGCCTTGGTGTACCACTTCTCGTAGATCGCGGATATCTCTTCAGACGCCGCTCCGCGCCGCTCTTCTAGGGTGGCGGCCTCGTTGGCGAGGTCGCGCATGATGTAGCGCATGGCGGGTCCGTTGTTCTCGAAGCCGTCCATCCGGCGTAGGGTCGTCATCACCGTCTCGATATGGTGATTGATCTGGCTCATCGTCTTAGGCATGCGCGGACGGTGTCCGCTCTCCCGCTCTGCTACCGGTGCACCCTTCAGATGTATGGACATGCTGGCCACGATCTCGCCCACCATCTGCGCGTAGGTCCGCTCGTTAGCAGCGACGTACGCCTTGTGCGCCGAACGGCCAATGTGGGTCAGGTTATCGATGGCGTCGATCACAGCTTCCAGCTGCTCAACTGACAGCTCAGTGTAGTTGATCTTGGCCGCGCGTAGCTTCACGGATGGCGCGATTACCAGCTCACCTGCCGTGCCTGCCTCGATCATATCCTGCTCGAACTCGGCAAGTGTACGACGTGCCGCCTGACCTTCTCTGATCTGCGGTATGCTCTTGCTAGTGAACTCGTACTGCGCAGTCAACGCGTCGATCTGATCCAGCGCGTCCACCGCGATCGTCGCACGTGTACTCTTCTTATTCAGCTTTTTGATACGCTTACGGGCGCTGTTGAACGCTTTGTTCTTGTCGCGTGCGATCCGGTACATGTGCTCGTTGACCAGCTGGCGACGCTTGGCACGCGCACCCGCGTTCAGTACCTCAGTGCTGCCCCTCTGTGCTGTGCCGTCCGTCATGCGGATGACCTTGGCCCACGACGCTTGTGCTTCGCGTGCTGCCTTGGAAGCGGTCGCCAAAAACTGGCTGACCTTGCTGGCGGTCCGTACGTTCATCTTGGCGATCAACGCCTCGGCACGGGCCTTGGCGGCACCGTTCAGCTGCACCCACGTCGCACCCTTTGCAGCGGGGTCTTTGATCTGATCAACTTCTTTGGTCATGGTGGCTGCCTCACGCGCGATGCGCTCGGTCTGTGGTGCGCTCTTCAACGCATCTGCTACCTCGTCCTCAAGCTCTTGCTGTGTTGGCTCAGGTGCCAGCTCGTCAGCGGCAGCCTTGGCGTTGAGGTCGGCCTGCTCGTTGATTGGTAGTACCGTACGCATGGCTTGCACCATGGACGCGCCATTGCGGAACCCAAATACCTCAGCCACTTGGTCAGGGTCGGACCCGTCTTTGACGTAGACTAGGCGGGGTGTCTTCAACGCCTTCATGTCGTTTAGGATATCTGCACCAAACATGGACACAAGTGTATCCCGATCGAGCCGCGAGCCAAGGCCGTACTGGTTGTCCTTGCCGCCCAGAGCCTCGATTACGACGTACTCAGGCTGTCGAGCTAGGGTTATCAGTGCCTCGGCTTTGGCGACCTTGTAGGCCTCGCGCCATACTTTCTGGCGGCGCTTGTTGAGCCGGCGCATGGCCATGGCTAGACCCTTAGCCTGTGCTTGGGTCTCGCCCTCTTCTGTGCGCCGCTTGTATGTGTCCCATTCGATCTGCGTCATCAGCGGTGGCTTCTCGCTGAACAGCGCGATGTTCTGCGTCTGCATCTTCGCGGTCGCGATTTCCAGATCTGTTGCGAGCAGGCGGTCCATGACGGCGCTGATTTCAGGTGACGGCTGGATGCCGATCTTGCCCGCGCTCTCGTACAGGCGCTTCATCCATTGCGTGATGTTGCGGAATATGGTGCGCAAGAGCGGCGTGGGTGCCGCCCCTGTGTACAGGTAGTTCTCGAACGCCTCGGCCCACGCCTCTTGCTGCGCTGTCGTGTAGTCGCCATCGACTGGTGTACCAGTCACGTCGGCCATCCACTTATGGACTGCGGCGAGGTCGGCCACGATCTGTGCAGACGCGCCATCCTCTTGGGCGACTGCCCGCATGATCTCGATAAAGGCGTGGCCCATTTCGTGCAGGGCTGTGCTCTCGTCCGCGCTCTCAAACAGGCTCAGGACAAACTCACCATCCACCAGATTTTCGGGGATCTGCAGGCTGCCACGGTTGCCTTGGTTCAGGATGCTTGGGTCCGTCGTATCGGGCGCTGCGGTCTCGCTGGCAGGCACGCCCTTGGCGTCGCCGACGCGTTGCTCGGTCCAAGTAAACGAAGGCATCAGCCCAGTCTTCTGCTCGGCAAACACCGTGTCCTCTACCGATGCCGTGCGGTTAGCCTCACCGTGCGGCCCATAGTTCAGCCAGCTATTCTGGCCACGGGTCTCTGTGGTGATGGCTGCTACAGCGTCACCAGTGAATAGACGGACGTGCGCCTGCCACGCGTTCTCCTCGCCTGCAGCACGGAAGCCCGCGCCCTCTACACCGTGGCCGAACGCGTCGTGCACAGCACGGAACATGTCATTAGCCAGCACGCGGCGCTGCTCGCCGTCAGGGCCGAACGCCCATGTCACGCCGGTGTCTTGTAGTAGGGGATTGTCGCTATTCGGGTCAGCCTCACCACCAAAGCCCGCCTCGCTAGAGTAGACGCCCATGGTCTGGTTTGCCCTCAGATCGCGCATGGCGTTCCAAGGGTTCCCCGCGTACGGATCGTTGCTGTCGTTAAAGAAGTAGAACGTGTACCCAGCGTCGATCAGTGCCTCGTATTGGGCCACGGTCTGCGCGATCAAATTCTTGTAGGCGGCTTTGACTGCTGGGTCGTTAGGAGCATGCTCCATTTCTGCGTACGCTTGCGCTACGGCTGCTGCGTGCTCAGGATCTATAGCGGCAAACTCAGCCTGCCGCTGTAGGTCTATTCCGTTGGCAGAGGCGTATTGCTCGGCGGCTGCGATGATACGGGCGTCGGGGCCGGTCGCGCCTCGAACTGTCGGCGCACCATCGAGCGCCTCAAGGCTTCCGCTCTGATACCCGCTTGCTCCTCGTCCATCTCTGACATCTACTTCTCCTTGGTTGAGTGTTCTTGCGGCATTGGTGGAGCCGGACTGATTGGCTGGCGGTCGATAGGCCACATCTTGGTCGACGCCATTCGCGACATCAGCTGGTTGAAGGCTGACGGGGTCGATGGCTGTTCCGACTTCTCCGGCGAGGGTGTTGAGGGCGTCGAGGTTGACGCCTTCTTTGTAGAACCATGGGGCATTTCCTGTCTCCGATACTAAAAATCTCCCGCGAGGGATCACGCCCTCGTTGGGCTTCTTCATGCGTGCGGTAAAGTCGCGGAATTGATCTACCGTAAACTGGTACAGACCGCGATTGGGTACTTCATATCTAAAGAAGCGCGACCCGTCAAGGACGCTCACGCCGTACTGTGCGCCGTACGCGTATGTGCCGTACTCGCCTTCCTTAGAAGTGACGCCGCCCAGAGGCTTGTACTCGCCGTGTACTTCCGCGAGGATGGCGTCCAGCGTGGCGTGCGAGGCCTCCTGCTGTGAGCTGGCCACCCATGTCTCCCAGTGGTAGCGACCAACGCTGGCGTCATCTGGCCGGTTTACAGCAGCGTACATGGCGTCGATCCGCTCGCTCAGGGCGTGCTCCATGGCCTCGTATATAAGCAGGCCACGTACGCCGTACGTGAGGTTTGCTAACCCAGATCCGGTGGCTACCTTCTTGTCCACCTTGTAGCCATCGTACAAGTTGACCCCGTCGAAGCGGCCATCGTTCCACATCTGACGCATCTGCACGCGGTCCAGTACAAGGATGTCTTCGAAGCCGGCTACCAGCAGCGTGAATGATACGACCTTGTTGTCGATCCCTACGCCCTCGCCTAGCTCTGCGAACTTGCGGCGGATCTGGCGGCCTGTACTTTCAGGGTCCGACATCATGTCGTGGATGACCTGCAAGCGGGACCGCCCGTCGCCCATACCTGCGTCCTCCGACATCTTCTGCAAGAAGAGCACGCCAAAGGCGTTCAGGTTGTGGGTGGTGCTCGCTGCCGGCAGGCCGGCCCCTTTAGGTGCTAGCCCACCGGCCCATGCTAGGTACTCGTCAGAGTTCAGTGTACCGGCGGCGGCGTCGTCGATGAACTTGTCAATGCCGTCGAACGCGTCAATGAACATGCTCTCCTGCGTGTAAGGTGACACGCCGCGAGATAGGAACGACCACAGGAATAGCTTGCCGGTGTTACCGATCGTTACCTTGCCGGATACATAGTCCTCGCGGAACTGCCGCGCGTTCTCAAAACCATGGTTCGCATCGGCTAGCTGGCCCTCAGTCAGGCTGTTAAGCATGGCCGTGGCCCCGACGCCGTTGATGTCGTTGATGAAGGCGTACGGCGGGACCGGTACGTCTGTGGTCGCCAGCGCGTCCGCCATCATGTTGCTCCACGCCTGCGGCGTGCTGGCAGCGTCTGGGTGCCGCTCTAACACCTCATCCAATCCGAGGAGCTGCGTGGTGGCGTTTTGGTTGTTGGTACCTGTCAGGATCAACTTCTGTGTACGGGTGGGGTGGAGGGTGTTGGCCTCGACGCGTAGGTGAGGCATCAGGCCGTGCACGTTACCGCTCGCTGCGGGCTGACCACCGCGCACGTCGGGAGGCCCTTGGAACAGCTCACGCGATGGCACACTCTCGACAGCGGTACGCTGCGCGATGCCCTCGACGGACAGACCGCCATACTTTGTGAAGATGTCTAGGTCGTTGTTGCGCTCGGCCAGCGTGGTCAGCGCCTGCGCCCACACCTCAGCTGAAGCCCGCGCCACCTTGGGTGACTGGCCTGCGTCGCGGAACTTTTGGGCGGTCTCTGTCACCAGCTCCTTGCGCATATCGCTCAGCTGGATCTGCTGCGCCTCGCTCAGTGTAGAGTTGGCTTTAGTCTCAGCCACGATGTCCGCAAAATTACGCACCTGTGTAGGCGTGAACCCGTCAGGGTTTACAGATCCGTTATCCAGTATGGTCTGGCCGGCCTCGGTCCCTGCAAGGTTCGCCGCCCAATCGAGCTGCGTGATCTCGACGCGACCGCCAAGCTCTACCGCTTGCTCGATGCTGCCCTCATCCACACCTACCTGCTCTAGGGTGACTTGGCCTTTAGTGACTGCAGCTTGCAGCGCGTCAGGTTCGACGTAGAACTTCCCGTTTTCAGTACCGACAGCCTGCAGAAATTCGCGCCACTTCTTGGGTGATCGCTTGGCTAGTTTTATGTTCGGCGCGTTGTCCTGCAGCTGCTGTAGCGTCTCGGATGACGCGCCGTCAGCACGCGCACGTTCAGCCTGCCGTGTCTGGGAGATTATAGACGGGGCCTGCATGGCGACGCCCATAGGACCACCAGCCACCGCGCCGACGATCAGGGCGTCTAGGTGCTTGCGGATACCTTCTTCGGTCCACTCCAGCTTACCCAGTGACGCGTCGACGATCATAGATTGCAGCATCTCGTTGATGCCCTCTTCGACGCTGTTCATCGCGAGGCCTGTGACTACCCGTGATGGTACGCCGGATGCCTTGACGGCCTTTAGGATCAGGTCGTCTGGGATGTACCGCCAAGGACCACGTATAGTACGACCAGCCGCACCTAAAAATTCGGTTGCTGCGTACAGCGGTGCCGCAATCATCGCGCTCTTGCGCAGGTCGGTATCCGCGAAACGTCCAGCGGCACGTTTAGCAATGTGCGGCATGGTTGCGGCGTCGAGGTTCAACTTACCTTTGAACGCTGGGTTCTGTAGGTCAGGCTCAGCTGCGATCTGCCCTGCTAGGATTTCGTCTGCGCTGTCGGCAATGGCGCTGCCGTAGATTTCAGAAGTACCCATGGCCAGCCCCATAGTAAAGGCGGCACCGGTGCCGCCAACCAAGTTAGCGGCCAAGAAGGGTATCGATGTGACGAGACCGCTAGTCCCGTAGTGCTGCGCCATTGCTGGCAGGTTCTCCCACGACAGCTCCTCGCCTTGCGGCATCTTGGACTGCAGCAGCAGCAGCTCCAAGGCGATGGCGGTGGTCGTCTCGGTGTTCTCGTACGCCTTCTCTATCATATTAGACTTAATTGCTGTCCGCTGCTCAGGTGTGGCGTTCACGTAACTCACCACCTTGCCCGTGCCTTCATCTAGGATGTAGCTGTTGAACAGGAATTCATTGTTGCTGGCCATGGCGTACGGCGTCTGGCCGCCCTTATCGATCGTGTCGAACGCGGCTAAAGCTGCCTCGATGTCAGTCAGGCTCTTACCAATAACCACGCCTTGGATCGTACGAGGCCCGCCGCTCAACATCATTGTCGCAGATTTCAAGCCGCGCATGCTGGGCCCCATCCACCGATCGTCGCGGTCCCACGCAAACAGGTGCCGCGCACCTTCGCGTACGGTCGCGTCGACTTTCTTAAACTGCTCGTGGAACCAGCCCAGTTCCTCGACCTCGTCTGCCACGATGGAGGCGTTCACTGGCGCAGCGTTGACGAACCGGCGCAGCTCTGGCCGCATAGCGAAGGCGGCGAGGGCCTTCGCCTCATCTGCTGCCCGCTGAATTATCTGTGGGGTGCGGGCCAGCTCGTTGGCGTCGATGCCCAGCTTGGGGCCGGCCTCCACGGCAGCAGCGGCGTCATCAGGTGTGACCGCTCGACTACCGCTCAGCAGGCCTGCCGCGTGTTCAGTCTCGACGCCGTCTAGGTACAGGCGGATCTCTTCGCTGCGGGGACCGTCGGGTGTTATAGGCGCAGCCGCTTGGCTGACACTCGGAGGACCGCCCG
>TARA_R110000851_G_scaffold21771_1_pt1 | contig 12241 bp, 10 predicted proteins | sample TARA_R110000851 | Tara Oceans TARA_R110000851 (sample SAMEA4397627) | marine metagenome | biome: Polar Biome; feature: [DCM] deep chlorophyll maximum layer (ENVO:01000326); material: water (ENVO:00002006), including particulate matter (ENVO:01000060) such as... | depth 17 m | reverse complement strand
GGTGCTCGCAATAGTGAGTGCCTTTTTTTTGTACCTTTGTTTTTTGTTTAACCCATAAAATTTTTAACATGGCAAAATATATTACATTCGATACTGCAAGTGATGGAAATGTTCACCTTGCAACAGATGGCATTCTTTATGCAGAAACTACAAGTGGAACTGCTGGAACAATTTTTTTAAAAGGCGGAAGCCACAAATTTACTGTTACTGGAACAGGTTTAACTTCAGGTTTTGCAGAAAATGTAAACGCAGCTTTAGTTGAAGCAGCGCAAACATCTTGGACTAATGCAGTAGTTCCTGTAAGTAAATCAAACGGACTTTTAGTATTTACTAGCGTAGCTGTAGCTACTATTTAACATTACTTTTTTATTAAGTACTAGAGAGAGGTCAAAATAATTGACCTCTTTTTTTTTGCTTATCTTTGTACAAAATAAGTAGTAATGATAAACTCTGTACGTAATACAGTTTTAGCGATTATAAACAAAAATAACTACGGCTATATATCCCCTTCAGATTTTAACCTGTTCGCAAAGCAAGCTCAGTTAGATTTGTTTGATGAATATTTTGTTCAATATAATCAGCAAATAAACGAAGAAAATTCTAGGGTATCTGGAACAGGATATGCAGACATTAAAAAAGGATACGAAGAGGTTATTGATTACTTTTCTAAGTTTGCCACACTAACACAAAGCGCAGGAAATGTATATAATTTACCAAGCGACTACTATCTTTTAGATAAGGTTGTTTGTTATCCGACTGGCACAATTACAGAGGCTGAAAAAGTTACTCAAAGTAAGATAACACTATTAAACAGTTCTATGCTTACATCTCCTTCCCAGACATATCCAGCATACACTCAGTCAGGTAATTTTCTTAGCGTTTTTCCGGTTACAATTAATCAAGCTGGAGACGTGGCGTCTCAATACATTAGATACCCTTTAGACCCTAAGTGGACATACACAACTATATCAAGTGGCGATCCTATATTTGATCAAAGTCAAGCTGACTACCAAGACTTTGAGTTGCCTTTAGATGATCAAAATGATTTGGTATCAAAGATATTACAATACGCTGGAATATCAATTAGAGAAGCAGACGTATTTAAGTTTGGGCAAATTGAAGAACAGTCTCAAAATCAACAACAATAGCCATGGCATATATAGATCAAAAAAAGTATTATACTAATGACGCAGCTGTACCTACCGATTCAAATTGGGGTTCGTACCAGTATGTAAGTTTAGAAAATGTTGTGACTAATTTCCTGTTAATGTATGACGGAAACCATTCTTTAATTAATAACGAGAATAGATACAAGATATTGTTTCACGCAAAGCGTGGAATTCAAGAATTAAATTACGACGCATTTAAGGAAATAAAATCTTTAGAGCTCACGGTTTATGATGACCTTAAGTTTGTGCTTCCCTCTGACTATGTCAACTGGGTTAAACTGTCGCTATTTAAAGACGGTGTAGTGAGAGATCTTACTGAAAATATACAAGTTCAGTCTGCAGTGTCTTACATTCAAACAGCGAGCTCTACATTCACGTATGATGCGGATGATAACGTAAACACTACAACCTCTAGCATAGACACTAAGAGGCTAGACGGAAGTTTACAGAGTATATACTTAAATGATGTTGTTGATGAAAATATTGATCCAAACGTTAATAACTACGATTCAGATATTAACAACTCTAGAATTGGAGCTAGGTATGGTCTAAATACAGAAACAGCAAACATTAATCCTACGTTTACAATAGATAAAAAAGCTGGAGTAATAAACTTTGACTCTACCATGGCAAACCAAAGCTGCATTCTGCAATACATATCTGATGGTATGGAAAACGGAAATGATTCTTTGGTTACTGTTAATAAAATGTTCGAAGAGTATATATATGCCTACATAACATACGCTATTTTAAACAGCAAATTCGGAGTTCAAGAGTACATCATAAATAGAGCTAGAAAAAATAAATCAGCTTTATTAAGAAATGCAAAGATTAGATTAAGCAATATTCATCCTAGCAGTCTATTAATGAGTATGCGGGGTAAGGATAAGTGGATAAAATAAAATGGCAAAAACTCAAAGAAATTTTATTAAAGGGCGCATGAATAAAAGCCTTGACGAAAGGCTTATACCTAATGGGGAATATGTAGATGCGTTAAATGTAAGACTTGGTTCTACCGAAGACTCTGAGGTGGGGTCTGTTGAAAATGCAAAGGGGAATACTCAATTAACCTCTCTTTACGTAACAGACTTAGATACATCAGCAGAAACAACTTTGAGCACTGCCGCTAGAACATTAGGAGCTTACCAAGATAGCGCCAATGAAACACTATACTGGTTTGTTCATGACCCTTCTTTTACGTTAGGGGATACAGGTAAGTGCGACATGATCGTTTCATTTAATACAAGAACATCTCAAGTGGTTTACCATATCACAAGTATAGATGATGGCACTGGCGTCAATACTACTTTAAATTTTGACCCAGCTTATTTGATAACCGGCATAAATTTAGTTGGAGACTTATTGTTTTTTACAGACAACTTGAATCCACCTAGGTTTATAAATATAAATAACGACTATTCTAATCCTGTAATTAGTACCACTGCAAATCCTGCTTTTGATGAGGATGTTTGCTGGGTGTTTACGGCAGAAGAAAAAATAATAAGTGGTGCAACCGTAGTAGGGTTTGATAGGGGAACCCTCTTAGGATTTCCTTCTACCCAAGGACTAGGCACTGGTGTAACACCAACCACAACTCAAGTCCCCCTCCCAGGGGTTGACCCTTACACTAAAGAAGGGAGTCAATTCACAAAAGGGTTTGGAATAAAAGGAGTAAATAGTGCTACTAACTTAGCTCTAACTACTTTTACAATGCGAAATCCTACTCTTTCAAAGTTTCAATCTGTTAATATGCAAGTAATTAATGCATCAAACGTTAATCTTAGCGCTGGATCAAGAAGTATATCGGGAACAATAACAGGGAACGACGGAACATCTGGAACATTTAACGGAACTCTGACAAGTGGTGGTACTGATACATCTGGATATGTTGATGCGAACGGAAGTAGGGTAATGGCAGAAACAGGGGGGTCTTTTATGTTATCGGATTCTACTACCTCTCTCCAAGGAATGAAACTAGTTGGCGGAGTAACTTATACTATTAAATTTTAAGCATGGCTTCATATATAGATAATTTTAGCGCAGAAAGTATTTTAGTAATAAAGAAGCCACCGGTTTCTGCACCTACAATTGTACCATTTATTACAGCTTCACAGAATGATTTTTTAGAAGAAAGATTTCTTTGTTTTGCTTACCGATATGAATACCAAAATGGAGAATTCTCTGCGGTATCACAGTTTAGCGATCCAGCTTTTTTATCTAAGGCGTTTTCGTTTAGCTACAACAGCTACTTAAATGAGGGTATGATTAATTCTGCGAATGCAGTATCAATAACATATAATACTGGAGGACCTTTAGTTACGGGGATAGAACTCTTATTTAAAGAGATGAACGACCCTACAATTAAAGTTATAGAAAGAATTGACAAGGCATCATTTGGTTTTGCAAATGACGATATCCAGGTATATGTATTTGACAATCAAAAAATATTTACCGTACTTCCTGAGTATGAAATACTAAGGTTATACGATAACGTACCTAGAACTGCTAAGTCTCAGACTTTAATGGGGAACAGGCTTATATATGGAAACTACGTAGAGGGGTATGACTTAAGAGATAGGTTTGAGAATCCTGTAAGCTTTTTATTTGAAACAAAATTAAAAACAAAAGAAGTAGGTTTAGATTCATTACCAGACTCAACATCAGTCGGAGCTTATACTCTCTCTGGAGCTACAGTTCCCGTAGACGATGCTACATTTGTTATAGACCTTTCGGAATATGACAACCCAGAGTCTTTAGTAGCGGGGTCTGTTATATCCTTTGATCTTAGATTTCAGCACAGTTCTTTTGTAAAATTAGGAGGAGGTAGTACTCCTGTATCCACAACTACAGCGACAGAATTAGTTTTTGGATATGTATTACCTCAAAACTTTGGATCAATATACGCGCTAGCTATTAGTTCAGATTTTCAAGCAAGAGTCGGCACTGCATTGACAATAAAAACTGTTGCTAATTCATGCAACGGAACGACACTAACGGATCAATTTAATTGTCTTATACCAAATTCTTTTGATGGATTTGTCAAAACAGCTAGCGGAATAAGTGCAGTTGACCAGCCAATTCAAATATTTTCAAGCTCTACCTTAAGCACTATAGGTTTTCAACTTGTGGCAATGCAATTTTTAGACCCTGCTCTCCCCGCTGAAACCTTATTTGAGTACTATACAATATTAAGTGGCGCTGCTACATATAGCAAAGTAAACAACCCATTTAGTCTTCACAGTAACAGAGGTTATGAAATAGGTATGGTTTATATGGATGAATTTAATAGATCATCTACAGCATTAGTAAGCCCATTAAATACGGTTCATATTCCTTGCACAAATTCACCCCTTATTAACTCTATAGAAGTTACTATCCCCGGCGGATCAGGGGTAGGGTCTACTGCAGTTATACCTCCGCAAATAGCTCCTAGGTGGGCAACAAGGTATAAGTTTGTAATTAAACCAAGTAAGAGCACCTACGAGACTATTTATGCAAATGAATTTTATAATGACCCTGTTGATAACTATGTTTTCTTTCTTTTAGAAGGCGAAAATGCAAATAAAGTTGAAGCGGGTGATCGATTAATTGTTAAAAGAGACTCTGCAGGGCCAAGAACTAACTGTACTTACACTACAGTTTTAGAAAAAGAATCTAAGGCTGCTGATTTTTTAACTATTGAAGATCCTTTAAACCCTGGTCAAGACCCTCAAGTTAATATTCCTATTCAGTCTGGGGTTTATATGAAGCTTAGTCCTAATAATTTCATAGCTAACAACAACCAAACTCCAGGGGGAGATGTTTTTCAGCCAGGGAATCTTGTTGATAAAGGCGAAAGAAACACAAACAATCCTGGTGGATATGCAATGTTAGCTTACCCAGTGAACATCTCTAATCCCACTGGTAGCGGAGCTACCTCTTATGTAGACGTTACAATACCCGCAGGCAGTTCTTCAATAATGAACTTTAGATTTGCAAGAAACAGAGCGGCAGCAACTATTGGATCAGCTTGTGACGGCAGAGAATATATTTTAAATATAGAAAACAGGTCTGAAGCTGATTATGATAATTTTAGAGATTATTGGGATGGAGAAAATTTAGGAGACTTAATAGACAATGGAACGGAGAGTTTTACAAATGACCGTCAAACAAGTTTTAAAAACTTTTACGTTTCCACACTGTTAACTGAAGCTAGAGACCCTTTAAAAACTGATTTCACGTTGGCCTCTGGTTTTAATATTTGGCAGTTTTTTAGAAACAGCGCTACCAATCAATTATTTCTAGTAATGGTTGGAGGACCTGGCTGCAACAGAACTTCTAGGTTTACAACAGGAACTGCATTTCACATAGAGGTAGATATTGTTGTAGACAGATCAGACGGAACTATTGTTTTTGAGACTATTCCTACTGAAGCCTTGCCCGATGTGTGGTATGAAAACGACTTGTCTTTTTCTATTGATGCGAACGGTCAACACACAGGTAACGTTCAAAATCAAGAAATTGCTTTTCAAAACACAACTGGCACAACGCCTAAAGATGCGATAATCGACACTGGTTTCTACGACTGTATTGCTTTTGGAAATGGTGTTGAAAGTTATAAGATAAGAGACTCAATTAATGGTAAGGCTTTAACTTACGGAAACAGGGTGACAACTACTTCTGCTCAAATATTCCGAGAAGCCGACAGGTTTGCTGATTTAACTTATAGTGGAATATTTAATGATGAGTCTAATGTTAATAGATTAAATGAATTTAATTTAGGCCTGTTAAACTTTAAGCCACTTGAGGACTCTTATGGTCCTATAGAAAAATTAGACGGTAGACGTACAGATGTACTAGTGTTACAAGAAGATAAAATATCTTATGTGCTAGTAGGAAAAGACCTTTTGTCTGATGCTTCAGGAGGAGGCGCGTTAACCTCAGTTCCACAAGTTTTAGGAACTCAGATTGCAAGAGCCGAAGCATACGGGATTAGTAATAACCCAGAAAGCTATGCTTCTTACGGAGCAGATAAGTTTTTTACAGATTCAAAAAGAGGTGCGGTTATTCAGCTTAGGGGTAGCAGCGCTCAAAATGATCAACTTAAAGTTATATCTCAATTTGGAATGAGAGGCTGGTTTAGAGATTTCTTTATAAACACTATTGGAAATCAAAAGCTAGGAGGATTTGATCCTTATATGAATGAATTTGTATTGGCCTCTAACGGTCAAAGTTCATCTGAATTTACTAGCTGTTTAGCGTGTGGAGTCAGTGAGAACGTAACAGTAAATCCAGGCAGGCAAACCATATACTGCGTTAATGTAGGTCAAGAGATAGGATCTGTAATTATAGACTACATTATACCAAACGCTATAGAAGATAACATAATAACAGAGGTGAATACGCCGGCGGGGAGCTTACAGGTAATGGAGACAGAGGCTGGAGTCTCTCCAATAACTACAGAAGAAACAAACACAGGCGTGGGCTATACCATAAAAGCATATTATAACGGAGTGGAATATAGCACAGGTCTAGTGTTTATTAGCGGTACTTTAACAATAATTAAAAACATTGTTGACGTTTCTCAGGTAACATTAATAGTTACAACTAGCTCGACTGTAGCTGACAGCATTCAAATAACTACTCAGTGTCCATGAAAAATCCAATAACTTTATATAACATATCAATAACAAGTAACTCAGAAGCTGGGCAATTTATTCACAATCAATACGCTTGGATTGATGGATCATTTACTTCTCCTCTTCATTCAAATTTAGTTTCTTTTACAACTAGCGCTAACAATCCAATAGTGTCTCAATATCAAACAGTTACAGGAGGTTTAGGAGCGGGAGTTAATCCAAATGTAGGCGCTACGGTTAGCATTATAAGCAACAAAATTGGTTCTGACAACTTTACGTTTAAACCTCTGAGTAACAAGTTTCAGTTTTTAAGGAGCTCTACAGTTTATGGAAATAACGCAACAGACATTCAAGCGTTGATTTTAGCTGCGAGCACCGCTACTCCTATAATAAATAACGCCAATCAATACTATGCAAATTTTACAATGCCAGCGGGGACAACAGCTGAAAACAACTTATACCTTATATGGGACTATAGACAGTCTACAGCCGCATCTTTAAATAAAGACACAACGGCTGCTTTAGCTTGTGCAGGAAGCGTAGCGCCTGTGACCACATGCAATACACAGCTATCTTATTCTGGAGGAGAAACTTTCCCAAGCGAATATAATATTACTTTAGGAAGCACAACAGGGGTGGTAACATTAACATTTGATGCACAAGATATTCCAGATAAATTTATTGTAGAATATGATGGTTCAGAAGTCATAAACACTGGGTACAGGGGTTCGACTATTTATCAAGGAGATTTAAATAGTGCTCTTGCACTTAAAGGATTGCCCGCGGAGACTATAACAGCACCTGGAAATGGAACTGCAACATTCACTAAATCTACAGCAACAACTACGGCAACTTTAAAAGTGTATTCACCCCTATCAAGTACGGTATGGACAGCTACATTATCATGCCCCGTTTAAAAAAAAGATTATGGCAGTAAGTACTTACTATTTTGACACACCAACTTTTGCATCTGCAACGTCTATATATTCAGATGCAAGTCTAACAACGTTTGCTCCTGATGATTTTTATTCAGATAACATAATTGTTCGTCAACAAGTCAATGGAGTTTTACTTCCGGGGGTTGCTTGTGGTGGAGCTACTCCTACGCTACCTACATTGTTTTTTGCATCTTTAGAAATAAGTGGATTTGCAGTAAGCGACGCTGGAGTTATAACACTACCTACGGTTCAGCTACCTACAGGAGCTAATATAGCTTTTACGTCTACACCCGCAAGTTTTGCGGTAGTTACGGCGTCAACTGTAAGGACTTTAAACATTAGCGTAGTAGTCCCCGCGGGGTACTTAAATGCAGGAGATACCATTACAGGGGTTGCCACAGCCACTCAGCTTCCTGTCGCTCCATCAGGAACTGCTGTTAGATACTATTACTTTACTGAGTGCTTGCTGAGTGATTCGTCAAACTCAAATTCTCCTGAAAAATTATATCCAATGACTATTGCACCTATTTTAAATGGGCGTTATTTAGAGTCGGAAACTCAGAGATACTGGTCTGTATTTAGAACTACTCAAGGAAACACAAATCCCGCGGACGACGGGCCTGCGTTTGAATTAACGGCCACTCAATCTGAAATAATAAGGGGAACTTTAGAATACATTCCAGGAGACGCTGCTTGTCCTTTTCCTAATCCAGATAATATTTATTGGCTGAGGAGGTGTAGCGACCAGAGTACTGACTTCTTTATGAATACAGGAACTATAACGTTTAGTAATAATGCTAGGGTTATTGACACGGTTAACAGTGTAACTTACATGGTTATAGGCGCTCTTACAGATAATGCCGGAACAAGAACTCAAGTAAATAACATTCAATGTGCTGACTACAACAACGTTGCTTTTGGAGCAAGCGGGTTTACCAATTGTGCTACCTACTGTAGCTCATCTGTATTCTATATACTTGAAGAGTGTGGAGCAGTCGCGGGTACACAATCAGCAATGACGGTTAAGACTACAAGCGAACTCCCTGAGTTGAATATAAGCACTGTTATATACTCTAACACTACAGCAAAAGCATATAGGGTGACAGCAACAAGTGTTTTAAATACAACCACTAGCGTATTGCCAAGAGTCTTAGTAGACTCTGTTATGCCGGGGGGGTGTCCATAAAAAAATTGTAATTTTGTAAATAAATAACTATATATGAGTTTTGCTCAATCAAGCGCAACAGTTACCCCGAGAGGATCTGGTGAGTCTAGAAGAACACAGAGTTTTACAGGAGAAAACTACCAAGGCGGCAATGTTAGTTACAGGATTGCTAGTCGAGAAGTCTTCACCTTGCCTGCTTTAACTTTTAATAATAATAAAACAACTCAATTTTTTGAAAGACCTTTTGCGGGTACAAGATGGATATCTGGCGCGGGAACTATTACCACTTTAGGGGTAATATTAGACGCTAATGGAAATGAAGTGTTTCCGTTCTACCCTTTAAGTAGTGCAAAGGGGGCTAATGCATCATCTACAGATGAAGACCCCAACCCCAATGTTAACGATGGGGTTGTGGTAAATTATTTTAGCTCTGTTACGCGTGACAGTATACCTGCGGGTGACTATACATTTATTGTATTTGCTATGGACTTAACTGACCCAGGCCTTGATGGTACTGGAGCTATAGTGATGGCTGGATTAGAAGGCGGAGGTGTTAGCACAACCCCCGTAACTACTATCCGAAACAACCCCACACCAACGCCATTAGAGCCTGAGGGTGAGCAACATACATTAACATATAGCGAAGGAGCAGAGGGGTGGCCTTCATTTTACTCTTACAGTCCCGACTATATGATCGGTATGAACAACTACTTCTACTCTTATTCTGGAGGCAACCTATACAGGCACAACACTAACGAGCTAAGAAATAACTTTTATGGTGTTCAGTACAACTCAACAGTAACGAGTGTATTTAATGAATCTCCTTTTAGTAATAAACTATTTAAGACCATCAGTCTAGAATCAGATGAGGCGTGGAGTACTACGCTTGCTACAGACATGGATCAGTCAGGTTTTATATCTAATAACTGGTATGAAAAAAAGGAGGGAGCTTTTTATGCGGCAGTTAAAAACACAAATCAAGTTCCTGCCTCGCTAGACTCTTTTGTTTTGAGGTCTGTAAATGGCATAGGGTCGTGTACTCAGTTTAGTGGAGCAGCTTCTGCAAGACAGTTTGATTTTTCTGTAAGTATAGACTCTATTATTAGCATTGGAGACTTCTTATATTACAATACCCCTGACAACATACCAGTGCTGGGTGGAAAGATAACAGCCATGACCTCCAGTAGTATAACTGTTGACGCTACAATAAACGGGGCGACAGCTCCTCAAGAAGCTACGCCTTTTATAATATCATTTAAAAACACTTTAGCAGAATCTAATGGTATTCTAGGACATTATTGTACATTTATGATAGAGAGTAACGGACCTTCTCCCACTGAGTTGTTTGCTGTAGAATCAGAGGTTATGAAAAGCTATCCTTAAAAATTAGTATCTTTGCTGTTAAATGGAATTTAATATAAGAAAGCTTCAATCCTCTGACTATGAGGATACTTTATTTGGTTGGTGGAAAGACTGGAAGTGGGACGCTCCCCCTAAAGACTTTCTTCCAGATGATGGAGAGGGTGGACTTATAGTATTAGATGAAGATGTCCCTGTATGTGCAGGGTTTATATACGTAACAAACTCTAAAGTAGCCTGGGTGGATTGGATTATTTCTAATAAAAATTACAGAGAGAAGTCTAAAAGACAACAGGCTATTAATTTATTAATAGAGAGCCTTACAAATGTATGCAAGGCTAATGGAAATAAGTACACATACGCTCTGATAAAACACAAGGGACTTATAGAGGTGTATGAAAAAAATGGATATACAATTGGAGAAAACTACACTCAAGAAATGATTAAAGTATTATAACATGGCAATAATAACAGGAACAGCGCTTATCGCTGGAACATCCGCGGTAACAGCAGCAACAGTAGCAGCGGGTGTAGGCTTTGCTGCTTCTGCTGCGACTACTGCAGTCAGCTTAAATCAAGCAAAAAAACAAAGAGACGCTCAGGTAGAGGCAGAAGATCAAGCAGATAAAGCATTGGCTTCAGCCCGAGAAAGGCTAGAGGTAAATTACTTAGAGGGGCTATCTATTCAAAAAGAACCTTACGAATTACAAAGAGAAGCGCTTTTAGCTGGAGGAGCACAAGCCTTACAGGCAGCGCAGTCAGGTGAGCGCGGAGTATCTGCAGCTGCGGGAAGAGTTGCAATAGCTCAACAAGCAGGACAGGCTGAAATACGAACAGCTATGGGTAAGGAGATGGCTGACTTAGAGCTAATGGGACTTAAGGAAGAGTCAAGACTAAGAGACGCACAAGCTGGTCTAGATGTAAGAGAAGCTGAGGGAGCAACTTTAGCTGCACAACAAGCGGCAATTGCAAGAGCTCAAGCTAACCAAGGGGTGGTTAGTGGAATTGGAGGAATGGTAAAATCTGCAGGTAGTGCAATACCCGAGTATTTAAAGACAGGATCAAAGGCCAAGGGTGGTGCAGATCAGTCAATGATGAATCAAGCGTTTGGTCAGGCCGGGTTATCTCAAGATGAAATAATAATTAATCAAGCGGGGTTAGGTAGAGAAACAAATCTTTTTCCAGACATGAATCTTGATATACCAGCTTTAGGTGGAATCAGCAACAAGGACCGATTTGATCAATATATAAAACGTTAAAACTTATGGCAACTAAAATAGGTTTTCAATTAACCACTCAGCCAACCACTTTCGACCCTTCAGCTGGATTAAAAGATGTACTCGATACATTAAATACACAGGAAAAAGATAGAGAGACGCAAAGGCAAAAGTGGAGAGACGAGCAGGATGAGTTTTTTAAATCTGCAAATGATTTAAAGGCTACTCCCAACCAACAGGCAAATGAGTTTTTTGGAAAGTGGAGCGGTGGTCTAATGTCAGAAGCCACAGAGTTGCAAAGTGCACTTGAAAACGGAAGGATTAACTCTAGAGATTACACCGCACAGTTTAGAAACTTAACGCAGTCTAACGAGCAGATGATTGGCGCTCAAAAAAACTATCAAACAAACGCTCAAAGAGTTGCGGATGGTGTAGCTGACGGCAGCTTAAGTTCAATAAACTCAACAGACTTTAATGAATACAATAAAGCTCTTGAGCTAGGGGCTATAGAGGTTGAGAGAGATGGTAGGGGAGGTTTTAAGGTGTTTAACAAAAACACTGGCAAAGTGTACAACCCATACCAGTTAAACAATTTAACTATTGGCAACATCCCTCGGTTTGATTTTAATAAAACTGCGGCAACCGCAGTAACAGAGTTTGGTAAGAGAGGAATAAAAGACGCAGCCGGAAATACAATTAAAGGGGTTTATGCAAATATGCCTGGTGTAGATGTAGGCTCTTTAATGGAGGCAGAGGCCAAGACCCTTGTTTTGTA
>TARA_R110000851_G_scaffold277984_1_pt1 | contig 12243 bp, 11 predicted proteins | sample TARA_R110000851 | Tara Oceans TARA_R110000851 (sample SAMEA4397627) | marine metagenome | biome: Polar Biome; feature: [DCM] deep chlorophyll maximum layer (ENVO:01000326); material: water (ENVO:00002006), including particulate matter (ENVO:01000060) such as... | depth 17 m | reverse complement strand
GTTGTGTTGCTAAATTTAATTATATTAGCGGCAACTCGCTGGGTTGCTCATTTAGCAACCCGAGTAGCGTCATTGAAATCAAGGTTTAATGTAAAGCATAAAGTAGAGGCAGAAACAGCGCCTACTAATACTTTAGGTAATGACCGCCTTTTAAGTGAGAGTAGTACGGCAGCAGCTTATAATATATTTGCCCTGATCGAGTGTCATTGTCATTTTGATCCCAGTACTGATCTAGAAGCTAGTTTTAAAATTCTACTTGCAAAAAACTTACCTGCGTTAAACTATATTTCAGTTAAATTATTAAGTGCGGGTAACTTAGCGGTAACCATAAAGCATATTCCAATCATTAAGTTAGAGCTGTACATTGAGCGCTTAAATTTTTGTGCACTAACAATATGTAAAAAGCATCAAAAACACTTAACGGCAAAAAATGTAAAAATAGGCCTGTGTAATTACAGAGCAAGTGCTAATCAAACACTGGTTTATCAACAAGCAAAGTCTGCGTTAACTTTATCGCAGCAAAGCCCATTACAGCATTGTCATCGCTTGGGAATAAGCCATAGCCGAGTAAATATATTTTCGAATAACCAAATAATAAAAAGCATTAAAAAAAATAAATTTGTAATTTATTTTCAGCCTTTATTTGAACTCGATAGTGGGCGTATTTTGCAACATGAAGTGTTGATTAGAGTACGCGGTGGCGCTAATGAGTTGCTGCTAGCTAATGCTGGCATTAATCAGCTAGATAATGATCAAGACGCATTTTTATTTGATCAAGCAATTATCATCAAAGTTAAAAAGCTATTACTAGCAGATACTTCAGCCGCAATTATTAGCATTAGCTTACATCCTAAAAATTGGTTTAACAAAGCGTTTTGGCAATGGCTAATAACGCAAGTAAGCGATTTTAAAATAGAGCATAAACTACAATTTGAAATAAATGCAGCAGACTTTTTTAAATATCAAATACGTTTACAAGGCGTATTAAAAATAATAACTAAGCTAAATTATCAGATTATTATTGATGGTATTAAAAGTAGCGACCATATTATTCAACTGGTTAATTATCCACAAGTTTTAGGAGTTAAATTAGCCTACGATTTAGTGCACTCAATAGAGGCAAGCACGCATCAACAAAGTTGTGTAAAAAACATTGTAAATGCTTGCCAGTTATTAAATATAGCGGTATTTGCTAGTGACGTAGAAACCAAACAAGAGCTACAAATGCTTACTATTTTAGGGGTAGATGCCGCGCAGGGGTTTTATTTTACGCAGTTGTTGCCTGATTTTACACAAACCGTATTTCATTAATTTTAAATAAGTCCTCTGTATTTTAAACCATCTAATCCTTGTAACCCACCCGTATGAACCGCAATAATTTTACTGCCTGGCGCAAAGTAGTCCTGCGCAATTAATTGCCACAAAGCATGCATCATTTTACCAGTATAAATAGGCTCTAATGGCAGTTGGTGCTCAGTTTTCATGTATTGGCAAAACTGCCAAAGTTCGGCAGAAAACTTACCATAACCACCACCATGAAAATCACATAATAATTGCCAATTAGTTTGTGAAGCGGCTTTAGGGCTAAGCGCTTTAATTTCATCGCGTAAATAGTCAGCTTGTTTTAGTACCGCAATTCCCAGTACCGTTGTATTAACTGAACTGCCTTCAATAAGCCCCGCTAAGGTGCCACCGCTTCCTGTGGGGCAAACTAAGTAGTCGTGCTTAGGTAAGCTCAGGGCAAGCTCTTTACAACCCTCAAGCGCCAGTTTATTTGTCCCACCTTCAGGTAAAATATAGGCATTAGGGAAACGCGATTGCAACTGCGTTAAATAATCGCTTTGGCTACGTTGTTTGTACTCTATACGTGTGATTGGGTGTAGCTGCATACCACATTGCTGTGCGAACAAAAGTGTAGGATTGTTAGGGTCTAGTTCTGGGCCGCGAATAATCCCGTGCGTTTTTATATTAAAAAACTTGCCAGCCGCCGCACACGCATGAATATGATTAGAAAAAGCACCACCAAAAGTGAGTAATTCAGTTTTTTTAAGCGCCTGCATCTGGGCTAAATTGTATTTAAGCTTTCGCCATTTATTTCCACTTATGAGGGGGTGGAGTAGATCATCGCGCTTAACGGCTAAAAATATATTTTTGCGCTTTAATAAATCACTATCTATTTGTTGTATTTGGTTGTTTTCATTTATTTTAAGTTTATTTAACATTATTTATGATAATCACTTGGCAAAGTAATGAAAATGTACGGCAGTTAGTACATCGACTAATAATAATAGTAGCTATATGAAAAGAAAACTGTTTTCACTGTTTTCCTTGTTCAAGCGTAGTTTAGATAAAAATACAGTTGTGGGTGTAGCAACATATGCTAATACCGTTAATGCAGTCTGTTTAAAAAAACAGTATGGACACTGGAAAATACACAAATATCACAGTGTAGAGATCACTGAAAAACATGACTATACTGCTGCAATTACGCTATGTACGCAACAGGTTAGTAGTGATGTGTGCGCAGTGAACTTAGTTATTCCTCATTCTCTTTATCAAATTGTACAAATAGAAAAACCCGCACTAAGTGATGAAGAGATCATTCAATCGCTACCGTGGACAACGAAAGATCTAGTCGATATTGATCCTGAAAATATTGTTGCTGATTTTATTGATTATCCAATTACATTGCCGATGCAAAGTAAAAAAATGAACGTGTTTATTACCAGTAAGCTGCAGTTATTGCCGTTTATAGATAGTTTTAAGCAGGTAAAGCCTCTTTTACGGACTATGACATCAGAGGAAATGACTCTTGTAACTCTACTCGGCACGAGTAAAGACGCCCACATGCTCATTGTGCAGCATGCCAGCTTTGAGCCACGTATTTTAATTATTCGCGATGGGCAGCTATTACTTACTCGGCGTTTAAATGGCTTACTGGGTATGTCAGATAAAGATCAAAGCCAAGAGTTGGTAGAGGCATTTGGACTTGAAATTCAGCGTTCTATGGACTTTTTTGAGAGCCAGTTGAAGCAGCCACCTATTCGCAGTATTCAGCTACAGTGTGACGATTTGACGTCACTAACACTTAGAGCAGAGTTGGCTGAGTTTTTACAAGTTAAAGTGATTGATTTTAAACCAACCCTAGACCTAGCACAGCAATTAGAAACGCAATATTACTACGCATTGGGTGCGGCTTATCAATTAACTGAGCCGGAGTCTGTGATATGAAAACCCGGATTAACTTTTATCAAAAGTCCTTACCTGTAAGGCGTGATCCAGTATTACTGCAAAATATGCTAATGCTGTGGGGTGGCGCGTTAATTATTATTGCTATTGTGTGGTCACTTTATGCCTACAAAGAACATGCAAACCATATACTTTTACAGCAAAGTAAAGTGCAGCTTAAGCAAGCTAAAACTCAGCTAGAAGTGGTAAAACAGCAACTTGCCGATAAACAAAATAAAACATTATTAATAAGTGAATTAAAAACACTACAGCAAGAAATACAGCATAAACAACAAGTGTTTAGCTACTTAGCGCAAACATCAGCACAATCTAAAACCGATTATGCCGAAGTAATGCGAGATTTAGCGCAATATCATGAATCGAATATTTGGCTTACCGAAATTCAGTTTATAGGCCAAAAAGTTACTTTGCATGGGCAAACCTTACAGTCTAAGTATTTACCCATTTGGTTTAGTAATTTAAAGCAATCCACTTTTTTTGCTGATAAAGAGTTCTCAGTGCTGGAGCTAGCTACTGAAGATGGGGTTAGCGAGTTTAACGTTGCCACCGACCTGAGCGGTAAGGGAGTTAAGCCATGAGCCAAAATAAAGAGAGCAAAAAAACAAGTTGGCCTACTTGGGTTAAGTATCAAGCGCAGTTTGCGGCATTGCAAAAACGTGAGAAGTACTTAACGCAGTTTGTTGGTTTGTTAATCATTATTTACTTAGGTTTGTTATTTTTTATTTTTCCACAGCAAGATGCAGTTAGTCGAATTGAGTCGCAGCAGCATTCAATATTGCAAGAGTTACAGCAAGCAAACGACCAACTTTCTATGTTAGAGCAGGCGCTTAGCCATAACTATACCCAAGTTTTACAACAGCAAATAGCGCAAGCAAAACAACAGCAGCAGCTCATTAATAAACAGCTTAATACCTTTAGCCAAGGGTTTATTGCTGCTAAAAAAGTGCCCGCGGTATTAAAAGACTTATTAATTAACAGCACCGAAGTGCAAGTTGTGAGTTTTAAAGTAAAGCCAGCTAAAGCAATTGATGTAGAAAAACTAGGGGAAAATGATACACAAACGCTATTTTTTGAACATCAAATGGTGCTTACCTTACACGGTAGTTACTTTAATTTAATGCAATATTTAGCTGCGTTAAAAAGTAATCAAAACAAATTATTAATTCAAGAGTTTAGCTATCAGGTACAGACGTATCCGCAAGCTGAGTTAACTTTGCAAATTGCTACGGTGAGCGCGAATGAAAAATTTATTGCGTTATAGTTTTTATATTTTAATGGTGTGCCTTGTCACACCTAGTGCCGCAGCGCAGCTACTGGATCCAACTAAGCCCGCAATGTTTATCAGTAATGGCGTAGTGGTTGCACAAAAAACGGAGTTTAAGCTGCAATCTATTATTAAAAATAGTACGGCATATAAAGCGATTATTTCAGGGCATCTATATAAAGCAGGCGATGCTATAGAGGGGTTTCGAGTGCTAAGTATCAACTCAAAACATGTTGTGTTAGCTAATGATGATAAGCAAATAAAATTAGAATTATATGACTATAAAATTAAAAAATAATTTATCTAGCCCATGGTTGGTGCTTTTATTATTACCGACGTTTTTAACTGCTTGCCATAGCTTTAAGCCGGGTAAAGAGCTTAAATCGCATATTGGACAAGAGTTTGCGGCCGATTCAGCTCAAGCTAAAACTATTGCGCCACTAGAGATGCCCAATGAATTAGCACAAAGCTTATTATCATCAATTAATAACGAGCAAAGTCTGAGTGATGACTTGGCTATAAAGCGTTTTGATGTGGCCGCTAATGACGTTGAGATGGGAGCATTTTTTGCAGGGCTAACCGACGGTACGCCTTTTAGCGTAGCAGTTCATCCTCAAGTAAGTGGCACTATTAGCCTTAATTTAAAAGGGGTTACATTTGATGAGGTGATTGCGGTTATTAAACGCATGTACCCGTTAGATATTGTAAACGAAGGGCGCATTGTGCAAGTGCTGCCCGCGATCATGCGCACCGAAACTATTCCTGTTAACTATTTAATGATGCAGCGCCATGGGCAGTCAACCGTGAGTGTCGTGGCCGGTGGTGTGAGCCAATTAGCACAAAATAGCGGTAGCTCCAGTGGTGGTTCAAGTAACAGTGGACAACAAAATAATGAGTTTGGTGGTGGCAGTCAAAATTTAGATTTAAACGGTTCACGTATTCAAACAATTAATAAAAATGATTTTTGGCAAGAGCTAGAAGTAGCGCTTAAGTCGCTCATTGGTGCTAACGATGGCCGCTATGTTATCACCAGTCCTCAAGCCAGTTTAGTTACCGTAAATGCTTTGCCAAGTGAAATTAGCCAGCTAAAAGAATTTTTACGCCAAAGCCAAGAAAACCTGCAACGCCAAGTAATTCTTGAGGCAAAAATTATAGAAATAACGCTAAAAGATGAGTACCAGCAAGGGGTTAACTGGGAGCGTATATCAAGCGGTTTAGGCAGCAGTATATCCTTTGCTACTACGGCAGGTAATTTTGGTAATAACCTTTCAGCATCGCTTGGCGGGGTATCGTCGTTAACCATTGAACGCGGCGATTTTAACGGCGTGATTAATTTATTGGAAACCCAAGGCGACGTACAAATGTTGTCAAATCCTAGGGTTACAGCCACTAATAATCAAAAAGCAGTGATAAAAGTAGGTCAGGACGAGTATTTTGTTACTAATGTGTCGAGCACCACAGTAACCGGAACCTCAACCACCACTTCGCCTGAAATTGACTTAACGCCATTTTTTTCGGGGATTGCTTTAGATGTTACGCCACAAATAGATAAGTATGGCTCGGTTATTTTGCATGTCCATCCGTCGGTAACCGAAACCCAAGAGCAGCTAAAGGTAATTACCTTAGATGACCAACGCTTTGAGTTGCCGCTTGCGCAAAGCAATATTAGAGAGTCAGACACTGTTATTCGCGCTCAAAGCGGTGAAATAGTGGTTATTGGTGGCTTAATGCAAACCTCAACGCAGGACGAAGAAACCAAAACACCTATTCTTGGCGATATTCCCATATTTGGTAATTTATTTAAAAACATACGTAAACGCCAAGAGAAAAAAGAACTTATTATTTTGATCCGCCCAACAGTGGTTATGCCCGACACTTGGAAAAAGCAGCAAGCCGAAAGCCGTCAGCTTTTAGACACTTGGTATAAGAACTAATTATGTATTTAAGCTTTTTTAACCTAAGTGAAATGCCTTTCACCTTAACCCCTAACACCGAGTTCTTTTGTGCGCTTGCGCCGCATCATGAGGCAATGCAAGTGCTTACAACTGCAATAGCAATGGGTGAGGGGTTTATTAAAGTGACCGGTGAGGTTGGTACAGGTAAAACCTTACTGTGTAGGAAGTTACTTAATCATATTGAGCATGACTACACAGTTGCTTATTTACCTAACTCATATTTAAGCCCAGAAGAGTTACGCTGGGCGCTGGCTATAGAGCTGGGAATGGACGTAGACAAAGCGTTAGATCAGCAAGCGCTAAGCCAGCTTATAAACCATCACTTATTGAGCTTACAAAGCGACAACAAGCGGGTGGTTTTACTAATAGACGAAGCGCAATGTTTGAGCTGGGAGACCTTAGAAGCGTTACGACTATTTACCAATTTAGAAACCGAAAGTGAAAAATTGATTCAGGTGGTGCTTTTTGGACAACCCGAGCTTGATGAAAAACTAGCCAATAATAAGGTAAGGCAATTACGCCAACGAATTAGCTTTTCGTATGCGTTAAGACCAATGACAGCAGCAGAGGTTATTTATTATATAAACCACCGGCTACAAGTGGCGGGTTTTAATCAGCCCCCTTTATTTAATAATCGGATGGGGTTAAAAATTGCACGTGCGAGTAGAGGCATTCCACGTTTGGTTAATATTTTATGCCACAAAGCGTTATTGCAAGCTTATGGAGAGGGCTTAAATGCAATAACTACGCGCCATATTCAGCTGGCAATAAAAGATACCGAAGATTGTGCTAAATACAGAGTAGGTTATTACTGGAGCTATAGTGCTATTACGATAAGTGTTATCGCTATTGCTGCAATTTGGGTATGGAGGCAGTGGCTATGAGCGTTATTAATAATATGCTAAAAAATATTGAACAGCGCGAGGCCAAGCAAGTTACCCAGCAGCACGCGGTTGGTGTAAATGTTACCCCAGTGTACGACCTACAAAATTTAATATTTAAAGTGCTGGTGATTGCCACTGTAATAAGCATAGTTATTGCTGCTTATTTACTTTTACCGGCAGCGGCGAGCAATAAGCCAGCACAGGATGAATTATCGGTTACGCTAACCTCGGCATTACCACCAGAAGAAGTAAAAGCAGGGGCAACGGCTAAAAAAAGTGTAGCTAACACGATTATTGTGACTGACGAAATAGCAAAAAATAGTAATGTGCAGCCAGAAATTGCGACTGTTTTAAATACCCAATCTGGCGTTAAAGTAGCGAATGTTGTTGGCAAAGCAGCCCCGCAAAATATTGATGAGGCTGAGCAGTTATTAGTAAATAAATTAATAAATGATGCCGCCGCTGTTAATAACTCTCAGCCACAAGCGTTAAGTGAAAGTAAGGACGTAACTGCAGCTAATAAAAATTTACCTGCTGTGGCGGCTGTTGTGAGTAGTTTGCCAAATATTGAGCCAAGCCTTGAGCCAAACCTTAAAGTATCTAAAGCTAAGCCAGCTAACGTAATGATTAAAAGCTCATCTAAAACTAAATCTCAGCAAGTATTAATTGCTGAGCAATTGCTTGCGGCTAAGCAAGCAATACAGTTTGGTTTGTATAGTGAAGCAATAAGCGATCTGAATAATATTTTAGCGCAATCAAAGCAGCATATAGAAGCGAGAAACTTACTCGCGGCAACCTACTTTAAGCAGCAAGATATAAGCTCAGCGCAACAGGTTTTACAAGCGGGTATAAGTCAAAACCCTGATGTATTGCAATGGCGTATTATGCTTAGCAAAATTCTAATCATGCAGCAGCAGTACGACGATGTATTAAAACTACTCAGTGATGATTTTGAAACACAAGCAAACTTTGAATTTTGGGTGCTACAAGGTACGGCTGCACAAAGTGCCAACCAGCATAATAAAGCCCTTAATAGCTTTAAGCAGTTAACTAAATTACAGCCCAGTCAAGCTAAGTGGTGGCTAGCGTTAGCAACCTCTAAAGATGCATTAGGCGAGTACCCCGATGCTAAGCATTTATATAAAGTAGCACTTGATTTAGGGGGGTTAAATACAGCCATGACCCAGCATGCATTACAGCGTTTAGTAGCGCTGAAGGAGGCCGTATGAGACCTAGTTTAAAAATGCGTTTAGGGGATTTACTTGTTCATGAGCATATGATCACCGAAGCACAGTTAAGTGAAGCCTTAAATGTTCAAGCGGCTACGGGTCGTAAACTGGGCTCTACCCTAATCACACTTGAATTTATTAGTGAACCACAATTACTACGCTTTTTAGCGCAGCAGCTTAAAGTTCCTTTTTTAGATATTTCGCAGCGTAGAATATCACCGGATGTATCTAAGCTTTTATCAGAAGTGTACGCACGGCGCTACCGAGCGTTAGTTATTGAAGACAACGGCGACTCAGTTTTAGTTGGGATGAGCGATCCTGCTGACCTAAGAGGGTTAGATCAACTTGCTCCTATACTCGCCCCAAAGCGAATAGAATTAGCGGTTGTGCAAGAAAGCCAAATAATGGCGGCATTTGACAACGTATACCGTCGTACAGAAGAGATCACTAGTTTTGCAGAGCAATTACACGAAGAATACCAAGATGTAGAAGAATTCGATCTTAATTCACTCGGTGACGAAACATCCGATGCTACCGTGGTTAAGTTGCTGCAATCTATTTTTGAAGATGCGGTGCAAGTACGTGCCTCAGATATTCATATTGAGCCCGATGAAGGCTTATTACGTATTCGCCAGCGGGTTGATGGCGTACTGCAAGAGCATACCTTAAATCAGGTGAAAATAGCCTCAGCTTTAGTACTGCGTTTAAAGTTAATGTCGGGGTTAGATATTTCAGAAAAGCGCCTGCCACAAGACGGCCGCTTTAATATTAAAGTGCGTAGCCACAGTATAGATGTACGACTCTCGACCATGCCGATTCAACATGGCGAATCTGTAGTGATGCGCTTGCTCGATCAATCAGCCGGATTATTATCGTTAGATGAAACTGGTATGCCGGCACATATTTTAAAACGGGTGCGCAGTATTATTAAACGCCCCCATGGCATGGTATTGGTAACAGGGCCAACTGGCTCGGGTAAAACCACCACTTTGTATGGAGCGTTAAGCGAGCTTAATCAACAAGAAAGTAAAATTATTACCGTAGAGGATCCGGTTGAATACCGAATTGGGCGTATAAACCAAGTACAGATAAATAATAAAATAGGCTTAAGTTTTGCGAGTATTTTACGTACCGCATTACGACAAGATCCCGACATTATTATGGTCGGCGAAATGCGTGACCAAGAAACCGTTGATATAGGCTTAAGAGCTGCATTAACCGGTCACTTAGTGTTATCTACTTTACATACTAACGATGCCATTACTAGTGCAATGCGCCTTATAGATATGGGAGCTCCTGCCTATTTAGTCGCAAGCTCGTTGCGTGCCATTATTGCTCAGCGCCTTGTTAGGCGTGTATGCAGCGATTGTAAATCGCCGTATCAACCAGATCATCAAGAAAGCAGTTGGTTAAAGTACCTTGGCGAAAATACAACAGATACACAGTTTTATAAAGGACAAGGCTGTACTGCGTGTAATCATAGTGGTTATAGGGGGCGAGTAGGCATTTTTGAACTACTGGAAATGGATGATGCAATGATGGATGCCTTGCGTATTAATGACACGCAAGGCTTTGCTAAAGCGGCTAAAAATAGCGCTAACTTTATTCCGCTCTCTGCTATGGCACTTAATTATGCAAAACAAGGTATCACTTCTTTAGATGAAGTATTTAAGGTTGCAGAATACATCCCCGAAATAGTCGGAGGTGATGATGCAGCTATATAGCTATAAAGCAAAAGATGCCAAAGGAGTGTTAGTTAAAGGTCAGCTTGAAGCGAGTAGCCAGGCAGGCGTTGCTGATAACTTAATGAAGCGTCAATTTATTCCTATTTCAATTGCGCTGGTTGAAACTAAAAATAACATTAAAGTTTTTGACAATTTATTTAATGAAAAAATAGGCCTAGAAGACATGATTATGTTTTCTCGGCAAATGTATTCATTGTTAAAAGCGGGTATTCCTATTATTAGAGCCATGGTTGGTTTGGCGGATACCACCCAAAATAAAGCCTTTAAACAGGTGTTAATGGAAGTAACTAAGCAGCTAGAGCAAGGCCGTGACCTATCAAGCGCAATGTCGATGCACAATAAAGTATTTAGTCGTTTAACTATTTCTATGGTGATGGTTGGCGAAGGTGCTGGGCGTTTAGAAGATGCGTTTTATCAACTTGCTATCTATTTTGAAAAAGAACAAGAAACCCGCAAGCGTATAAAAGCGGCAATGCGTTATCCCACGTTTGTAATTTGTGCGTTGGTGGGAGCCATGATCATTTTAAATATTTTTGTTATTCCGACCTTTGCCAGCATGTTCGCTAAATTTAATGCTGATCTGCCTTTAATGACGCAAATATTAATAGCAACAAGCAACTTTTTTGTGAATTACTGGTGGTTATTAATTTTAATGCTGGTGGGCGCAATAATTGGCTTTAAGCGTTATTCAAATACCGTAACAGGGCGTTATAAGTGGGATAAATATAAGCTAAAAATTCCCTTTGTTGGCGATATTCTACAGCGTACTTTATTAGCACGTTATAGCCAATGTTTGGCAATGGTGCTGCGCTCTGGTGTGCCTATGACCACCGGATTATCGCTCACTGCGCACGCTGTAGATAATAGTTATATGGAAAAAGCCATTATTACTATGCGCCAAGATATAGAAAAAGGCGACAGTTTACTCAGGGTTTCAAGAGCCAGTGAGTTATTTTCTCAACTTGTACTGCAAATGGTTGCTGTGGGCGAAGAAACAGGTCGAGTTGATGAGTTACTCCAAGAAGCCGCAGATTATTATGAGCGTGAAGTTGATTATGACTTACGCAGCTTAACCGCCAAAATAGAGCCTATATTAACGGTGTTTGTGGCAATTATGGTGCTTATTTTAGCTTTAGGTATTTTTATGCCGATGTGGAATATGATGTCAGCGATTAAAGGTAATTAAAGTGAAGACAATAATTACTTGCTCAAAAGGCTTTAGTTTATTTGAGTTGATAATTGTTGTTGTGTTACTGGCTGTAATTTTAAGTTTTGCTATACCTAGGTATATAGATATTAAAAATCAGGCACATAGTGCAAATGTTGATGCAGTAGCTACAAGCTTTATGTCAGCGGTAGGTTTGGTGCGCGGGCAATGGGAATTGAATGGGCGACCCAAGGGGTTATTAAATAAAACGTTTGTTAATTATGGAGGAGTAATTGTTGGTGTCGATGGATTGATGGGGACACCAACAAGTGATGAAACTGAAAAATGGGATACTCGGGCACATGCTATTAATGCAATTAAATGTCGCCAGGTGTTAAATGTAATTTTACAAAATGCACCCAGCAGCACACTAAATACTGAGGAGTTAAGTTTAAAAGAGGTTAGTTTTTTAGTTAGATATAACGCAGCTAATACGCAATGTATCTATTATTCAACGCACACTCTTAGCCCTCAAAACATACCTATAAATGGTGCAATAGCATCAGCAACAGTGGGTTTTTCGTACTTACCTAAAACAGGCAAAGTACATATATTTAAAAATTAAGTAATTATTAAAAAAGAGGCTTACTTATGAAAACACAATCATTAAAAAATCAACCTTTGAATAAGCAAGCAGGTTTTACGCTTGTTGAGTTAATTATTGTTATTGTTATTTTAGGAATTTTAGCAGTAGTAGCAGCACCGCGCTT
>TARA_R110000851_G_scaffold42969_1_pt1 | contig 12262 bp, 7 predicted proteins | sample TARA_R110000851 | Tara Oceans TARA_R110000851 (sample SAMEA4397627) | marine metagenome | biome: Polar Biome; feature: [DCM] deep chlorophyll maximum layer (ENVO:01000326); material: water (ENVO:00002006), including particulate matter (ENVO:01000060) such as... | depth 17 m | reverse complement strand
TTTCGTTCTCAAACGGTTCAACCATAAATATCTCCGTTAAAAATGGCAACCAAGATTTGCTGTTGATGATAGAAGAGAACGGGGTAAACTTTGAAAAAGAAAATTTTGAAATGGAAGTTCTTTATCTAGAACCATCAGACGGATCCTATAGAAGTTTGTCTTTTGTTGAGAATAAGTCGAACATTGTTGATGGCTTAATAACAAGTGAAAAATTACCAGAAACAATCTTTCCGGACGTGGACGACTCCTATGTACAATATTATTTTGACATAAATACCGACATGAATATCGGAAATACTGCCATCTGCGCAGCGATTAGCAACGTAAAATCAAAAGGAATCTATATAGATCATGAAATAGACTGCGAAAACATTATTTCTTCCCCAGTTACAATTAGTCCATATGGCCAAGTAACAGATCCGGTATGCGAAGATTAAAAATGTTAATGAAGCACCTTTCTAACAACAAACTATTTATTGATGGAGTAAGAAATTAATGGCAATAGAAACAACAAAAACCGCTGGTGTCACAACCGCCGCAGGAGCAATCAAATCCGGCCCTGCTGATTTTTCTACCGCCACGAAGTTCATCCCGCGACCCACCATAATTTCTACAACCGATAAAGAATCAAATATACCCATAGTCTACATTAATAAAATCACACTTGACTCTACCACCTCGGCATCTATATCTGGTGAAGTTACTGACATATTGAGTGTCAATTTAGCAATGCAATTAAGAATACCAGTGAGTAACTCTCTTTTTAGTACGCAGGATGATATTCTAAAATATCTTGGAATACGAATTACCCGCGATAGCGGGGCGTCACCGACATTGGTATATGATGGTATGCTTAAAGATTTGGCATCCTTCGGAACAAGTTTTTTAGGAGAAATTAGCTTATTGACTTCTGGCGATCAAATAACAGTGCAGAGCGAATCCGGCAATTCTAAATACTATCTGCCATTTCAAGTAAACGATCGCCTCGAAACTCCCGCTAACTTGACTTACCATGTGCAGTGTTATCTAGATTTAGATGACATGGCTGCGACCTTGGGAATAGATTTTTCTTCCCTGGGCACCGCTTTACAAACTGATGGCCCAATATCCCGAGAAGAAATTTTGGTGGGTGGGAGAGTAAAAACAATGGCTGATATTTATATCGTGACCTCTCCTTTCCCCGAAGGCGCCTCGGGAACCGTCTGGTCAGGGCTAGTGCAACAAAACAGCCCTACTGATACCCTTTGGACGTCTGCGCAGTTGGACAACAAGGGTCTCATCGAGCCCACCGAACCCGTCCTCGATTTAGAAAAAAAACAAGTCAGAAATTCTAAAATACAAGATTTAAGAATTTTAAAACAACTTTCATCTTTAAATATAGATTTGACTTCGGAAAATTTCTTCCCGATAACAGTAAAAGGGACAAATACCTATAATAATTCTATACCTCACCCCGATGCTTACATATCAAACGCGTTTTTATCGAGAGACTTGCATAATAATTGTCGTTTTATGTTTGAATTTGATTATAATAAATTCTTGATAGAGGGATCTAAATTCGGAAAGATTCTAACAAACCCCTTTGTCCCAGAATCGACAAAGCAAAAAATTTATTTGTATTCAAAAATAACAAACTTAGAAATCATAAGAAGACAAGTGGAAGTGACAAGAAGTTATAATAGGCTGAATTCTCCAATCTTAGGAATTCACAGAAGTGACATGAATTATGAGAATAAAATCATCGCAAGAACTGCCTCGGATACAGAAAATTATAATTTTTTAGAGGATAGAAAATTATATGGACCAGGAATAACCGGCAATGATAATAATACCACAATTGGCCGCGTAGCCGAACTCGCTGTAATAAAAAACTCCCCAACAACAACTAGAACTATTTCAGTAACGGACAACTCCGCCAAAAATTTGACTGACGGGGCCTATCAATATGGCGTCAGACTTGAAGTTGAGGATGGCACGGTTCGCTTTCTCAACGAAAGATTAAGAAGGCTGCAAACAGTTAGAGATTATTTGGTGGGATATTATAATATTCTCCAAGTACCAAAGACTAGCTTCAATCCCCAAAATCTAGATATTAATATAGCGAATGTCTCTGAGTATTATCAAAAATTGTTTGAGGATGCTTCTCTGGCATCCACCAGCACCGAAGACCTAAATCCCACAGAAGTCAACAAGATCATTAGCGCCAGGACCCGGTCCGGAAAGTATAATATCGCACAAGAGATTATCGATATTAAGACAGAGATGGGAATAACAGTTGGATCCCTCGGAGGAGTAGAAAACAAAAATCTTACGCCTTGGGTAGTGGCGCCACAATATTTTGTAGACACGATGGAAACGATCTCGGATTTTAAATCAGTTAGTCCACCAATGAGGAACTCTACCGTCAGAGAGTCGTCAGAAGCTAAATACGGCGATGCCGCCACCACCGCCTTCACCGCCGCCACCGCCACCGCCAAAATCACGTCGTCACCTACAACATTCACGGACCTTTTCGATGAAAAAACCGCACTCTTTTCTTTTGAAAGTCTTTTGGACCCAAGTATCGCGACTCCCCAAACGGTTACGAGCGTTATTGGCGCATTTGATATATTGATTCAGAAAATTAGAGCAATGATGGGATCAAGCGCTGAAATAGACACATTTACATCGCTAGTGGCTCAAAATGGCGCCTCAAAAAACGCGAGAGTCTCGGTGTTAAATCTAGAAGATTATTTCGTGGAACTTTTCGATGCCCAATTGTCCCAGATGCCATCTGCTGACAGGATAGGATTTGTTGGGTCGCCAGGATATGTAACCCCGGTCTCCGCCCCCCCGGCAAAAATAACTTTTGCAAACGGAGCAAAATTAAGCTCATTCCGAGCCCCAGAAAAAGAACAAGTTATCGATAGTTTTCCTGGCCCTCTGGCTTTAACAGCGGATGAGTGGAACATGCGTCTGGATGACGAACGCGCTCTATATGACGAGAGTTGTTTAGTTAAATTAACCGGAATAGGGCCATCCGTTCTGGACGCGAATTCAAAACTCTCAAAGGAGGCGGAATTCAGAGAGAGGCGAATAAAACTACAGCAAGAAAGAGTTGATGCAAGAAGAAGAATCCAGCCCCCCACAACAGAAAGTGATCAAGGAGGTGGAGCAGTTTACTTATCTTCGGCAACCATAGACTCTAGGAAGGGTCAGGTTATAGAGAGGTCGTCCAACATCGTAGAGGCGTGGAATCCGGAGCAATATAAGAGAATGCAGAATACTCTAGTGGCAACCTCGACTGGGGATTTTAATCCCTCGTCCTTTACTAATCAGGACACCATCAACCATGTGATGAACAAGCTGGGAATAGAGGTAAAAAGTCAGACAACACCCATGGCAGCTCAAGTCAGTCTAGAAGCGGGAAGCCAGAAAAAGAAACAATCCCTCCTTTCGGCCGGTACAATTTTAGGAAGCGACGATCTGTTTGTCCCGGGCACCCGTGCCGTCGTAAACAACGAATGTTATGGCGGCGGGAACGGTGATGGTTCAATAAATTTGGAAATGTGTAAGAATGAAGCAAGTGCGCAGCCAATTACTCAAGCTTTTATGGATATAGTGGCAACAAATGGATCCCTTAATCGAGTCGCCGGAAAAGCAAATGGTAATCAAACAACCGCAGCAAAAATATATAACGCACCCAAATCAATCCCTCTTGCGACGGACGCAAAGTCTCTGCTTGGCGGCAATTCTAAAGCCCTTCCTTCACAAACGCAGGACCTTCTTCGAGGATTGAGCACTGGCGTTCTAAATGCGGAAACAGGTATTTATAGTCCGATGGCCAAATTCTCGCTTGACGATTTAGCCGCTGTTCAGGTTTTTGACGGATATGAAAAAGATTCATCTGGTAACATCATGATTAAGAAACCGAACTTCATCACCCCCGAGGAAGATGAGTGGCCAGTAATAATCAGAGGGCTAAAAAATTCAGAATCTTATGGCGCCATTTTGTGTAGATTTTTCTTCCGGCACTCAGCTATCAACCAAATCGATGATGGGCTCAATATTGTATACACTAACACATATTTCATAATAACAAGAAGTGAGGCATCGTTGTTTTTCTTGCCGCCGATCATCGTCATACCACCGGCTATGTCGGTACTGACAGTCAAGCCGCAGCAAAGGATAGATCCGCCACCCCCGAGCGGCCCAAAGACAAAAAACATAGATCTACCCGGGATCCTGGATCCGGATTTGGGCATAGATGCAGCCGGCCTCGCGCCGCTAATCGATCCTAACCAACCTTCTGGTACAACCTTTTTGAATAATTAAGAGAAAAAAATGCCAAATAGTAAAAAAACATACACTTTAGATATTGATGATCCGCTTAGAAATGGATCCTCCATTTTATTTTCTTCCTCTTATGGCGCGCCCATGGTAAATGAGTCATTGTCATCTTTATACGAAGCGAGACAAAAAGTAACAATCTCAAAGGCACCCTCCTTCGACTCGTTGCAAACTCAAATCAAAGGTCTTGATTTTGAAGGATCCGTAACTTCGCCCACCCAAGGAACCATATTCGGAAACACTCCCACAATAACGCCAGCATTACCATTTGCTGGCTCCAACGCAGGAAGCCGATTTGGGAGCACAAAAGCCGGCACCGGAAATCTCTCTCATGGAGGTACGGGTCAAACCTTTGGCGAATACTTCATGACTAACTTTTATGGTCATTTGTCATCTCACTCGGCAAGACAATCCTCAATCACTAGTATTATATTTGAGACGCCAATCCCGACAGTCACAAAAGATTTCTCAACGACAACCGACCCAACGATGGGAACAGAGGAGGTTAAACAGGAATTTCTTATTAATTTTTTAGAAAAGAAATACGAGGATGCCACCTCTAGCCCAAATACTTCCGAATTATCTTTACCTAATTTTTATCAAACAGTTTTCAACGGCCCCGTGCCGGATGACTATTTTGATGATTATATACTAGATTTACCAGATCCGAATACGAATTACGAAAATATAATCATCCCGATGGATAACTATGATGAACTCAAAAAATTGAGTGGATATGATAAAAGATTTCCCATGGAAATCAAATTGAGCCCCTCAAATTCATTATTTGGAGGAAGCTTCGGTTTTTACACCGCACTGGAAGAATCAAATTTAGATTCGACCATGGTTAATTTAGTTAGGGTAATCGGCGAGTCTAATACTCCAGCTACAATATTGCGCCCAGACGTATGGTCACATATGAATCTTGGAATGAAAAGCGTATCCGGCATAGCCGACGCGTATGCGGTAACACAATCTACTGGGAGCGTCACAGCGATTAATTTGGTAGAATGGGCCCGAGATATTTTAGGAATAACAACAAATTTATCTAGAGAGTCTCAAAATAAGTTTTATTTAGGATCCGAGGCGCTATCGATAGACATAGCGGAAGGGAATGTCAATGATTTGCAAAAAATCTTGGCATCTACCATCTTCCTCGGGAAAACAAAGGAAATAGTCCAGGCGAATTTGTTATCTTTCCAAGATTTAAACATGGGAAAGAAAAGTTATTCTGAGATTATCTTTTATCAGGTTGAGAAATATGAGTCCGAAACCGCCCCAACGCCAATTCAGACGTTCTGGATTCCAAACGTCAATCAGGACGACCCTATAGAATATATTGACACACAAGTGAAGTATAATAAAGAGTATTTTTATAAAATTCACGCTCTCAATGTTGTTGTGGGAACAAAATATTATTATGATCTTTCAACTCTGGCTGCAACGTTTGAGCCACCAGTAGGCGAGTTTGACTTGGCCCTTGCAAACGCAGAGCTTAATTATTTTACGCTCCTAAATCTTCGCAAAGACTATGAAAATCTAATTGATTCTTATGTGGTCAGTCAGAATTTGGGTGGCACTGACGCGGAAAATCTCACAATCACGGAGATGCATCTCAAGGCGTGGATAGATGATCCTGATTCAGTGTCGTTTTTTTGGCGGCGAGACGTAGAATTTCAAATTTTGAACGATTCTGAAAACTTCAAGCAAGGAGGTGTTGCAAATAGCGGCCAAGTCGAAGACTTAGCAAGAGAATATTATCCCGTCAGAGACTCAATGTATAATGGCTACGATCATGGAGACATTTTAAGAGCGTATGAGGCTTGGCAAAAGGCTGTTGATGATGAAAATCAAGTGCAAGGGTCTAATATTTCTTGGAGACATATAATATCAACAGATGGCTCTGAATTTTTTGAAGTCGACGTTGTAACGGAACCTACCGTGGAACTCATAAAAACAGAATTGTTCTCTTTCAATGGATCAATCTTGGACGACCCACCAATGATCCCACATGTAAGCTTTATTCCCTACAAGGGCATTGATAATAAAATAATGATTAATATGCAGGCTCAAATCGGCGAGTATAAAGGGCCCCCCGTCATCCTGTCCTCGGAGGAGAGTGGTTATATAGAAGCTTTAAGAATGTCCAGGGGCTACCCGGCAGATTCGATGATCGAGTATAAAACAGACGATGAAACAGGCGGTTTTGAAATTTATAGAACAGAGGTAATGCCAACCTCCTACGAAGACTTCTCCAGCACCCTCCGCGCATCAACATCGACTCTACATAGAGACGGATACAATCTCATATATTCGTGGGGGTCATCGTATGAAGACACAATAGTCTCTAATACCGTATACTATTATATGATAAGGGCCCTCGATATTCATGGACACAAATCATATCCATCTCCAGTTTACAGATTTCAAATGGTCAACGACGATCCAACCATTTATCCGTTAATCGATACTATTGAAATGGTGCCTCCGTCAAAACCGAAATCTCAGAGAAAGGGGTTTAAGAAATTCATTCAATTAGTACCAGCACTGTCCCAGCAGATGGTAAATTATGAAGATTCCGGCTTAACAATCGATGGTAAATTAATAAACGATCCAGCGGCGGTATCAGATTCAATATCTTTAGGTATTGTGGAGCCAAAATTGTTTGTCAAAGATAACAACAAGATATTCAAAATACGATTAACTTCTAAGCAGACCGGCAAAAAACTTGATTTAAATATAACTTTTGATATAGAAAACGAAAGTGAATAACTTTTGATATAGAAAACGAAAATATAAATGATTTGTAATTTTAATCAATACAATACTATTTATAGAGAGAGAGGGAATACTAATGGCATTTTTGGATAATAGTGGCGACATCATCTTGGATGCTGTCTTGACAGATACCGGGAGAAAGAGTCTCGCAAGAGGAGACGGCACTTTTAGGATCGTAAAGTTCGCCCTCGGCGACGAAGAAATTAATTATGGCCTTTATGACGGCGATGCAACTAGCGGAAAACAGGACCTTAGCATTATGCAACTGCCCGTTTTAGAAGCGTTTACCAACAACACCTCGACAATGAACTCTTTTTTGCAGACTTACACAAACAACCAAACGTTGTTATATCTTCCTGTGATTAAAATAAACAACGCCCAACAAACCACGGCGCCGAATGAGGCTTATAACTCTTATTTGGTGGCCGTTAACGAGTCCACCAAGTGCGCGCTATTAGACGGAACCTCCACCGGAGGGGCTGCCCCTGCCGGCCTTGTTGCCACTACCAGCGGGATCCTAAACGGTTATAAGCCCAAGGATCTTCTCTCATATATAAGATTGGACCAGGGTGTTGACAACACGCTCGCGGGATCCTCTTTTCCAACAAACGAGTTTTACGAAAATCAATATTTAATTGAGATGGACTCTCGTTTCGGCCAGATCGTAGACAAAACAGGTACCGCCATCGCAAACCCGTCCTTCATAGATGACGATCAAATAGCTTCTTACTATCTTTCTAGAACTGTCAACGGAAATTTTGTTACTAACAACGACAACGACTCGACCGGAACAACCGGCAATCAACAAGTAATTAGCGGCCCAAAGGGCTCAATATTGGAATTTCAAATCCAAGTGAGTCAAAATCTCGCATCAAATAGTTCTTGGTTTACCCGATTGGGAGGAACCATCGCCTCGATCGGCGCTAACACATCCGGATTTCTGTTCATCGACACGATGATCCGAGTTACCGGCTTAACGACAGGGTACAGAGTAGATGTACCCGTAAGATACTTATACTCGGTGGGATCGTTCACATGCTCCCCATAATAACCGCAGACATAAAAGGATAAAAAATGGCAACTGTATTTAAAACACTCTTAACAAATGATATAGCAATGACTAGAACATTGTTAAACGAAGCAATTCCACTAACTGGGACAATTGTTTCCGGAACATACAACGATTTGAATATCAAAAAAGACTATATTCATGGCATGTTCGAGAGCGTTTACGATTACCCGTATATGAGTTCGTCAGCTAATCACATTTTTGATATTACTTATGGATATTCAAGTGCTCTTTCGGGCGCCGGCGCAGATAATTCTAAAAAGTTGAATATCTATAATCAGATGGCGCAAGTCTTGGTGGGTTATGACCAGACTGGATCAATTAGAAAATTTGATTCCGATGGAGACTACCTCGGCGCCAGTGGTGCAGCCTCCGGAACCATGGACGCCTGTGTATTTCTTAGTTACTCTAGACTTCTAATAAAGGATGAAATCAAAAAACAATCCTATTCAATAACTATTAACAGCGCTTCTTCGCCAATAACCATTTCAGACTATGGTGCAAATACTGAATATCGAGTCAATTCCCCGGCAGGCGAATACGGACTGCTATATACTTCCTCTGTGGCTCCATACGGGACGTCTGTGGGTCTCATATTTTATCAAGCAGGGATGGTTGTTCTAACCGGTTCCGCAGCAATTTTTGATTCTTATCTGGACTTCACATCGGCTCTCTCTATTACCGGTACCGCAGACAACGTTCGAAGCAATTGGTCTAATAATGACTTCCAGAACACGACAGAGTTGAACTCCACGATTTATTTCTGCCGCGCAGCAAACAATGAATATAATTATAGCTCAAACCAAACATATTTGTCGGAAAGTCAAATTATCGTTAAGAACAACAACGTTGACCAGCCTCCTGTAACCTATATTACGACAATTGGCCTTTATTCACCGAACAATGAGCTTTTGGCTGTTGCAAAATTGTCCGAACCTCTCAAGAAGGATCCCGCGACTGAATTGATTTTCCGTGTGAGACTCGATTATTAGATCGGAGGTTTAAAAAAATGCCTCTTAAGAAATTTGGCGACGATGACATCTTCAACAATACAATAAGGACTTCTCCCAAAAATCAATTTGATATATACGACGGAAAGGTATATTATCAGAACGAATCTGAGATCTCAGGAGCTTTTACTGGAAGTGTCCCTTGTATCCCAACGGGCTTCAAGTCTCTTTACGAGCTAAACGTTGATAGAAATAGCTCCCAAACAGGCCTCATCTACCCATTTGTTACTAAAAATGGAACATTGTCAAATTTTAAAACAATTTCCACAACTACATTTAACGCACAGCTATATGGAGACACTTTATCTGGGTCATACCCCCTTTCGGCCAGCGTCAGTAGAGACTATATAAATGGATCCTTTGGAAGAGAAAAAATAAATTCTCTTAAGACATCTCTAGATTATTATATCTGGAGCCCCCAATACCAGTTTAGCTCTTCCTATGGAGACAAGGAAACTCAAACAATAAATTTAATTTCAATTCCTTCTATTTTTTATGGATCCTCAATAAACAAGGAAAATGGCTCAATAAGTCTTAAATATTATGTTTCCGGATCTCTAATCGGAGAACTCCAAGATATTAATAGAAACGGAGAACTAATTCAAACCGGGCCCCCCGGAAGCAACGGATCTGGTTCTGTAGCCGGCGTAGTCATGTACAACGAGGGTTTTATTTTGTTGACCGGCTCTTGGTCGCTTGAATCCGGAGTTGCGCGCAACTACCTTGATAATCCAACGTTTGTGACTTCCTCCTGGTTATTTTATGGCACCGGGATGAACGATGATCTGGGATCAAATATCCCCTATGTAAGTTATCGAATGGACTTCGAAGGAGTCAACTATATCGAGACCCTAACAATGATGGCCCACGCAGAAAAAGGAGAGTTTAACCACTCCAATAATCCTTCTTATGTGGTTTACAACACAGGATCTGGAAAAATAAGTTCTAATTCTTCTGTTTTCTATGAAAATCCGCGAACTATAAAAAATACAGTGAAAAGCCCCTATCCAGACCCTCCTGGTATATTCGAAAAAACAACATATATAACAAAAGTTGGGATCTATGATGGAGAGAGGAACCTCATTGGGATAGCTACCGTCTCCAAGCCTGTGAAGAAAACACTTGACAGAGACTTCACATTTAAGTTAAAATTAGACTTGCAATGATATTAGGATTAGACATAAGCACGAGCATAGTCGGAGTATGCGTCTTGAACGACAACAAGATCGTTCATACGGAGTATATCGACTTACGAAAACTTGGTTCTTTCTTCGAAAAGGCTCAAAGAGTTGAAGATTCCTTAAAGGAAATAAGGAAGAATCACAACATCGAGCACATCTTCATCGAGCAAGCCCTCATGTTCTTCCGCAGAGGGGGATCAACAGCAAAAACCATGTCAGTTCTCCAAAGGTTCAACGGGATCATCTCTTGGCAGTCCTATCAAATCTTTGATATGGAACCAAACTATGTAACTCCCATCTCCGCACGATCAAAATGCGGTATTAAAGTCATAAGAGGTAAAAAAGCCAAGGAAGTCGTCATGGAACATTTCATTAAAAGCCAAGAGTTCGAAATAATTTATACCAGACACGGCAATGTTCAGAAATATTGCTATGACATCGCCGATGCAATTATTGTAGCTCGTGCCGGATCAAAAATAATCCTTGACAAGTAGTGGCATTCATGTTATATTATTAATATGGAAGAAAGGCTCTCTATCATAACTGGTTTCCTTGGGAAACCCCACAAGTCAAACAACGAATATTTATTTCAATGTCCGTTTTGTAAGCACCACAAGAGAAAATTCTCTGTCAACATCCATCGCGGATTTTACAAGTGTTGGATCTGTGATCAAAAAGGCAGAAATCTTTATCGCCTTGTTCGCAAGTTTGGATCATCCAAAGATCGAGAGGCTTGGAAAGCATTCACGGGCGAGAAAACAGATCTAAATGCTTTTGGAAATCTCTTCGAGGAGGAAGAAGAAGACAATTTCGAGCAAATCATAGAAATGCCCCCACATTTTAACACCCTCTGTGGAAGTGTCCATTTTAGGGTACCCCTAGGGTACCTTGAAAAACGAGGTATTAACAGAAAAGACATCTTAAAGTGGAAAATGGGATTTTGTTCCGATGGTCCATACGAAGGGAGGATCATAATTCCCTCATTTAACGAAAACGGAGACCTAAATTACTTCATCGCGAGGACATTTACAAATAATTACAAAAGATACTTGAACCCACCAGTCAGTCGCGACATAATATTCAATGAATTGTATGTTGACTTTGACAGAGAAGTGATAATCGTAGAAGGAGCGTTTGACGCCGTCAAGGCTGAGAACGCTATTCCCATTTTGGGCTCAACAATTAGAGAAACATCGAAACTATTCAAAAGGATAGTTCAAAATGATACACCGGTTTTATTGGCATTGGACCCAGATGCAAAATATAAAGCCGAGAACATCAAAAAGTTATTTTTGAAATATGGTATTGAGGTTCGAGAACTTCAATACCAGGATGAAAGAGACATAGGTGATATGTCGAAAGAAGAAGTAAAGATTTTAAGCCACAATGCGCCGTTCATTAAGGAAGATGATTCTTTGATGACGGCAATTTACGGTTTATAGGAGATAAGTTTGAAGTTTGCCCATATAGCAGATACACATATTAGAAATTTGAAATATCATTACGAGTATAGGATTGTTTTTGACAAGTTATACGAGATGCTGAGAGAAGAGAAGCCCGACTACATCGTCCATTGCGGTGACATTGCTCACACGAAGACACAGATTAGTCCAGAGTTCGTTGAAATGTGCTCAGAGTTTCTGAGTTCCTTGGCTAATATCGCTCCAACCTACGTTATCCTGGGAAACCACGATGGAAACCTGCGAAATAGTAGCCGTCAGGACGCCCTTACGCCTATCGTGGAGGCCTTAGATCATAAAGACCTACACTTGCTTAAGAAGTCTGGCGAAGTCCCCCTCCGAGGCGATATAACGCTAAATGTTTTGTCCGTCTTTGACGAAGAAGGTTGGGTGAAACCCTCGAATCCGGATAAGGTCAACATTGCTCTTTACCAT
>TARA_R110000851_G_scaffold210472_1_pt1 | contig 12265 bp, 14 predicted proteins | sample TARA_R110000851 | Tara Oceans TARA_R110000851 (sample SAMEA4397627) | marine metagenome | biome: Polar Biome; feature: [DCM] deep chlorophyll maximum layer (ENVO:01000326); material: water (ENVO:00002006), including particulate matter (ENVO:01000060) such as... | depth 17 m | reverse complement strand
GGTGGTTCCAGTTATTCTGATGGTATCGCCACCCGAAGTACTGTCATCGGTAAAAAAATAATTACTCTCATTATGGTTGAAATTAAGTGTTGCTGTGCCTGAACCTCCATTGACCGCCGCCGCATTGAGAATGCCTGCCGCACCACCATTGCCGATATTCAGTGTGCCACTGCCGCCACTACCATATCGTCCTAATTCAATAGCAGCTGCACCGCTATCGACTGCTACCAGCCCATCATTAATGATATCCAGCGTGCCGTTCCCCTGATCCCCTATATCTAAATTGCTGTTGTTCCAGCTGGATCCCGTACCGCTCACCGTTACTGTTCCCTCGCCGCCTGCAGAATTGCCGATAGAACCGAAGGTGTTGCTGACCGTACCGCCATTAAGGATATTAAGCGTGCCGTTGCCTGAATTGCCTACGAATATGCCGGCGTTAATATTCGTCAATTTAGAGCCAGCGCCATCTACTGTGACCGTACCGCTGCTGCCAGCATTGTCACCTATGGAAGTGCTCAAAACAGAGTCAGTATTGAGCACTTCACCGCCATTGGTAATAGTAAGACTGCCTTCACCAGAGGAGCCCACGTCTAAACTGGCACTTGGGCCAGCGAGCTGCCAGCTTGAGCCAATTCCGTCCACAGTAACTGCGCCACTGCTGCCAGCATTGCGGCCTATTTCATTACCATAAAAGCTCTCCAATTGGCCGCCGCCAAAAATATCCAGTGCTCCACTATTTACGTTGCCAATATAGACATAACCCGCTACTGAGTCGGTTGTCTGTACCTGCGCAGTGCCGCCATTATCGATAAAGACAAAACTATCCTCATCTGGAACTATTGAACCGAAGCCATTAGACCAGTTGCTATCGTTCTCCCAGTCACCAGTGCCTGCGATCCAGTTAAAATCAATGGCTTCGGCTGAGCCTGAAACGGAAATCGTGCCCACCAATGTTGCGACCAATGTGATAGCGGTTTTATGTAAGTAGTGAAGGGATAGGACTTCAGATGATGACATCAAGATAATTGATGCTTTACGTAGAAACCGAAAATGGCGGTTCATGGATTATTCCTATTGAGCGAACAAATCCAGTTAACTTACGCAATTGAATACATTACGACTATCCGATTTCCGCAAACCGAAAATTTGCACAGAAATTAATTTAAAGCACGACGCAGCGTCGCAGAAGGGAGCTCACCAAAAAGTTGAACATAATCACTGGAGAAACGCCCCAGATGCCAGAAATGCCAGTGCAAAGCGACTTCGGTAACCGTCACATCACTGTCTTTTGGTCTGAGCAGTTGACCACGTACACGATTGAGTCTCAGCCGATAAAGGTAGGCGTTAGGACTAATATCCAATACTTTTTTAAAACAGTACTGCAGATTACGTTGACTGATTTTCAAGTCGGTACAGATATCAACGATGCTTGGACAAATATGACTCTCAAGCCCTGAATTTACATAATCTATGGCCTGATTCACCAATTCACAGGCTCGCCGCCGGGCAATCACATCTGGTGATGCCGCTTCGTGTATCTCGGACGAATCAATGGTTAATAACACCTTTTCCAAAATTAACGATGTGATGTTTTTTCCATCTAAGAGCAAATTATCAGTCAGATTAACTGCGGGATTGGCAAAAAGGTAATCGGTAAATTCCTCTAATGGCTTACGGTCGATGGCATCTAAAAGCAGCAGGCTGTCGGGTGCATTTTCCCAGCGTTGGGGGGTAATGATTCTGGCCGATTCAAGCAGGGCGGATTCTTCAAAACGAAAATAGAGTGTTTCCACATCGGCTCCGACCAGAATATCTATTTCGGTATGACTGGGGAGGAAGAACAAGGCATTTTTAAACGTATTATATTCAGAAAAACGCAGAGAATAATTGGAAGATCGAACGTAAGAAATGGTGCAGTGTTTTGCATTCATACTACCGCGTTTATGGATAGTACAATTTTGCTTCTCAGCAACGACACTCACACCTTGATTGCCCAGCTCCTGATATCGTCCTTGATAATCACCAGAAGAAATCTGAGCCATCTCAAAAGAGGGCAACCAGTCCTGTGCTGCCAGCTGTTCTGAGACATCGCTTAGGGGCATGTCTCGATAGAAAGCATGTTGTTTTGACAGCATTATTTTTGGTTTCTCAACGTGATGCCTCTACTTGCAGAACAGAATTCATTTAACGATTTTTAAATGAATATACCGTACTTTTATCAAGTTTATGAATATTGGAACCGTTTTTTCGCTGAAAAGCTGCGTTCCCACGCAGAGCATGGGAACGAGCTTTGATAATGAGCGTTTTAGAAAAGCAGTTTGATGCCTACCGAAGCAATCCAGTCTTCTTCACTTTCATCGGCATTTCTGGCAATGGACGCCGTTCGGCCGAATTTGCGTTCGTATTTTAGATCCAGATAAGGCACGACCTTACGAGTGATTTCATAAAACAGTTTAATGCCGATTTCGCCTTCGCTTAAGCCTCGCCCTAATTCCTGGCGATCCACATTCTGAGCAGTGAAATCCAGTTGATAATAGGGTTCAAAGCCAAAACGCTGGGTGAACAAAAGATGGTTTTTCTGTTTCAAGCGGGCACTGACATCACCATAATCACTGATAAACAGATGAGCCTGTGTTTCAAACAGATACGGTGCCAGACCATTAAACCCCAGCGTTAAATAACGCGTCGATTCAGGTTGGGTATCCACACGCAGACCCAGTTGGGCATCCCAGAAATCATGCACATTACGGCTATACAACGCCCAGATTTCACTTTGTTCCAACTTGCCTTTGTGACCTTCCAGTTCACCTTTCAGCCAGAGTTTGTGATAGTCCCCGCCGATCCAGCCATCCCATTCAATGTGCGATTTATCACCTTCACTGCCACCACCATGTTGGGCTTCAAACCATAAGGCATGGAAGAGTTGTGATTCATGCTCGTGTCCATGGCCATCATAATTTTCATCGGCATGGCTGCTGGAGATAAACAGGCTCAACACGATGGATAAAAACAGATTGGTTTTAGTGATGATCATGATGACCTCCCATATCGTGTTGTGCTGGGTGAGTGGCGGGCAAATCCTCTTCGTCATATTCAGCAACCACCACCGTAGACATCATGCCAGCAGACATGTGATAGAGCAGGTGACAGTGAAACGCCCATTCCCCAGGTTCATCAGCCGTCAGTAGCACGGAATATTCGGTGCCCGGAGCCACATTAACGGTGTGTTTATTTGGTAGCTTTTCACCAGGCTGACCGTTTTCAAGCTGAACAAACATGCCATGCAGATGCATTGGATGCGCCATCATCGTTTCATTTTTAAAGATCAGCCGGACCCGTTCACCATAATTGAGTTTGATGGGTTCAAACCCCGGATCGCCGAATTTATGTCCATTTAACGTCCAGATAAACCGCTCCATCGTACCGCCCAGTGTCACCACAATTTCCCGTTCGGCAGGACGCAGATCGGTTTGTGTGCCAAGCGCTCTTAAATCACTATATTCCAGTGCTTTATGACCTTCTGGCGTACTGGCATCGGCCCAGCCACTTTGCATTTCAGCGGATTCACCTTGCTGCATGGCCTGATGATCACCGCCATGCATATCGTGTCCACTATGATCCGTTGACTCAGATGATTGGCTCATCTGATGATCACCGTGATCCATGTTATGACCCATATCGGCCATGGTTAATAACGAACGGGGGCGATGTGCAGGAATCAAACCTTTCATGCCTTCTCGTGGTGCTAAGGTGCCCAGAGCAAAGCCAGTTCGGTCAATGGATTCAGCTGCAATGGTGTAAGCCTGATCAGCCTGAGGCGTCACAATCACATCGTAGGTTTCGGCCACGGCAAAACGAAATTCATCAACCGTGACCGGTTCGATATATTGCCCATCGGCCTGAATCACGGTCATTTGCAAACCCGGAATCCGCACGTCATACATTGACATGGCCGAGGCATTGATGAAGCGTAATCGAACACGTTCACCCGGTTTAAAAAGGCCTGTCCAGTTCTGCTCATTGGTTTGCCCATTCACCAGAAACGCATCGTAACGAACATCCGCCAAATCGGTCGGTGACATTCGCATCTGACCCCAGGGACGAACATCCTGCCAGGCCGAAGCTAAACCGTGCTCGCGTACTTCACTAAAAAAGTCGCCGACAGTACGTTGTGAATAATTGTAGTAATGCGGGCTTTTTTTGATGTTAGCTAGAATTTGCTGCCCGGTTTCATTGCTGAAATCCGACAGTAACACCACATAATCACGGTCGGCTTGAACCACCGGTTCGTCTTTGGGGTAAATCACCAACGCGCCATAATGACCGTCCTGTTCCTGCAACTGACTATGGGCGTGATACCAGTAGGTGCCATTTTGGCGAAGCGGAAAACGATAGGTAAAGGTTTCACCAGGTTTGATAGCGTCATAACCACCCAGACCTGGGACACCGTCCATTTCAGGCGGCAGCAGTAATCCGTGCCAATGCACAGATGTCGGCTCATCCAGTTTGTTTACCACATGGATAACCGCTTCATCCCCTTCGGTGAATTCCATGATGGGACCCGGAATGCCACCATTTACGGTAATGCGTTCAACGGTTTTACCAGTGATATTTACCGGTTCACGGTCTATGACCAGTGTGTATTCCGTAACGCCAGCAATGGCACCGGTATGGAATATTGCGGCTGATAACAGCATCAGCCAGCTACTAAATTGTTTCATGAGAATATCCTCAGAGTGTTTCGATTAGGTATCCGTAGATACCAACTACAACTGGAGGATTAACTGCGGGGAGGGCGTTCTAGTTTGGTAGGAGATTGGCTAACAAGCTGCTCGGCAGCAATGGTCAAGCGACTTTGAGAATAGAGTGAAGGCGTAAAAACAGGTTGAAAACCTAACACACCGGAAGCATGGCAATTCGCAGCGGCACACTGACAATGATCACTGGCACAATGCGAATTAACATCGTGTTTTGCTTGAGGTTCAACATCGGAATGACAATCATGCTGTTGCTGGTTCATTTCATGCTGTACAGCCATATCATTTTTTTTCTGCATGCGCAGCAGGCATCAGCATCGACAGCATAAACAAGCCGATAAGCAAATAATGAAAAAGAGACTGTGGTTTTGTCATCAACTAAATACCAATAAATTATGTTTGGTTAGACACAGAATAAGCGAAAAGTTTTTACAGTGCCAAAATTTGGAGAAGAAAGCAGAGGCTGAAAATGTACCTTGACAGTAATTGCAACGTAACTACAATGTAATTTATGAATCATCTTATCTTTGAATGGGATCCAAGTAAGGATGCCGCCAACCAAAAAAAACATAACGTCTCATTTCAAGAGGCCAAAACAGCCTTTACAGACGAATTCGGTCGGCTTATAGCTGATCCAGATCATTATGATGAAGAGGATCGTTTCATACTTTTAGGAACTAGCATTCATTCTCGTTTGTTGGTGGTGTGCCATTGCGTCAGAGACGGTGAAACCATTCGAATAATCTCTGCTCGTAGAGCAAATAGGCGAGAACGAAAAACTTATGAAGGATATAGACATGCGTGATCATTACGATTTTTCCGATTCAGTTAAGAATCCATATGCCAAGAAACTCAAAAAGCAGGTTACTATTCGGCTTGATGAGGATACCGTGGAATATTTCAAGAATCTCGCTGAAGAGAAGAACCTCCCTTATCAGAGCCTGATTAATCTCTATCTGCGTGACTGTGCTCAATCACATAAAGAGTTAAAGATTGAGTGGCTATAATTATTATGAGGCCAATGACCTCATTAACATGCTGTTATGCAATAAGAGGTAAGAAATGAACAAAGGAGTATTGACGTTTTTCTGCGGGAAAATGGGGGCAGGGAAAACTATAAAATCGCTCGAAATCTCCCAGAAACGAAACGCCGTACTGCTTTCAGAAGACGAGTGGCTTGAATCAATGTTTCCAAATAGTATTGAGAGTTTGGAGGATTACATTAAATATTCTGGTCGGCTTAAGCCTCAAATGAAGAAACTGGTTCAATCGATCCTGACAACCGGAACTGACGTGGTAATGGACTTTCCGGCAAATACGATTCCACAACGAGAGTGGTTTAGAAGCATTTTTTCAGAGATCCAGGCTCCCCATGAGCTTATCTACATCGACCAGCCAAATGAGATTTGCCTAGAGCAGATTGCAAAAAGGCGCAAAGAACAACCACAGAGGGCGGCAACTGATACTGAACAGATGTTCAAGCTGGTTACAAAGTACTTTGTTGAGCCCACAGCGAATGAAGGGTTCAATATAAGTGTAATAGCTGAAGCCGAATAAATTAGTCACTTCGCTACCCTAGGCTCGCCATGCAAGCTACTGTAAACGTGGTGATTTAACCTCAAGCATATCGTCTAGGAGCATTACTCCTTAGAGTGGTCATATCAATAATCTATTAAAGAGATAAATGTTGGTATGAGTGACCCGTCCAAAGCAACTGATAGTGAGCAAGTATCTGAGTCTGAAAATCTTCAGACAGAGCAAGAAAACGTTGAACAGCCTCCTGTAAAACTACGGAAACGGCTCAAACGATCCTGGTTTCTGTTTAGCGTGCTAGTGCTACTCGTCGTTCTTTTGATTGTTCGTGATGACCTGCGACAGAGCGCGGCTGAAAGCAGCGAAAAGGCCGTTCGTTATGTTACTTTCGATATTCTTGGATGGTCACCAAGAGATGTGTTTATCTGGCGTTTGCGAGTGGCTGGATTGTTAGATAGCCCATTGGGGCAGCGTTGGTCAGAGGCTGTGGATTTGGCGGGTGAGCAGCCAGTAAAAGCTGGCGGTCAATTCCGTACAACCGAATCCTTTGCGAGTGACGAAGTTGAGGCACATGTTTATCAGTTATCGCTTGAGCGAGGCGAAAAACTAATATGGCAATTCTCACGACTGGATACTGCTGAAAGTAGGCTTTACGCCAGCCTGGAGCGGCGCGAAAAAAACAATCAAGAATGGTCAACCATCACGGAATTGGATGCAGATGATGCAATCAATAGTCAGGTTGTTTCCAAAGCTGGCGATTACCGCATTGTTCTCCAACCAGAGCTATTTGCCAGCGCAGAATATTTATTGGCGATGGCTAATGGCGGTTCATTACCGTTCCCCGTAGAAGGGGCAGGGCAACGGGATATCGGCAGCGCCTTCGGTGTTGCTCGTGATGGCGGCGCTCGAAAGCATCACGGCGTCGATATCTTTGCAGAAAGAGGAACACCTGTCACCGCGGTGATTGATGGCTATGTTCGAACGGGCACAGGTGCCAGAGGCGGCGAACACGTTTGGCTATCAGGCAGCATGATTGGATTCGGCAGTGCCCGTTATTATTATGCCCATCTGGATTCATTCGTGGTTGAATCAGGCGACAAAGTTAAAAAAGGCGACATACTCGGATATGTTGGCAACACCGGAAACGCTATCACCACGCCACCGCATCTTCACTTTGGCATTTACTCAGGCGGGCCGGTTGATCCAGCACCGTTTCTGAAACCAGAGCCAGAGTTGCCAGACTAACGGAGGATGAATCATATGGTTAACCTCAAAAAGTATTTATCTGTTTTATTGCTTGTCCTGCCAAATTTCGCATTTTCAGCCGATCGTGAAGCTACCGTATGTGGATGGTTTAAAGAGCGATTGGTTTTTACCATGTGGAGTTCGATGGCTCCGAATCCTGATGCGTCCAGGGTTGCCGGATACGACCTTATACAGCGAACAGAATTTACTACCGCTGATAACAAAGTTCTGAGGGGTTACAAATATCAGGCACAAGATGAAAACGGCCTGGCAACAGAACCTGAAGGCTACATTCTGGTGGCTATGGGTAACGCCATGATAGCCGACCTGATGATTACGACTTTAGAGCGGTTTTCTCAGCGAGGTTACGATATTTATATTTATGATTACCGTGGTTACGGCGAGTCACAAGGCAAACGTAGGATTAACGCCATCATCAAAGATTATAAAGAATTAGTGGCCCATCTGAACGCACAGTATGAGAAAAAGCTGCTTTATGGGATTTCGCTTGGTGGTGCTGTAATGGCAAACGTAATCGGAAGTGGTGCGCAGTTCGATCGAGCGGTGATTGACTCCAGCCCAAGCAGATTGTCACCTCACGGATGTCCAGAGCGTATCGACCCTACAGAAAATATTCCAGATGATGCAAAAAACCTACTGGTCTTAACCGGTGCAAAGGATTCTGTTCTTGGCCCCGAAATGACGTCAGAGTTTAGAGAGCGGGCCGAGCAAAAAGGGGCGAGTGTTTTTATCGGCTCGAATTATGCCCACCCTTTTATGGATAGCAGCCATGAAATACACAACGAGCGATTAAATCGGGTGATTAATTTTCTGATGGCAGTGAAGGCAATTGAAAGTTGATTACTTCTCTTCCTGTTTCTTAAACCAGAGTTAATGTTACCTGTTCGATAAGCATCCGAAATGGCAAATAATCTGATTTATCAACTCCTGATAACTTATTGAATTTGCAAGTAATTGAAATCTGTGGAATATTCAGGCCACTACAATCAATGGATTGGAACAATGATAATCAAGTTGACTGACCCCTTGGTTCTGCAAAAATTGCCCGCTGAATTGGGCGTTAAAGGTCATGGAGCGATATGAGTAATATTCTAGAAATAGATCTCGACAAAAAGTTAGAGATTACTATAAACAATGAAAAGCCCGTTTCATTAAAGGATTTATCTCTTTCTCTTCTCGCTTTTAATCATCAGTTTCACAAATTTGTAGATTCCGAAACTGACAAAGAGACTGAAATAGGAACTGAGCTCCTAATAAAAGAAGTTCGCAAAGGCTCAATAATTATCGAACTCGTGTCCCAAGCAGCACCAATAGTCCCATTGTTGTGGGAAGGAGGAACATTAACTCAATGGTCAAAGATTGTGCAGGGAGTCTGCCAATGGCTATTAGGAAAAATTGATAAACCTCCAAAAGAAGTTTCTAAGCAAGATCTTCAGGAATGGAATAAATTTGTTGAACCAGTAGCCAAAGATCATGGCTCGCAAATGAATATTATCGTTTCAGATGGTGGATCTGTAATAAATAACTTTACTATTAACTCTACTGAAGCTAATGCAATTCAAAATGAAATTAGTAGGCGTATTGAACACTTAGATTCACCAGAAGATCATATACATCGCCGGAAAGTAATGTATTGGTATCAAGCTAAGTTTGATCTTCATTCTGAGACTGGTAACAGGGCCATAATTGATGATCTTTCAAGAAAAAGTATGAAAGTCATTTTTGAAAATAATGCCGTGAAAGATGAAATGCTCCATCCACCATCTAAATTTAAAAAGCAATGGCATGAACTTGCATATGTAGTTGATGTTGAAGTGGAAACTGTACGTGGTGAACCAAAAATATATAAAGTACTACAGTATTATCCGGAGTATACATTCGACCCGGAGGAGGATTAACCCTTAACAAGAACAATCAATAAAGCCATTTTGGCTCAAAATCAAGTTGGCTGACCCCTTGAACCACAACAAATTTTGAGTTTTTACACTGACCCTAAATTTTATGAAATGCTGTTAGCTGTATTACCGGATTAGAGAACTTGGAGAATACGTGAAAAGTACTCAAGAATTAGAACAGGATGGATTTACTGCTTCCGGACTTGCACGCTATCAAGGAACTGTAGAGGCCTATGCAGACACACTCCATATTAAGGCTATCACCTATGGCGACGCGGATAAAGCGCCAGACTTGCCCAGGGAGGTAACTCATGATCATGTGAGAGCAGCGGCACATCTAATCGCTAATTCCTATGGTAAAGATAAGGCATCTTCTTGGTGGGTGGTCAGTCAAGTCGCAGAATATATTCTTACAGCTACAAGCGCGTTTGCTCTAGGTAATATAGATAAGAATTGGGGGACGCCTGTTTTTGTAATATCAGCAGTAATAGCAGGTATTTTAATTGCTGTACGTCTCTCGAAATCAAAGTCGAAGTAGGAAGGTAAAATGAAAATTATTTACACAGAGTCGGCGTTGGTTGAACTTGATAGGTTTCAGAATCAAAGAAAGGAAGAGTTAGAGTCGCTTCTTAAAACCCGTAAGTATGTCTTCGGAGATGATGTGCTAGAAATAACTGCGTCTGATATTCGTGATGCAGAAAAATATTTCAAAGTGACAGATCTTTCTAAATCTAAATTGCCATTAACCAATATGATCTTCAAGTTATATATGATCATGGGGATTTTGATGGTTTTAATAGGTCTGTTTTATCCGGAATTGCGGCAGTTGGTTGATCGTAATCCAATTCAACTAGCTTTGGTTATTTCTGGATTAGGATTGTCTTTAGCCTCATTTCTTGGAAGTTATTATTTTCGGGTTAGAGTTAATAGAAGGGCTGAGCTTGAACGTATTTACGTAGAGTTTGAAAGCCGGAAGAAACCAGATTCTAATCCAGACAACTAACAAAGTGCTACTTTCGGACAAATTACTTGCTGTGCTCCTAATTTATCGATGAGCATGACGTTATATTTCAAAATGAATGAGTTGCTCAATGAACATATTATCTTCGGTAGATTTTTGGAAGTTTGCTGTACCGCTTCTGGTGGCAGTGGTGGCGTGGTTTGCGAACGAATGGCAAAAGCGCTTAAGTAATCAGCACCTTCGGAAAGAAGAGAGCTATAGGCAATTGCTTGAATCACTCAAAGGCTTTTATATAGGAGCAACAAATGCTGGAGAGCTTCGCGCTGAGTTCCTCAATCAGATGAATATTGCTTGGCTATACTGCCCAGACGATATTATAAAAAAGGGATATATCTTTTTAGATACAGTGCATACCAAACAAACACGAACAGATGAAGCTAAAGAAAAAGCAATGGGAGCATTTGTAGCGGCGATACGGCAGGATATTTTAACGCGAAAACTAGTTTACAAGAGCAGCTTGTCATCCAATGACTTTATACATATTGGCATCACAAAACTTTAATTAGCAAAAGACGCCTTAGTTTAAAGGATCGAAATGGAACAGTGGTTATTGCAACGCTTGTTTGCCCACAGCGACCCCGCCACGCCTAGATTTGCGTACCAAAGTACTGTCAACTGGATGGCCGCTCTGGCTATATTATGCGAATCCGAAGCTTTCTCCCCGGATGCAATACAGTCTTTATATCCAGCAGTACAACGTCGAGCCGTGAACGAGGAAGCTGACACTTGGTGCTTCGAGAACGTTTTCATGATGCTTCATAATATTGAAGCCCTCCGGGAAATAGCTGGAAAGTGTGAGCCATTACCTGTAATCCGTTCCGCGATCATCTCTTGGTATTACACAATCTACTATGCCGCAAGCGGAATGATAGCTGCTGCTTCCGGTGCGAGACCAAAGACACATGCAGATACTGCGAGAATTTGGCATTCTGATATTGCTGTCAAAGGACATGCCATAGGTCCGTTCGGACTCCATTTGGACACTCTGGTGCCGACGGACGTCAAAGCCAAAATCTCCCAGCTAAGAGGCGGGAACAACTTCGCGCTGACAAAGCAAGCTACAAATGAATATGAAGCGTTGGGAGCCTGTATCGCATACCTCAGTGGGACCGCCGGTTACGAACAAAATAAAGTGGAATACTCGGTTCGGGCCTCATCCCCTTTCAAGGAGCTTGGTGTTAGTGATTTTAGAACCAAGAAAGCGGCCCATCTCAGGGACAGGCGTTTGAGCAAGCGGTCTGTGAATTTTTTGACGCAGGCTTTTAGATATCGTGGCAAAGCAAACTACAGAGATTCAATCTACTTGTCATATGGGACGAATCGGCAAGATACGCTAAAGACTTTTCTTTCGGACTTAGAGATTGTCGCACAGAGCTTTACGACTATGGCATGCCGCTACATGGCGAGCAGGGTTGAGAAGGGAGCTTGGGAACGTTTTGTCGAGGACTTGGACAATAATTCTCAGATCAAGGTACGGCACGATGTTTTGGGGGTATGAAATTTAACTTGTCGTTTGAGCCTACATACTGAAGTGCTCGGCTCCACTCTGCACTAGGCTTAGTAATAAGGAATTTAACAACTGAAGTGTATTGACAAAATCAAGGGGGCAGCCAGCTTGATTTAATTGGATTGGATCGATTGGTCAGTGTCAAATCAAATCTACAGCTATCAGTTATAAAGTCGTCATAAAAAACTAGTATCAATAGATAGCTAATCATCTACAAATTTATATTGGCTTGAGGTGCAAACATGGATGAACTAAAACAGAAAATCGCATTATTTATTGATGCTGA
>TARA_R110000851_G_scaffold108466_2_pt1 | contig 12287 bp, 13 predicted proteins | sample TARA_R110000851 | Tara Oceans TARA_R110000851 (sample SAMEA4397627) | marine metagenome | biome: Polar Biome; feature: [DCM] deep chlorophyll maximum layer (ENVO:01000326); material: water (ENVO:00002006), including particulate matter (ENVO:01000060) such as... | depth 17 m | reverse complement strand
TTCCGCAAACTTATGCTGTGTGACCGTAACTAAATCTGCTACTCGATAGCATTCCCTAGTAATGTCAGTAAGATTTTTGTCTTTATAGACCTTATATAATCTATGCTCCTCGTAGAGATCAGTTAAAAGATCGTCAGTATCATAGTGAACGAACTTTCCCATCTCCTTAGCCTTACCAACTACTCGTAAAGTATATGGTCCTCCAAAATTTGAAATATTATTAATCCAAACAATATCAGCCCATTTCATATCCTCAAAATCCCAATCAGGTTGCCACTTCCCAATGTTCTCTCCAGACTCAACGATCCCCAAAGGGTTCTTGTTGAAACGAATCTCTACCTTCTCTGGGTAAAGCTCCATTAGTTTCTTTGCAGGTCCAATTACTCTATAGTAGGCACATCCACCCTCATTCGCAGGACAGGCTAGTATTTTTAGTTTTTTCATAATAAAAAAAAGGTGGGAAGTTATTCAGGACTAACCCTTCTAACTCCCCACCTTATAATAGTAATGTATTGTTGTTATTTACAATCAGATCACATTTTCTTCTTCTTCCTCGTATTCCCACTCCTCGGCATCAAATACAGCCTCGGTTTGAGGAGAAGAGTGTGTCATACCAAGAGCAGCACCAACACTAGCAACAGCAGAACCGACATCTACCTTCTTATCAAGAGGGACGATAGAACGGAAAGCGTTAACATAGTGCTTACGCTTCCTACGGAATAGAAGGACAAGCAATGCCTCCCAACCCGCTAGGCCGGGAATAAAGGTTTTAGCAATAGACATTCCTGCATCAAACGCAGTGCCGATAGCGGTATCGCCTAGTGCCCCAGAAAGAGGAATGTGTGCAGAGTCTTCAGATACAAGATCTTCCTTTTCTACAACCACTACTTGAGTGCCCTCGGGAATAGCATCTCTGACATTTTCAGGAAGCTGGTCCAAAGGTACAGGAGCATATGATACTCCTTCAGCAACATTCTCGGGGGTAGTAAACACTAGGTCACTATCCTCAAAGAAAGATTCGTAAGTGCGGCATGAGCTAAACCCAGCCACCATAAGCATCCCTAGAATAAGGGGAGTAATAAAGTTTTTCATATTAGAATTTCATTTTAGAAAGGTAATCATCATCATCTACACTCTTGCTTTCGGGCTGGCGTAGGGACGATTCTTTAGTGCTGGGAAGAAGTTCCTCAGCAGCAAGTTTTACATCGTCAAACTCTTCAAGCTTAACGAGACTGTGAATGTCGTGAAGGCTCTCCATCCAAGCAGCAATCTCTGCCTTGGTTCCCGCCTCAGAGGATTTCGGACGAGCCGAAGACTGATCGTACTTAGGCCATTGGCCGTCCATCTCCTTAATAATCTTAAAATCATTTCCGGTATCTAATTCGGTAATATCACCGTAATCAGGATCGACCATCATGGACACAATCTTCTTAAAGAGGATAATGCCAATTGATAGGATTTTTACATCGCTAGTTTCACGGTCTACTACATTCATGTAGAACCGAGAGCGAGGCTTAATTTGACGAGCGGTAGCTTCTGCTGTCTTCTTTGCCTCAGGAGAAACATTCCCCTTATTTACAATGTCCCATAATCCAAAATAGGCATCGCACATGGGGCACTTCTCCCCGTGTACCTTACGGCAATGAATGTTTTTTACACCATTCTCTCCGTTAGGTACACGGTGGATTTTTGTTTCCGCATAAAATAAACGATCTTCCTTGTCAGGAAGGATTCGCACCACATTAGTCCCTTCTTGGACATTTAGGAACATGCTCAGGAAGTCGCCTCCGTCTGAGGCTTTGCTGTCTTCTAAGTATTGTTTTCGTAATTTTTCTAGGTCAATAGTCATAATAGTTCTCCGGTTGTTTAGGTATTATAGTAAGTAGTTTCAGATTTTTAATCAATTTCTGTAAAGGTTAGCTTCCGCTCTAGCATTTGAAGACAACTGAATTAGCATATCTTTCTTCTGCTCTAGCGAGGCTACAATTCCCTTCAAAAGTCCATACTTCTCAGAGTAGGTTCTAACCTTTTCAAGGGTATCTTCATATATAGGGTCCGTAAATGCAATGTCATCTAAGTCTTTTGCTGTTAGCTTAACTTTAGTATCAAACTTTGCTTCTTTCCTTGCATTGGCGGCGGCGGCGGTCATGAATTGATTAGATTCATCCAGCTTCTTCTTGGCTACGCACATAAGCCCGTAGTAATAGGAGTAAATTGGCCCTTGCCGCTCTAGCTCATCAGTAAGTTGGTTTCGGTCAAACCTCATCAAGCTTTCTACAATATCAGGGTAGACTTCCCAACTTAGGTCATCAAGAGTTTCAATAAGGATTTCTATTCTAGTCATATATCAAATTCCATAGTTCGGGGTTAAGTTCTCTTAGTAATAATAGGCCCCTAGTTGTAGATTCTACAATAAATTCGTTAGTAGTTTTTAATTCAGCAGAAGAATCCTCGTCCTCTGCTCGTAACCCCATTGTTGAGAATACTACATGTAATATTTCATGTAATAAAGTTACCCTCAAAGCGTTCTCCTTCATTGAATCGTCTAAATGGATTTCAAGTTTATCGAAATCAGTTAGCCCTAAGCAAGCTTCTCCCTCAGAGGATAGGGCTTTTTTGAAGGAAATTGTGAAAGTGGTCCACCCAAATTTTAACTCCCCTATGTTCTTTATCTGCTGCTTCAAAGATGTAAATGCCATAATATATTATAGCTCAGATGTGTCGGCCTCAAACGAATCCGTCTCCTCCATCCTAAGAGTGCCGTAATCAATTTTGACAGGAACCACAAACCTCGGTCGGCCATTACGGGACTTAATCACATAAGCCCTCATTAGACCCTCCTCAAACTCTTCATCGGTCTGGTTCAACGATATGGCAAAATCACAGGTGCGAATCTTTCCATAAGAGTCTCCTAGTTCCGCATCGGTAATAATCCTTACGGACCTTCCTAGCCTGTTCGTCTGTGTGGCTGTCCACATGAGGATGTTCATCTCCATAGCTAATCCACGAAGCTCCTCTGAAATGCGCTGCTGGGCTTGATACTCATGCTGATTTTCCCTAATAGGACGAAGAAGCTCTAGATAATCCACCACAATCACATCGGGGATAAAGTCCTCATAGTTTCTTAGCTGAATAAGAAGTGCCCTAATACTGTTAACGCTTACTGTACCTGTAGGGAACTCTTTAATAATCAAACGACTACCTTCAAAGTTATCTTGGAATATTTTGATGCGTTCCTTAATTTTTAGTTGAGATGAAGACTCCTTAATCTTACGCTGAGATACAAGGGACATTACTGAATCGAACCTCTGGGCGATCTTATCCTCACTCATCTCTAAGGAAACATACAAAACCTTTTTACCATCAATCATGCTCTGAACACTTTGATTAACCAACCACAGCGATTTGCCTACGCCCGGAGGAGCGACCACCATTGCAAGCTCTTTGGCACCTAAGCCTCCCTCAAGAGACTGGTTTAAAGATGGTAGTAAAGTTTTGAACTTCTCTTTAGTCTCTTGGTTGAATACTCTCTCCCACCTCTCGCCAATGTCTTCAAAGTAAATTTGTCCAACATTCACTGCCCTACTAACCATAAGAGCTTTACGAATCAACTCTTCAGTCTCGTCCATTCGATCTTCTTTGATTAGATTCAAAGACTCCTTAATGGCACTCTTCATTGCCTCCCTACGCGCAAAGGTTTCTACAATGTCTAGAAAGTAATCCTCGTTGTTTATAGCAGAGGTATCTAATTTATTAATGAACTGAAGCTCATCCTCATAATCAGAAAGGCTCTCTCGTCCCGTCTTCTCCTTCTTAGCATGTTCTAAGATCATCTCATCAGTAGGTAACGCTTGGTACTTACTGTAATGCTCGTCTATAATCTTAAAAAGCTTTTCATGAACAGGAAACTCGAAATATTCAGGTACTACTAGGTTTGAAATTTGGACAAAGAAATCTTTGTTATTTTTCAGGAGGTACAAAATTCCTCTCTGAATGTTATCACTAAATTCGTACATTTATTACTGTGGTTTTCTTATTTTACTGGGATCTCGCTTGGCCTTATCATAGAGCGTTTTTGATATTTGTCTAGCTGATTCTATTCCTTTATGGACTTGAGGCTCAGTTAGCTTTTTAGCTCCTACTGCATCTAAGTACTTTTTCGAGGGTGTGTACTTACCATAGTGCTGAAACCCCGTACCTAAGCGGTTCTTTGTAGATTTAATAAGTTCACGGGCTGCATCATCGGAGTGGCCCTTCTTAGCTCCTCCTAAATTACAATGGTAGTCGGTTCCATTAAATTGAATAGGAACCTTATGCCAATGGCGATTACTAAGCTTTTTACAGGAAGGACACTTGCTCCTATCAGGAGCATTACTCATGGAATACTCTTTAGTGTAAAAGAGTTCACATTTATGGCATATAAAATCGTATAACGGCATTATTCTTCAAAATCCTCGCCCTCTCTGGGCATCTTCTCAATCTCCGCATCCTCCTCCGGCGAGGGAGCAGGCTTGTCCGTCTGCACTTGCGGTTTCAATTTCGGGTAGTTGCATGTATTTTTTAACATTTTCTTCAGTCAGGGGTATCGCTTGTAAAGGCTCATTACCTTTGGATCCAGCTTTATAGATGGTCATGCCTTTCAAGTAAGGCGCAAACTCTAAAGCCTGATCTATCATATTTTTAGATTCAAAATCAGCAGGCAAATTAATAGTTTTGGAAATGCACGAATCAATATAATGCTGGATCGTTGCTTGAACCTTCATGTGATCCTCTGGGTCTACATCGTATGCGCCCACAAAAGCATCTAGGTTCTTCCCGTCTAAGTAGTACTCCTTGAATAGAGGATCAACTACAAGCTGCTCTTTCCAAATATTACCCTGCCTATAACGCCTGTTGTACATTGCAGAGAATATAGGCTCGATACCACTACTTACTCCAAGTAGCATGGAGATAGTCCCAGTAGGAGGAATAGTTAGCATTACAGCATTACGAATACCAAACTTACGGATGTAGTGCCTGATCCTAATAGGTAAAGTTTTAGCAAAGGACTCACTAAGGTACTTGTCCCTATCAAATGCAGGGAAGGGGGCCTTATCTCTTGCTAGATAGATAGAGGTCTTGTAAGACTCATCCCTAATAGTTGCAAACAGTCTCTCTAGAAACTCTAAGCACTTCTCACTGCCATATACTAACCCTAGATTAATAAGCATATAATGCAAACCCATCACACCTAGACCAATCCTCCTAGACCTATGACCTACTTCTTTACATTCAGGCGTTGGGAAATGGTTTACAGTAAGAACATCATCTAGGAATCTGATACCCGTGCGGACAGTCTTAGCTAGTCTCTTCCAGTCTACATCACTACCATCTGGTAGGACCATGTTAGCTAGATTAAGGTTACCTAAGCAGCAGTTACCATAGCTGGGTAAGCTAATCTCACCACAAGGGTTTGTGGAAGGTAGATCCTCAAAGTAACTTACATTAGTGTAAGAGTTAGCTAGATCAATATTATAAATTCCCGGATCACCAGAGTCTACTGCGTTCGTCCAAATCCTATCCCACAACCACTTAGCCATAATATCTTTCCTCATTATGACCTCAAAGGTTTCAGTCCAATCTTCCCTATGGAATCCTTCTGCTCGCTTAATAGCATCCACTTCATCTAGGGCAATGACTGACAACTCTCTCTGCTCCCCTTTGGTATTAGTAGCAGTGAGCAAATAGTTATGATACTCTTTGTTATTAAAAGTAAAGTACCAAGGCTCATCCAATTGGACTGCCTCAATAAACCTGTTAGTAATAGCTACAGAAATATTAAAGTTCTCTAGCTCCCCATTATCTAACTTAACATGAAGAAATTCTAGTAGGTCGGGGTGAGTAATATTTAAAATCCCCATGAGGGCCGTTCTGCGGTTCTTTCCAGACTTCACATGCTCCCCTACCTCATTAATCATTTTAAGTACAGACACACTACCGGGAGCGGAGTTACTAACTGTTCCAATGTTATCTCCTTTGGGACGAATCTTAGATACATTAAATCCGATCCCTCCCCCTGCACAAGAGATCTTATACATGTCTTGAATAGTTTTACCAATGCTATCCACAGTATCCTCTGGGATAATGACAAAACAGTTTAGAAGGTTGTGCTTACCCCCGCTTCGTCCACTTCCAAAAATAATACGGCCACCGGGAATGAAATCTCCAGAAGAAATAGCTTCATAGAAGGTTCGCTCAACCACTACCTTGTCCTCATCTGTCTCAGCGGCAGCTACCGTCCGAGCAATAGCCTTAGCCCTCTCCTGCCACTTAGTCTCTCCGGGGTAAGCGTATCGAGATAGGAAGATCTCTTGTCCTAGATCATTTAGTTTAGCAATTGTCATAATATTTTGGATTCCCCTTTTGTCTTAACTACATTAATAATTTTAGTGGAGTCTAACAAACCTCTAAGTGTGGGGTTATGGGTAATAACGAAGAGGGTTTTGTCTTCCTTCAGATCATATAATAGGGCTCGTAACCCATTAACTCCATCCTCATCCAGATTTTCTGCAACCTCATCGAAAAAGAGGAGATTTGTCTTGCTGGGAGAGGATTTTGAAAGCAAACTCTGAAGCCCTAACATTACTGCTAGATTTAGCTTCCTTCGTTCACCACCTGAAAGGGATATATAGTGGCGGGGGCCTCCAAGCACTTCAATATTTTCTACCAATTCATCATCAAATTTTACAGTAATCCTACCATTAGTTAAATAACCTAAGTAATAATTACACCTGTCATTCAAGTACTGTCTTATTGTGCGGATTACAAACTTTACTAATCCTTTTTCTGAAAAAGCTCGATCCCAGAATCCAAAAATCTCGTAACGATTTTCTAAAATATTCTTATTTTTGGACAAGCCTTTGATCTTGTCTTCCATCTCCTGCACAAGCTCAAAAAGACCCTCGGACTGCTTTGCTTGGAGCCAATTAGAGTACTCCTTAGGAGTGCAAGGCACCTTCTCAAAGGTACCCTGTAGCTTTCTAATCTGTTGGTGAAGCTCCTCGACCTTACGATCATGAGTATCCACCTTATTTTTACAGAAGTGGTAGATATTCTCAGAGACTACATCTGATTGCTCAGTACCACATTCTGAACATTTATATGAATTCTTAGCTCCAACACCTCGGTCAATAACCCGCCTAGCTTTATCAATTTGTGTCCCCTCTACAGACCTAAGATCCCTCTTTAAGGATTCCAGTCTGTATGTAAGGTTATTGTTATAGGATTCCTTACTAAGAACCTCCTCTAAGGTATACTCTGAAAGAATACTCTCGGCGTTAGAGGGTAAGCGATGCCCTTGTATCTTTGTGGCTAATGCTTTAGAATCCTTCTCCAACTGACCCATTAAAATATCTGAGTCTCGTATCTCTCTCCTAACCTCACTCCTCTTAGCTTTAATCTTGTTCTTCATATCGAAAACATAATCAAGATTTAGAAAAGCATTTATAATCTTCCGCTTGTCATCAGCAGAAGACTCAAGGAAGTCTGTACTAGAGTGCTGTCCAAATACTGTAGCAGCCATAAAGGTTTTATAATCAATACCTAAATGCTCCTCAATAACTCCCTGTGTTTTATTTGCATGAGACGAGGTAACCTCTTCCCCATCTACCCACACATGTAGGCTGGAGGGTTTCCTGCATCTATGAATGAGCATATTATCTACCTCAATCTCTACGCAACACTTCTTCCCAGCAACAGAGTTTATCATAGCATCCTCAGTGGATTTACGAATGCTTTTTCCAAACAACCCGTAAACTACTGCCTCAAAGAACACTGATTTACCTGACCCATTACTTCCTCCAGAGTCTTTGTTCACCCCTTCAATACGGACAATACCTTTGTACTTTGAAAAATCTACCTTACCATAACGGTATGAGTAAAAGTTTTTGAATACTACTTTCTTAATCTGCATTTTTTAACTCCGAAAGAATCTCTAATAACTCTTCATTATTCCAAGAGGTCTTCGATTGTTTTAGATACTCAGCTATGACATCATCATCAATGTCAGAAAGAGAGCTAGTATCGTAATAACTAAGCTCCTCTTCATCGTAACTAACTTTAAATTTTAAGTCCCAGTAGGCTACCTGAGGGTACTTCCTTTTCAGATCCCAAAGGTAATTCTCTTCCATTGTAGTTGAATCAAGCATCAACCTTATGGATAAGTAACTACAATCCTCATACACAGAAAGACTACTTAAATCTTCTGGCTCTAAGACTAAGTGCTTAGGGCCGTGATTAGATTCATGAACTGTTAAAATGTTTTGTTCAACCAGTCCGTAATATTTTTGTCCGATATCTTGGAAGCAAGTTGTATAGGGTGTCCCAAGGACCGTAATATCTCTTTCTCTACAATACGAGTGAATGTGCCCAAGAATAGTAGGATTGCTAAAATCATCCAACTCAAGGGAACAATCAGCATCGCCAGCATTATTAAGGGCACCATCAAAACCAAAATGCCCAAACACCATGCAGTCTTTAGGAGCTTTATATAAATATTTTTTAACAACTAGATCGTCCTCGTAATGGGGTATCATATAATAGCTCCCCACAAGCATTGTTTGCGTTACAATAGTAATATTAGTTTCTCCAGTACGCTCAAGTACTGAAAGCATAGTTACTCCATTATCTGATTTAGTAGCCGAGTCATGGTTCCCTCTAAGGATATAAGTATCCTTGAAAACACCATCAAAAAACCTCTTTACGTCCAAAACACATTCAGGCGAAGGATTACGCTTATCAAAGACATCCCCAAGGAAAATTACATTATCAACATCAAGTTGGTAAAGTCTTTTAATAGTTTTAAGCTGTTCATGCCTTAGCCCCTTATTACTGTTGTGAAAATGAGTGTCTCCTATAACTAAAGTCTTCATTTAGTAAGAGCCTCCCACGATATAGGAAATAACTCAGACATAATTGTGTCGATAGCAAAGGCGAACTGTTGAGTCTCTTCCTGAGCATTTGAAGAAGACCTTTGGGCTACTACTCTAGCAAACGCTGCCAAAGATCCTGTCCAATGCCACTCAGTATACATGCACTGAGGTAGTAATCCTCTGGCAAGCTCAGGAGCCAAGCCTTCAGTTATAGATACTTTATAAGCTTCTTTAGCTATATCTATAGCTGCCTTGTAGATGTACTCCACATCTTCCACATCTTCAATCTCTTTAGACCCAGACCCTTGTTTAATACTCCCTTCAGGTCGGCTTCTCCAAAAGCTAGGGACGAAGAAATCAGGTTCAAAATCAATATACCTACGAGATATCTCATTCTCAACTAACCCCACCTTGCTCTTGAACATCTGCGTTCTAACAAAAATAGGAGCCTTCACATGGAAAGATACTTGAGGGTGGGCAAAGGGGGTCCAATGCTCATGCTTCGCTAAGTACTTAATAAGACCTATATCCTTCTCAGTTACTTCTGTACTTTGTTTATTAAATGAAACTCTTGCAGAATTAACCACAGTTAAGTCTGATCCCATATGATCCAGAAGCCTTACAAACCCATGATCTAAACAATCAACTGATCGACTGTCCATACTAGTAGTAAGGTTATATGTCTTGTGTTCTTTTTCAATCATAATTACCACTTATCCTCGGGACAACTCTCAGTTACCCATAGAGTTTTTATAGGAAGAAAACAACCACATACTTCACAGGTTTTATTCTCTTTCATTTTAGGACAACCTTCACAGATATCCATCCTCTGTTTAGAGAACTTAGTTCTCTTAAAACCTACCTTAGCCCATTTAATAAAAGCTTTTAAAAATTTTATAACCTTACTTATTGCTTCCCAGTATTTATTCATTTAAGTATTTCCTAATTGCTTCCATGTTTGTAGGAGAACCATTCTCGAAATCAACCTCAATCCCATCCCCAAATGAATGACCAACCTCTGCATCAATCTGGAAGGGGACTGCGAAATCTATCCCAAATACTTCTCTTAGAGTAGGGTATTCTACAAGCTCATTATAGACATGCTCAAGAGTCTCAGAGATCTCCTCCCTAGGACATACAAGTTCAATACTATCATGCACAGTCGCTACAGGTCTTGCTTGGAAACCCTTTGCAGCCAGTCTCCTACGCAACCCAACAAGACCACATAGCAGAATATCTGATGCAGCCGATTGAATAGTAAAGTTCAGCCCCTGCCTTTGGGCTCTAGCTACGACCTTAGGAGAACTAGAACCTACATCTGTAAGCCTCCTCCTACGCCCGAAAATGGTTGTAGCATACCTGTTAGCACCAATGAAAGTGTTTACTCTTTCCATGTAGGTAAAGATTCCCGGATAAACTTTAGCGTAGTTGCTGATTATCTTTTCGGCTCTAGCTAAGGTAATGCCTACTGTCTCACTAAGGTTGAAGGCCCCTCCACCATATACAATAAGGAACGATACCGTCTTTGCAATCTGACGCTCTTCCTTTGTAATAATCTCCTTATTAAATAGGAGTTGGGCCGTATAGGTATGGAGATCAGCACCAGACTTAAAGGCTCGTTGCATACTCTGCTCATCAGCAATATGGGCTAGTACTCTTAGCTCCATCGCAGAGTAGTCTACAGTAACAAAGGCCCAATCATCGGGTGCTTTAAAAATACTCCTGATGTTAGTCTCCCTAGTTCTAGGAAGTGTGTGAAAGGAAACCCCCATAGGTTTTTCTGCTGAATACATCGAGCAAGATAGTCTACCAGTGGAAGTTCCGTCCATTTTGTAATCTACAAAGACCTTGCTACACTCATTGTACTCAATAGCGTTACGAGTACCTTTAATATAAGTCTTATACAGCTTCTCAGACTTACGAAGATTTAGAAGACCTTCCAAAAACTGTTTAGATTTTCTAAGAGTAAGGGTATCTAACTTCTTAAGGGTGGCTTTGGAAACCTTCTTCCCCTCTTCTCTATTTGTCCATTTTGCCACGATTTTCTAACTCCTCATTCACAAGTTCCAATAAAAGTTTAAGAGTAGGGGCAGACACGGAAGGCTTACCTTTAGGGGTCTTATCAGGTGGGTACATTTTCAACCCATTCTCATTTGTATACAAAATATCAATCAAATCGTTATTTGAGGAGAGGTTATGCTCAGTAGATACCTCAGAAAACCCATACAGATAATCCTCATTATTAATATTGCTATTATTGAGGGTTCGACCCACTTTATTCAGAGCCCCTAGGTCCACATCTAAGCCCTCAAACTCCATATCCGAGAATACTACTAGGGCAGGGTCCAAAATGCTCTCAATCAGCGGGAGAACCTCCTTAGAGAGAAGCTCATCGTGGATAAGGTCATACAACTTCAGCGTGAAGTAAGTATCCATAGCATTACCCTCCACACAGTCTGCTAGGGAGATATTCGCCCAATCAAAAGTTTTTGCGTTTTGTACAGTAAGCATTAGAACTTAGACAATTCCTCAGGGAAATACAGTCTCACCAAATCCATTAAACTCTTCGGTAAGTTTTCATCTACGAAGTGGTGCATGATCTTAGTATCTACAGGATGATGCACATCAATATTATAGGAGTGAAAGAATTTTAAATCGAATTTGGCATTATGAAAAACCTTAACATTATTAGTATTGGATAAGATCTTACGCAAGGCACTGATAACTTTGTCTCTATCTAGAGTCCCCTCCTTGTGGTCCAAAGCTACTACCCATGTTTTTTCATGCGAAGTGAAGGCTGCTGTTAGGATTTTATCTCTAAGGAAGTTTAGCCCCGTAGTTTCAAGGTCACACGCAACAGGGGTTTTTAGAGTACATAGCTCCTTAACCATCTGGGATAGCTCATCCTCAGTAGTAGCTAAGGTGTACTCTAAAGGTTTTGCGGAGGTGTTCCCCTCAATCACCTTATCAATAGCATTCTTAATGTCTACCTCAAAGAGATACCTGTGACGAGGTTCCATAATTACCATATAAGGGTGGTAAATAGGTACAACGATGCACTCATGCCCCGCTTCTGTCACATACTCAAACATCCTGCCCCGCTTATTAGTAATACCACTCCGCTTCAAAAGCATCTTCATAGCAAGGTTACCACAAGCGAAAACTAACTTAGGCTTAACCGTATCTAAAGTATTCTGTAGATGGGTTCTACAAATATTCATGTTAGCTGGGGTCATATCAGCTTCCTTAACTCCGGGACACTTAACAGAGGAGGACAATGCTGCCTTACCACTATAGATCTCACGAATCAAAGCTAACTCATTAGGTGCAAAGGATGCAAAGCTTCCTCTGGAAAACTTAAAAGAATCAGCAAGGAAT
>TARA_R110000851_G_scaffold89815_2_pt1 | contig 12310 bp, 15 predicted proteins | sample TARA_R110000851 | Tara Oceans TARA_R110000851 (sample SAMEA4397627) | marine metagenome | biome: Polar Biome; feature: [DCM] deep chlorophyll maximum layer (ENVO:01000326); material: water (ENVO:00002006), including particulate matter (ENVO:01000060) such as... | depth 17 m | reverse complement strand
CTCCATGTAGAAATTTTCATGATCAAATATGTGATTGATCCTATCAGTGCAAATGAGAGAAGATCTTCTTTTTGCACCAATAACTTTATACCCTTTAGATAATAAAAGTTCAGCTAAGTAAGAGCCATCTTGTCCAGTAATTCCAGTGATTATTGCAGTCTTCAATTATATCCCTCTAGCATTTGGATAAGTCATTATAAACCATTCACAAGTCTTCTTTAATCCTTCTTCTAAAGAAATATAGTCTTCTTTTTTCCATCCCAAATCAAGCAGTTTTTGATTAGAACTTGGCTTTCTGTGTTGACCAGAGGGCTTGTCGGTTTGCCAAACGACTTCTCCACTATAATCTAATTGTTTACAAATAATTTCAACAACTTCTTTGATGCTGTACTCGTCTGTATTTCCAATATTTATTGGTTCGGGTTGATTGTAATTTTCTAATAAAAAAAGTAATATTTTTGCAATGTCTCCAGAATATGTAAACTCCCTCAATGGTGTTCCATCTCCCCAACATTCAATATAATTTTTATTATTTGTTTTAGCCTCCCACACTTTCCTAATAAGTGCTGGTATTACATGGCTATTCTCTAAATCAAAATTGTCGTTTTCGCCATACAAATTATTTGGAATTGCTGTGATAAAATTGCAACCATATTGTTGTCTATATGCGCGAGACATCACATCTACCATTCTTTTTGCATATGCGTATCCAAAATTAGAACCATGTGGGGGTCCAAGGTGAAGTTGATCTTCTGTCAAAGGATATTGAATATAAGGGGCGTCGGGATATACACAAGTAGATAAGAGCGATACTACCTTTTGTGCGTTGTTTGTAAAGGCATAATGAAGAATTTTTTCATTTAAATTAGAATTTTCATAATAAAAATCAGCAACGTAATCTGTGTTCGCTTTTACGCCCCCAACCTTGGCAGCAAGATGAAATACAAATTTATTGTTTATATCATAAGATAAATTATGAAATTGTTCTTTCGTTATAAATTCTGCTTGTGGTAATAAGCTCTTAAAAGCAGATCCTACCATTCCAGTACCACCTGTAACAATGCAAGTCATTATTTTTTATATTTTTCCTTTTTTAGTTCTTCCTGTAACCAATTCATAAATTCTATTTTTGGCTTCCACCCAAGGATATTTTTTATCTTACTATTATCAGCCAAAGTAACTTTTGACTCTCCTATTCTTGGAGCAATATTTTCACATTCGCCATCAATTTTATTTACAATGTCCAGTATTGAAAAATTTGTTCCAGTCCCAACGTTGAACACTTGTCCAAACACAGATTGATTTCCTGTTTCTGCTGCTAGTATGTTGGCTTCTACAGCATCATATATGTTTGTAAAATCTCTTCTTTGTGTCCCATCTCCAACAATTGTCATTGGCTTGCCCTCTGCATATTGTTTTAGAAAAAGACCTACAACTGGAGCGTATTGACCGCGAGTTGGTTGCCTCTCGCCGTAAACATTAAAATATCTAAATGACACTGTTTTCAATCCAAACAAACTTGTGTACATAGAACATAAATCTTCTCCAGCGCATTTTGCAACAGAATATGGGTTTAGACAGTCTTTTAGCATGTCTTCCCTTAGAGGTGGTTTATTCTTTCTACCATAACCGGAAGAAGTAGAAGAATATATTACTCTATCAACGTCACTTTCTCTGGCAGCTTGTAGGATATTGCATGTACCAACAACATTTACTTTAGTCGTATAACATGGATTTAATATTGCCGGTTGGATTCTAGACTCTGCTGCCAAATGAAAAACAACATCAACCCCCTCAAAGAGAGGATAAATAAGATCATAATCACAAATATTTATTTTATAATTTTTTGCTTTATTGTTGTAGTAAAATTTATCGTTACATTCAGCAGAATTATCATCTATTACAATAACTTCCCAAGATTTTTGTATAAGCCTATCAACAATATGACTTCCAATAAATCCATTTCCCCCTGTAACGATAGCCTTCATTTATGCCGCCTCCACAAAATCCTTATTTACAAACAGAAGTCCTCGTCTGATAAAATGAGATAAGTAAAGCGGAGAATATTTTTGCCCATCTTGTTTTGCCAATTCTCTAAGCTCTTCTGTTCCCCCCATATCAAGCACAAAGCCATTCCTACTCATATGATCAATCCAGTATGGTTCATACTGCTCATTAACGTGATGATGACCACCCTGTCCGGGGATGGCGTATGTAACAGCTACTATTTTACACCTTTTGAATGTTTCAATAAAATTTTGCATGTTCTCTTGCGTTACATGTTCTACAAATTCGCAAGACCAGCCTAGATCATATACCATTTCAGGAACATAAGGACCATCATTTTCATAATCATGCAACGTGACTTCATCAGATTCTAAGAAAGATTTTTCTACCGCTTCTTTGCAACCCTCAACACCATGTGATAGGACTCCACTGAACTTGAAGTAGTCTGCTGAATACGCTCTCCCACAACCAATATCAATCATTGATTTTATATTATATTTCTCTATCATGTGTTTCCACATGACTGGGTAGTAAGTCGCCCCATCGCCTTTGAGGGCGCAACCTCCTAAATGATCTTGATAAATCACATCAAAATCATCTTTGTCATTTTCTGATAAAGCAGAACCTTGTTTCCTTTCCATTTTATTTTACTCCTTTTATTCTAAAGCATGCCTGTGTATAGCTGCCCAAGTCTTGGTGATATACAGGCTCATATCCATATCCTGTATTTAGCAAAAATTCCGCAAATGCTTTTATTTCATGATCACGATAAGTTGGATAGTCACACAGTTCATCAAATGTTAATATGGTGCCATTTTGGAATCTATTTTCGTCTAGTAGTAAATCTAACACTGTTTTGGCTGAACTATATAAATCACTATCAATGTTGATAAAGGCTGCTTTGTCTTTATGTTCTTCAAGGAATGTTGGTAAAGAATCTTCAAAAAGACCTTTTACCAAACAAACATTCCTTGGCCATGGTTGAACAATCTTGGTTGGTGAGGGGTCATACATTCCGGGATTGTCATCATTGCTGCCACCAATAGCACCCATTGGAACTTCTCCCCCCAAGCTATAAACGCCTTTTGGATTGGATGAATCCCAGTGCTCTGGTAATCCCTCAAAACTATCAAAACCATATATAACGTTGTCCGTGTTATTAGCAGTTGCTGTTATGGTCCTTCCACGATAAACACCAAATTCCATCCAAAGCCCATCTACTTCCACAACACTAGCGCAAGCTGACATATATGTCTTATGGTAGTCCCAAGCGTGAACAGGTTCTGCTTTATTTTTTACATCATGCAGAATTTGGTCCATTTTTGCTTCTAACATATCTTTCTCAATTTCCATTAATTTCTCCTTTTATCCACTCTTCAAAATCTATCATAGGCTTCCATTTTAGTATATTGTTTATTTTAGTGTTATCGGATAATGTATCTTTAGCCTCGCCCGGTCTTGAAGGGATATGTTTATATTCTCCACCAATAACCTTCGCTAATTCTAAGATTGAATAATTTTTTCCAGTGCCGACATTGAACACCTCCCCAAATGCCTCTTCATTGTTGGTTAGAGAGGCTATAATATTAGCATTAGCTACATCTGCAACATGTACAAAATCTCTCCTTTGAGACCCATCTCCAACAACTGTCATAGGTTGATTCTTGTTGTATTGATCTAAGAAAATACCAACAACCGGTGCGTATTGTCCTTTGTATGGCTGTCTTTCTCCATAAACATTGAAATATCTGAGAGATATAGTTTTGAGACCAAAAAGATTATTATACATCACGCAAAGCTCTTCTGCGGCACACTTAGTTACAGAATATGGATTTAGACAATCTTTAGGCATATCTTCTGTTAGTGGAGATTCATTTTTTAGTCCATATCCTGCTGATGTAGAAGAATAAATTACCCTCTCTACACCTGCGTCTCTTGCTGCCTGTAAAATGTTACATGTACCAACCACATTTACTTGTGTAGCATGTATTGGATTCAAAATAGAGGGCTGAATTCTGGATTCTGCTGCCAAATGAAAAACAACATCTACGTCGGTCATAAGTGGTCGAACTTTTTCATAATCGCATATGTCAACAACGTAGTTTTCTGTTTTGTCATTTACATAAAATTCTTCATTACTCTCTGCTGATTGGTTATCAATGACTGTAACATTGTATTGCATGTCCACCAACTTGTCAACAATGTGACTACCAATAAAGCCATTGCCGCCAGTAACTAAAACTCTCATAATAAACTATCTCCTATCATTTTTTTTAATTTTGTTGAAGACCATTGATGGTCTCTTCTGTGAAAATAAACGGGTATTCCCAAATCATGACCATTGTATTGTTCCCCTTCGTAATCACTACCCAGAATTCTAACATCGATTTTTGTTTTTTTTAACAAGTTATATAATTCTTTTTCCGTAGTATATTCTAAGATTTCGTCTACATACAAAATTGATTCTAATATTATCTTTCTTTCTGCAAAAGTTTGCACTGGTTTGTTTTTTTCTGGTCTGTCAATTGTGGGGTCGGTTTGTAATGCCACAATTAGGTGATCACAAGCACTCTTTGCGTCCTGAAACATCGAGATATAACCGGGATGGATAATGTCAAAAGAACCAGCAATAAAGCCAATTTTTGGGTCTATTTTTGCTCTCCAAGAGGAAGCTTCAATCGCCTTATCATCAATTATAATGTCAAAACTGGGCTTTACATTCATGATAAGTTCGTGGTAATTTACGCCCCACTCTTTCATTTGTTCGGATGTCAAGTCAGTCCAGTCTATTTTAGAGGACATACCTCGGGCTGTAAAGAGCTTTATATGATGTCCATTATCATATAAACGATTGATTTCATTTACTGCTTTGGAATATGGTTTTGCCGAAGTATAATCATTACCATCAGTTTCACATATTGTTCCATCTATATCAATACAGTATATCATTTTTCCAAAACCACTGTTTTTACACCATCTTTATCTAAAGAATAATCCAATCTTACAAAACCATTTTCTTTAGCATATGCATCAACCTTTTCAAATTGGTGTGGAGTATACACTAGCAAAAAGCCACCACCACCGGCACCGATTATTTTGCCTCCTAATATCAGTTTTTCATCTTTTAGGAAACTATAAATATTGTCTATTTTTTCATTTGTCATCTTATTAGACAACATTTTTTTATACTGCCAATGTATATCTAGAAGTTGCCCATATCTATCGTATTGTTTGTTTTGAAGGGCATCTGTAAACTTATATCCCAGATCCATGATTTTTAACATTTTTTCTTCAAAATTTACCTTATTTTTGGTCTGGCTTTTCAAGACCGTTGATGCATCTCTTTGGAAGCCCGTGAAATAAATTCTACACCTATTTGTAAACTCTTTGATGTCTTCAGCAGCCATATCAATATTGCTAGCTGAAACTGATCCGCTCTTGTCGATGGTGAAGGTTTTGATGCCACCATAAGATGCGATAAATTGATCCTGTTTCCCAACTGGTTCATTTAGTACGTCCATCTCTATATAACATGCCAAGTCTGCTATCTGCTGCTTTGATAGATCTTTATTTGTTAGCTCCTGCAAACAATTTATCAAAGCAACCAAGTAACTGCCAGAGGATCCTAAACCACTTTTTGCTGGCAGATCAGCCATACTAGCTACTTCGCAACCATTTATAATGTTAAAATGTTTTAGAGCTTCCCTCGCTCTGCTATGTTGTAGCTCATGAGTGCTTTTTACATATTCTGTTTTCAAATATTGAAGTCGAATATTGCTATCTAACAAATTTCTTTTAAGAGAAACATAAATGTATTTGTCAATTGCCATGCTGGTAACTGATCCTCCGTGTTTCTCATAGAAAGCTGGGAGGTCTGTTCCTCCACCACCCAAGGTAATTCTAAACGGGGATCGGGACAAAATCATAGCTCGTACCCTACCTTTTGAGCGTCATCATAAAACATTTTTACAGTCTCAAGAGAATATTCAGACAAATCTTTGTCTTTCAATTTTAGTTTATTTAGTAATGGGGTTGTTATTGTAATAATATCGCACCCAATCTCATCAGCTTGGTAGACATTCAAAACTTCACGAGGACTAGCCCACAACAATTGTAAGTTTTCACTTTTATTTTTTATCATCTCCAAGTTTTCTTTCATAATTGTGACCGGATCCAAGCCAGTATCAGCGATCCTGCCAGCAAATATGGAAATGATGTGTGGGTTGTCTGTGTTTATATTTTCAAGTATTGATTGCACCTGCTGTTTAGTAAAAACTGCTGTTATATTCATTTTTACATTTTCTTTGTCCAAACGATTTATTAAGTCACCTGCAAATTCACCCGAAGTATTGGTCACTGGGATTTTTACAAAAACGTTTTCCCCCAAGGCGGCTAATTTTTTTGCTTGCTCATACATCTCGTCAAAGTCATCAGAGAACACTTCAAAAGAAATTGGCATATCTTGGATATTTTCTAGAGCAGATTTAGCAAATTTTAGGTAGTCTACAACACCTGCTTTCTTCATCAGAGTAGGGTTCGTAGTAAAACCACTAACTTGCTCACCATTATAGGCTTCTAACATGTCTGTTAGTGATGCTCCATCTGCATATACTTTTATTTTCATCTTTTCCTCTCTTATGTTATAGAAATGTTTTTACACAACTGACGATCATGTGCCATAAAATAGCTTGCCATTCTTCAGCGTGTGGAGTAATTCTGCTATCTTCAATTGGTGGAATAAGAACGTATGTATCAGATAACTTCTTAGCGTATCCACCGTCGCGACTGACAAGGGCAATTACTTCTCCACCAACTGATTTCGCATATTGCATGACTTGCACTAAATTTTGAGATGTGTTTTCTGAACCTCCTCCAACAGATAAAATCATTATTGTATCATTAGAAGAAAATTTTGATATCTTCAACCACTCAACTAAGCTAGTGTCCCAACCGTCATCATTTATTCTAGCTGTCAATTCAGAAACATTATCAAAAGCTGAATATGTCTCGATGCCCAATATTTTTCGGAAGTCGTTCACTGCATGGGAAGCGTTGGCGGCACTCCCTCCGACGCCAAAAATGAAAAGACGACCATCATTTTGTTTGATATTGTTTATCTTTTGTGCTAAGTCAGCAATATGCTCTTTGTTGATCATGCCACATATCTGCACAACTTCTTTTAGATACACATCAATGTAATTTTCATAATCTTTTCTCATTTTATTTTTCCTGTAATTGTTCTTTGTTTATAATTTTTTTGTATAACGAAACGTATTTTTTTATACAACTCTCTAGAGAATAAATGTTTTTATATTTCTCAGATGAGGCTTTGGATAGTTTATCATAAAGCTCTGTATTTTTAACCAAGTTATTCATAACACTCGCATATTCTGGTGCGTTTTGTACCATAAACCCACAGCCTTCTATCTGTTCTAGGTGCCCCATGTTTATGGCTGGGTGTGTTATAACTGGCTTTCCATGATAAAGGGCTTCAATAATTGCTGCTGAACAAACCTCCCCATCAAATCTGCCATGGGCAAAGACATCTAAACTGGAGACAAAATCACTTATCTTTCTAGCGTCTCCAGTAAAGTCTAAAAAGTGTGCATTATTTGTTCCCAACTGTTGCGCTTGTTTCTTATATCGTTCAGAGCCACCCAACATTATAAACGCAGTATTTTCACTTTCTATCAGGCTATATGCTTCAAGTGGCATTGAGGAGAAGATACTATCACAATCTCTCTGATGCATTCCAAAAACTTTTACACTATCGCTGATTCCTAGTTGTTGTCTAAGAGAAGATTGCCTTTTTTGTGGAAATTCAACCAAGGGTGGGATTATTTTTACTTTATGTTCTTCTCCGCCATTTGAGACCCATTTATCAACGTGCGTTTTGGATAAAAGAACAGTTTTTATTATATTACTTCTTCTTTCTACTCCCTGATCTCCTCCGCCATGAATACTATCAACAAAACAAGAGTTGTTCATTCTATCAAATGGAAATTCTGTGTATCCGGAACGTCCAGTCTGGACTATATCATACTTGCTCTCGTCAAACAAGTCCCAAAAATTAGTTTCGACCCACTCATGAGGCGGTCCATTTCTATCGTCTCTCGCTTTGCAATCAACATTTATCAGGTTAATGTTGTTGTCTTGCATATATTTCTTTCTTTCTTCGTTTGTTTCCGGGTGTTTCCAACTGTTTCCCAGCAACGGAACTGCTTCTGTGTAAAAATAATCGACTTCAAATTGATCCTTCGGAAGATTGCATGCAAGTGTTTGCAGGTACTTTTCTGTACCTCCCGCAGCCAAACCTCCAAATTTTATAAAAGCTATTCTAATCTTCTGCATGTTCCTCACAACCTCTCCGACCACAGACTAAACAACCTAAAGTTGTATTGAACAATCCAGTTTCAGATCCTTGAGAAATTAGAGCAGGTTCCCACCAATATACTTTTGCTTCATGCATCGCGAACTGAGCCGATAACTCCCAATCGCTAATAACAACAAAGGGTTTCATGGTCTCCGCCATTTTCTTAGCCAAAGAAGTCTTTATCAAGTATGCGTCTCCGCATTTAGATGATGGGTTATCTTTCAAAAAAGCTATTTCTTTAGTGTCACCAGAAGATATTTTCAGGTCACAGCAACTCCCCATGAAGATAGCCTCCCAGTCTTTAGGTGTCCTTTCCAGATATGAATTGAAAAGCTCTACAAAGTTTTCAGGGAATACAACATCATCCTCTAGTATTAGACCATATTCATCACATTCTTCAGCTATTCTCTTTACTGCGTTGTAATGCTTAATAGTACAAGAAATTTCAGATTTACTCATGGGACGAAACGGACTGGTATTGGCTCCATACGCAGGTGTTACTCTATCGCGATAAGCCTTTTCATCAAATAAATAATAATCGTCAGTTATCTCTTGATTCAAGTCATCTCTGTCATGTTCGCAAATATAATTTACTTTTATGTTGTTCTCTCTAAAGAAGCCTTCCATTCTCTGTCTTCTTTCAAAAAGTCTTGTATAATGAACAACATATGTATTCTCTACATTTAGCATATTATTTTCTCCTCAAAGAATTGTAACACGCTTTCTGGTAAAAAACAAGCGGGTATTTTATTATCTGCAAAAATAGGCTCATTTATATACTGCTGATATACACTATCGTCGCTATCTATTCTTTTGACCTCGCTCAAGAAATCACCTAAGTTGTCATAATCCTTTACATTTATAAAAGCTTTTTTATTGAAATCTTGACTGACCACATCTGATCCCCAATAAATTGGTATGCTGCCGACTGACAAAGGGTGAATGATCTTTTCCGTTGTGTATCCGGGTGACGAACTATTCTCTGCTGCGATTGTAAACTTGTAATCTTTGATAAAATCAACTTTGTACTTTTGGTCGCCACGACCTTGAATTGTATAACCTGTATTGTTCATATATCTTCCGGCGCAATCAACACTTTTATAAGACGACACAGCATTCAAAATATTCAATCTTTCTCCGCTAGTATTAGAAAAGAGAAAGTTGCAAAACTTATCTTTTGAATTATTTTTTCTTTCTAGTAAATCTGATAAAGGAATCAAATACGATTGATCTCTATTCTCGCAATGAGCAACATCAAACCAATTAACAAACAACACCCACAAAGGAAGGCGATAGTTTCTAGTATCAGGAGAGAAATCAAAAGTAAATGCGTAATCACATTTACCAATGCTGTAATTTGGATATTCTATGGAACCCGGAAAGTCAAAATTAGGTCTTACGTTTTCACCAGTATAAAATATCTTTTTACATCTGTGGTTTACATAATGATCTCTGTTTCTTTGTTTTTGATAATCTACAGAAAAAAACAGCAGGTCTGGGTCTTTATCATCAATTTCAACTTGATATTTTTGACTAAGAAGGTGAAAGAAATAATTGTCTGTTTTTACAAAGTTTGGCCAAAAATCAACAAAGTTTACTTTTACTTTCTTCACCGACCATCCCCCCAACAAAGACTGTCATCTGCTTTCAGTGCTTTACCAATGTAGTCTAAAGGTTGGTCGGGATACCCTTCCAGCATTCCGGGGAGGCGTGGTGTTGGAAATGGTCTAGCGTGAGCATCAAAATTGTGGTACTCATCGTGCACAAAGCTGTCATCTTGAATTAGGGGGTACACCATCCTAGCCAAGAAATTTTGATCTACTTGCCAAAAATCACCCTTTTGATAAGAGGAGATCATTTCAACAATGTTGGCTAGCTTGGGATGTTTTACGCCCCACATACCTCCCATGATTTGTGTGCAATGACCGGGATGGTCTCTCATAATGTGAAAACTCTTGTTACTTTCCAACCACTCATCAACAGCAGCCTTTTCTCTGGAAGTCAGGCGGCTGTCTGTGTCTCTGGATAACATTACGGATACAGACGGATCAGCAGCATCTTCAAATCTCCAAAACATGCCAGTCCAATTGCAGTCTCCATCTTTTACAAGCACTTCTGTGTTGCTTAGGCTTCTTAGCTCGTCAACAATCTCTGAAGGTACATCTTTACCAACATGAAAACGACAAGTCCATCCTTTGTAGATATCCAGAGCTAATTTTGCATTTTTTATTGCTCCAATTGTGTATTTTGGGTTATTACCCCATAAACTAAAACTTATTACTTTTTTATTCATTATTGTCCCTTTAGAAATGATAAATCTGGTGTCCAGCCTGTTGCTTTGTTATCAAAGTCAACGCCTACTAAGTCGAGCTTTCTCAATTGTTTTTCTCTCCTCATAAATTATTTCACCCCCACTATTTTTGATATCTCTTCTATGCATTGATAATTTTGGTCATACACCCAATGCATTGTTATTACTTCATCGTAATCGTTTATATTTTCAAGAATTACTGGAGAGTCGGCGTAAGTCCTTGCGTTTTCTGATATCAGAGGCTCAATATTATAGAAGTTGTTTTCATATTGTTTGTACTGATCATAGTAAAGTGAATTCAAATGAATAAACTTTATTTCTTTTGTGTTCAAAACATCTAATAAATTTTGGTTGATTGCGTTGAATGGAGGCACAAAATGAGTCGGATCATAGTTGTCCAAGCATGACAAAATCTTATTACACATGTCATATTTAGAGCTTATTTCCTCATGACTCATGTTTATGAACTCTCCTCCTTTTTCCCAAGTCTCAACAATAGTGTCCCAGCGATGATGAAAGCCGTGATTGAATCCATGCATTACGATTTTTCCCGTAACAACATTATCCTTTAGGAATTGCATATGTGGGGAATTTATTTTTTCCTCGCACGTATCACCATTATACAACATGGGACTTGTAGCTAGCAAGTAATTTACATGATAATTTTCAAAAATTTTCAATATATTTGATAAGATGTTCCAATCTTTATTTCTCGCCTTGTCTCCGCTTGGAAAATCATCCATTCTGATTAATCTTCCCTTTTGCTCTATTGGTTTTGCCATATGAAAAGCTCCCTTTCGCTATAATCTGAAAAATTTACTACTTTGAATCCATATTTTTGTATAACTTCAGTTTCATAATAAAGATGTTGGTGGATATGAGACACGCTTTTGTCAAAATCAAAAAACAAAACTTCTGGCATTTTTTTACACTTTCTTTCAACAAATGAAAAGAGAGCATCAGGTGTAAAATTATGTGCGTAGTTCAAAACCACACAAACATCTATATCTGAATGTGTTGTATTCACATGATTTTTTGTGTTCAACAGCGCAAACATTTCATCCCAATCATTATCGTCATAGCCGTAAGCTTCTATTCCAGCCTCTCTTAGTAAGCTAACAAGAAAAGAATCATAACAACCAATATCATACACAGTGAAATCCTTTTGAAATACATCATTTTGTACTAGCGTATTATCTTTTTTATTTTTACAATCTTCAAAAAAAGTATATAGGATCCAATTCATGTACCTGTGTTTATCAAAAAAGTTCACTCTCCAATTATAACGATATTTTGGATGAGAAGTAGACATTCTGTCAAAATTCTGCTTGTATTTATTCACGATATCGTCATGCTTACAAACATTATCCAAAAAATGTTGTATTGGTATATCAATAATTTGTTTGTTATTTGTCACTTGCAATTCTCCTAGTTATCTCAAATGAGCCTTTGCGAGAGCAATTTCTTTCATACCATTCTCTGCAATTGTGTGATATATATTGCCATCTTGGTTTTTGGCAACTTTCAATTACACTTTTGACATCTTCAGCAGAAGTTACTCTCAAAAAATGTTGCCCCTCTATAAGAGGTTCAAAATAATTCGTACACATATGCGGTGT
>TARA_R110000851_G_scaffold14561_2_pt1 | contig 12312 bp, 3 predicted proteins | sample TARA_R110000851 | Tara Oceans TARA_R110000851 (sample SAMEA4397627) | marine metagenome | biome: Polar Biome; feature: [DCM] deep chlorophyll maximum layer (ENVO:01000326); material: water (ENVO:00002006), including particulate matter (ENVO:01000060) such as... | depth 17 m | reverse complement strand
CTCGACGTCGACTGCTTGATCTACAAAGTTTGCATCCGCTGTAAACTTATCTCCTCGGCCAGAATAATTGTATCTGCTAATCGGGCTAGCCCAATTGTCCCCAAATTTTAGTCCACTATTAACAGAACCCGAAGCAAAGTCTTCTATTAGAAATTGTCCTGCGGATGTTGAGCCGGTAACGTTTTCCATTGACCAGTTCATAGCTAATGTAGAAATTTGTGGCACATGATTGGTGTTTAAAGAGTCGTTTGCATTGGCATAGGGTTGCGATGCTCCGTGCGAATTGGGGTCTCTAGCGTGTGCTCTTACTGCTTCGTCTGACAAATAATCTAACCAGAGTCTGGTTGAAGATACTTTTACGTCAGAGTATTGCCTTACGCTGCCGGTGTAATTTGTTCTAGAAGCACCAACAAATATTCTTTTAGGATTTGTAAAGAAAGATGTTGCGTCGGCTAAACTCATCGTACCAGAAAGAATAAATTCATTTTGTAATATATTTGATAGATAATTAACACCATAAAGCTCGTATGTATACGCGGATGCTGCTGGTTCTAAAAATCCAACACTACTGTTTAGCGTAACGCCGGTACCCGTTTTTGCTTTTGTCGGTCTCAGCCGAAAAGCAAGATTCCATTTTTCGTTGTCGTACACGCCGGCGTATGACGATGCATTTTCGATAGGCGAAAACACATTTGAGCCTGATAAAACGAACTTAACATTTCTTGAATCGTCATCAGACTTGACGGCTAAAACGTTAAAGTCAATTGTATTGCTGGATGCGCAAGTTAGATCTGTATTGGATGCCACTACCGCATTTATACCAAAAATTGACGATGAAACCGATGGGAACATCTTGTAATTTTTGTCATTTACAATAGATCTTTTGGGAAAAATAACCTCCGTTTCTATTGTCATCATCGAACCGGTCACTAAAGATTCTGTAGCGGCCGGGATGTAAGACAGAGAATTAGAGTCTGTTGAGTCATAATACTGGTAGGCCGTTGCAGAGTAAGCATCTCCGTAATTTGAAGATGAACTAAATCTTGTCTCCAAATCATCGAAATCTAAATATTTTTTTCTGGTCGCGGTGTTTGTTGTGTTGTCTTTAAACTCGTACGTGTCGTTATTGGAGTAAATATTTAATTTTATTAACTCTTCGTCGACGCCAAAACATCTTAAAAAGTTTCGTAAGGACTTGAACGTTCCTTTTGATTTTTGTATATAAGATAGATTATTATAAATGTTCTGATAAATTATATTTTTTACTTCGTAAAGCTTCTTCTCAAATAGTTTCTTTTCGTCGCGTTCCAGGTACTTAGCCAAATCAGACGCATTAGCAAAAAGCTCAGGCGCATCGAATCCTCTTGAACTTAAAAGACGGTCAGCGAAGGGCAACGGTTTTTCGTAATTTGTATCATCGGGGTAGTTTATGTCTTTTAGCGTAGGAAGCTTTTGTATTTGAAGATACAAGTCGTCGAAAAAACTAGCGATTATCTGTGTTAGATACCTCAGATGTTTAGACTCTGATTCGTCCCCTTCTGCTATCCAAGCTGGCATGGATTTGTATATAGAAATTGAATTCTCGTGGTCATGCATCGATCCACTTGAAGCTTTTCTAGTCGCCAGGCTTTCTACATCCGGATGAGTAGAATAAATAATTGGGTCTTTAAACTCTTTTGTTGCCGCGGAAGATAACACAATAGCGGAGCCTGTATCTCTAGATGCGGCTGTATAATTAACGTAGGTGCCATTAGAAATTCTGCCTGAATAGTCTAATATTATCGAGTCGGTATCTGCTAAACCGGTGATTCCTTCATTGAACTTGTAATAAACGCCCAGATCAACTTTGTTAGTTATATCGTCATACTTAACATTGTCAGTGTTTGTTCCGCCGGCGACCTGATCTATATAAAATCTGCCGATTTGTTGAGCATTTCTTTCTGTTTTCCAATACCGGAACTCATCGAAAGAAGCGGATACTATATTCCCCCAGCCTCTTCCAACCTCAGATGAGCCGGACAAGGGTCCAACCAAACCGCCAATAGATGCCAACATAGTGCCCGTAATCGCGTTAATTTTGGCGCCGGAGAGCGTAAGCGAGGACTTGTGCCCTCCATCAAGGTATAACTCCGAAATTGTATCGTTACCTTTAGTTTTTACCGTGAAAGCATAATGATGCCAACTGCTATCTGCAATGTCGCTTAAACCGGTGTCATGACCAAAGCTCAAAGTTGTAGAGCCTGACACCGCCCTAACGTTAATTACACCTTTTGAATCCGTTGTCGATCCGTATATGTACGCGCCTAAAGAACCGCTAGCGCCGGCGGAGCCTGAATTCCAAGAGTGAAAAATGTACTCGTGGTGGTGGGTTGAACCCGTAGAAGCCCAAGCCTCTTTTTTCATCCAAAATTCGGTTGTGACACCTTTGTCCAGGTCTAACTCTAAATTGTTGGTTCTTTGACTACCTGTATGATATATATTTGCTTTTGAAATGCCTGCTTTCGAAGGGCCTGCTGAAAACTCAGTTTTATAATCCCCGTCCGGGTCCGCGTGAGGTCCTCCTTTTATAAAAACATACTGAGGTGTTGTCGAGAGCTTTACGTTGGAGCTAAAGCCGCCGGTAAACGAAGAGGTGGCGCCGACCGAAATATATCCGTTTGTACGAGGATATTCGTTCTCAAAAAGAAAAAGATCTAGATATGTGCTTTCGTTCTCCCACTCTATCTTTTCTGCTTGCGAACCATCGTAAGGATAAGTTTGATAAATTCTTTTAATTGCAACATCATAGTATTCTTCAGCGAGGCCGAACCGCGCAAAATTAGATGCAGTTGCAAAGTCGACGTCCGGTATAAATTTTTCGCGGCGGGTAGAATAGGAGTCAATGTAGCGATAAGACTCTACAGACTCAGAGAGATCATCTTTAGTTTTGTTTTTAACAAATTTTAATGAATGCCCTTTGTCAAATAGATCTTTTATGCTCATGAGTTAGCCCAACTTTGTTTTTATAATTAATTATCTTCAACTCGAAATATTGATATCTCTTCTTGCTCTCTCCATTGTTGTGAAGAGTGATAAGCAAACTTTATACCGTACATATAGCCAGACTCTAGCAGCGACATGTCTAAATCGAAATAACTACCAGAATTATCATAAGACAAATACGTGTGATACGTTGAACTTCCTGTTGAGTTATTAATAACCGTTTTTTCGTCGACCATCCGGATAATTTCGTAAGACGCGCTTGGTATTACCACCCCTTCGATCGCGGTACTAGCAACCGTGTAAATTGTAGGGCTAAAGTTGCGAGGCCTCGTAAATACTTTAAAACGAGCCTGTTCAGTTTTACCATATTTGGGTTTCAAGTTTGTTATTTTCGTCACAAATTGTGTGTAATCATCAGATAGTAGAACGCTAGTACTGTTGAAGCTGTTAACGGAAATCGAACCAGTCTTGTATTCGCCCCCAATTGAGCCTGACCAGATATCATGTAATACAGACGATGTTGTGTTGATCGAAACCTGACCCCTGTATACACCAGTGCTAATTTTTGAAGCCACCACCGAAGTTAGTACCGGGCCGGCCGGCAAGGATTCGCTGCTAGCGTACAGGCTTGCTTTTAAAGTTTCTGTATGTGGGATATCTACTAGGCGCCCTCTGATATAGTTGTATAAATAAAGGTTGTTCAAGTTATCAGCGGCCGGGGCTATAGAAGAACTAGAATAAAAATTTCCCCTATCATCAGTTACTCTAGAGTCCCAGCGCGCTTCGATAGCTGGTGTCTTAAAAAAGAATTCGCTTGATCTTGAAAAGAATCTTTTTGTGTAGTAGCTAGTAGACTGCCCCTCTGCGTTGTGAAGCACCGAGCCGGAATCTAGTCCGGAAGAATTAGAAACATACGCTTCTTGGCTGGATGTTAAAAAGACGCCTAGGCCATAATTTGGTTGTGTGCCGGATACCCATTCTTCGACCATCGACGTTATATCTAATTCTAAGTCTTCGTGGCCCTCTGAAAAAGTAGTCGTATAATTGGGCATTGTGGTGCCGGCGGCATAAGAAGAAGAGTGATAATCTCCACCTTTTTTACCCCAGGCAGTTGTCTTAAGACGGTTAACCCAGTTTGATCCTTCAACATTGTCTTTAGTTTCGTCGCTGTACGTTTCCATGTCTAGGCCCTGACCTTCTTGCCAGGATTGAGACACGGCCATAACGTTTAAGGTAAAGTTTTTAGGAAGTTGTTCCGAGTGGCGTGCATTGAACATCCTTAAATAAAAACTAACACTTCCAGACGCGGGTATCGTACCGGCGGTACGATCGCTAGTAATCGTATCAACAGGAAACTCGACTAAGACCCTCGAAAGTTCCGCGGAACTGGTGGTTTGTTGGCCATAGATTGAAAAAACCTCTAATATGTCCGAGGCTCCCATATTAGAACCTGTTGCTCTAGTAGACAAATCGATCCCGAAGGCATTAGTTACTGTGTTATCTTTGTCGGCTTTGTATTTTTTTATGCCCATTATCTAATTGTTCCCTTAATATCTAAATTAGAATATTTTAATTCGTACACAGTGTTATTGGGGACATATAAAATTCTTCCGTCCGCTGAAATATATTCTTTTAAGTTAAGTACTTCGTCTGAATATAAGCCTCCGGATTGATTTGTTATTTCAACATTAGTAACATCTACAATTTCTTCAAGATTGTTTAAAACGTCGTAAATCTTTGTGATATAAATCGGCTGTCCTATATCTAACTTCTCTTCGAACATATTTTCTATTTCTGTAATTGCTGCATTTAAGGCTTCCAGTTTGTCCTGTGTATAATCAACGTTTGCAACAAAGTTTATTCGAATGTTTATTATTCTTGGGTCTAAAATATCAATTGTGTCGTTTATCATTCTATACTGGTTTAACCAAGTTTTAATATTGTTTTTTAGTAGTTGGCTAGGAATAATAAAATTGTTATCCGTATCTTCTGATAAAAGGTACAGGTTCAAGTTTCTTTTAAAGGAATCATGATCTCTCATAATTTTAGCTCTTCTTATCTTGCCAAAACGGGCCGGCATTCTGTAAACTAAAGCTTCATAATCGCCGGCGGTAACTGCTCTGTTTTGTGAAGCGAAAACATCGTTTACTCTTTGCTTGAGTTCTGATACCGTTGGTAAGCTTACATCGCCCGTTATGGCTTCTTCGTTAACAACCTCAAGGCTGTCTCGCACAGAAGAAACTTTTGACGCATTTGTTGCGTCTCCCTTGAAAATAAAAAGAGGTTCGGCAACATTTGTAAGGCCTCGTGTTGCAACGTTGACGTTACCAGACGTGTTTGTCCTGTAAGTAACCGTTAGTGTCGTATTGGCCGGCGCGATTCCAAACTTGTCTGTCTCTAACAACTTTGAAGGGTCAATAGTTATATCCGTCTCGTAATCTCTGCCGTGCATTTTTAAGATAACGTTTGAAGGATGAGTGGTGTTGTCTGTTTTCAGAGACGATTCGGATCCGTAGCCAAACTTTATAAATGTAGAACCGGCTCTACTGAACACGGTAAATCGTCTAGGAACGGAAGTTGTAACCATGACGTCCGGAACGTATTTTCTGGTTTCGGGGTCTTTGTTGACAACAGATCTAAAAATTGTGTCTTGTGACAGATATTCAACTTCAAAATACTCATGGCCTTCGGCGTCGACTACTGATACAATCTCTGTTATATTTGGATCTGAAAGCGGAATTGTTAAAAATCTTGTGAAGCTTCCGGCGGATACAGTTTGTGTATTAACTTCACCAGATATTACGCGACCCATTGCTTTTACTGCAAAAGAAGTGGGCTTACCATCTTGAGAATTAGCGGTTGCAACAACAATTTCGTTGTCTTCATTCGCAAAATCAATATCGTCTATTAGCGTAAATATTTGGCCGCCATTCGACGCAAACTTGCTGCCGCGTGATAGTACGGGCAAATACGTTGTATCGGGAGCTGTTCCGACTGTTACAACTGGCGCCAAAACGAACATAGATACGACTCCAAAAGAATTCGCCTTCAACGGTTGTTTGTAGCCAACCTGTTCTCCTAATCTTAGAATATTATCATATTCGACGGCAGTGTCAAGAAAAGACTCATTTGTTTGATAATCTAGATAAAAAGAAAGGATGTCGCCAGCATAAGCCACCGTGTCCAGCATCAAAGAGCCAAAAGAAGCGGCCGAAAAATCTTTATGTACATCCGGATAATATCTTTTTGCGTAATCGACCAACCCCTCTTTTATGCTGTTAAACTCTCTGTTGGTATACTTTATTAACTTTTTGTTCTTTTTTGACATTTTAGTTGATATCCTCGGCCTGCAAAGTTAAAGACGATTGTACATTAAGGCTAGGTACATTGTACTCTACAAAAATAGATAGAACGTTTGAGTCAGCAGCTGTTTCTTCGTCGATATTGTGGTTGAATTGAATTTTTAAAATATGCACAAAAGGCAGATAACGTGTAACTTGACTAGTAATTTTTTGTCTAATGCGGGGCGCAGCGGAGTGCAGCGGTTCAAACAAATAGCTTCGAAGTCCGACGCCAAAATCAGGAATCATCATGCGCTCGCCCGGGCTTGTTAACAAAAGGTTTTTAAAATTTTGCTTTATTTCCTTAGCGTAATCGTCGATTAAAGAATAAGTACCAAATTTGTCGTCTCTCTGAAGGGGTAGCGCGGGTCCAATTCCATCCATATAATGTTTCCTCTATAACTGATCTTCACAGTTCGGGTCAGCTTTTTGCATGTCATCATGCATCTTTTCTTCTGTCGCATCTATAAATAGTATCGCAAGATAAATCATACCAGGAACAGTACTAATGAACGGCAGGGGCATTGGCCAAGGATTAATGCCTCCACCAAACGGTATTATTGATGGTAACATAGAGGCCCATGTTCCCGGCAACAGATAAGGCGACTGAAAGATATCTTTCATAGTGTTTTCCGCTTTTCTTATCTTAACCCGGGTGTCCTCTTCAAGTTTTCTTTTCTTTCTCTCTAGTTCTTCTAATTTTTTAGCATTTTTAGCATATTCGTCTCTCAGCTTTTTAAATTTGTCAAATTCTGTTTTAAAACCAACCCATTGGAGATATGGCTCGCTGTCCGCAGCAAGTTTAAGTTCTGCCGGTGGCGTTGCAGACATTTTAAAAACCCAATCTCTGATATTTTCTGCTTCTGTATCCATTATTATATAGTCCGAAAGCTTTTTAGGCTTTTCGTCTACTAGCACCGTTGGAAACATTGCCACTGTTGCTTTCGCAAATCCTACGCCTGTACTAATTTGCATTTCTATTTGTTGCATTATCTGTTTTGCCGCGTCAATGCCGGCTTGCATAATTTTGTTTGCAGTTGCTGCGGTTTGTTTAACTGCGGCGAGGGCTGTAGCTTGAACCGCGTTTGCAATACTTATAATTGCTTTGGCTGTAATAATAGCGGGATCTGTAACTTCTACGAAACCTTTCAAAATTAGTAAAGGAGTTCTTAAAACAATTTTTAAGATTTCTTTTGTCATATCGGGTTCCAAGGCGCCTGTTCCTGCTTCTGAACGCATTGCGCGGGCGGCTAGCAAGTCAGCTATAGGATCCGGCATATGTTTATAATCTGTAGAATTAGATATGTTGTCAATGATAATTTGTAACGAGTCTTTAGTTTTATCCAAAATGTTGGTTGGTTTGGAGATAAATTTCAGAAGTCCGTCTTCAGCCATCATCGTCGCGAGGGCCATATAGCGCTTCATCGGGAAAAGATAATCGTACATCAATTTAAATTCTGGTGAATTCTTTACTTCTTGTAGTAAACCGTTTGCTAAGTTTTTGTAATAAAACTGATGTGGATTCTTGATATGATGACGAATATTACCGTTTGTATTCGCGTCTTCTGGCCAATAGCCAATTTCATTCAAAGGGAACAAATCACTTTCGCCGACAGTGAAAGACTGGGTGTCTTCTACAGACTTAATTTCTCTTTCTATTTCGACGATTGGTATTTGCAGCTCATGACAAACTTCGCTGTGTGGATAGGAGAGCTGGGATAATTCCGCGGGGGGCTTATGAAAATGATGTGGACGCTTCCCAAGTATCGTTTTGGCTTTTTTAAGTGGTGTCTCTATATCTGTTCCGTTAAAGGCGGTTTCTAGGTTTGTGTATATGCCTGCGTACGCGTCGATACCCATGGCTCCCGGATCATTAGTATGAGCGCCATAAGAAGTAGAATAACTCATTCTCATGCCAAAACTTATCGTTTTAAAGAACGGTTTTAAACCAAATTGATTATACAATTCTTTTAATCCAGTTTTTGTTGTAACCGCTTTCATAAAATAGTGGCTATAAAAGTAACTCCAAACGGACAAAGGAACATAACCATGTATTTCACAATTAAACACATTGTGTATAGCAGTTCTAAATTTATCAATATGATCAAAAATGTCTTCTTCATAATCTGATAAATCTGCGGTGCCTGTTACTACAGGTTCGTCACATGGTTGCCCTGAAGAATCAACGTTACTATAAAGTTTTGCTATAAAGTTTCTATCCGGGTCGCCTTCTTCCCAATCAACAATTTTAACATAAGGTTGAAATGTGATATTTCCTAGTTTTCGGTTTAGGGAGTTTCCAGGTGTTGTCTCGGAATTGTTCTCAAACGAAAAAGGATCAGAAAATCCTAATTCTTTTTGTTGAAAGGTGTTGTACTCGTCAAAAGGTACGTATTTTTGAGTGTCTTTATTGACTTTCCATGCGCCCTTTTTCCACAAATCGTAGGCGTAATCCGTGTGGGTCTGGACGGTGTCAGACGGGTGGCCATCGACTGTTTGCGCTGGGAGTGCATGATAATAGTTCATCGGCAAAGAGTGAAAATAGTTTTTGTTGTTTTTAGAATTTATGCCGGCGTTACGCTCTAGACCGAAAAGATCGATCTTGCTTTTTCTTTTGTCTTGTGTGTCGTCAGTTTCATCTATAGCATCGATATATGGTGCTTTTTCTCCGGATCCGTAGTTCATCGTGTAGATGTTGTCTTTCATCCTAACGTCTGTAGCATAGTCGTAGTCTTCTGCTAGCGCAGCATACTCATGAGCAGTATATGCTTTTGCATCATTACTGATTTGTCTGGCGAACTCTTCAACGAAATCAGGATCAGAGTTTTTTATCAAGCTAACTTCAAGATTGGTGCTGAGCGGAAAACTATTAATAAATATAGATTTAATGATTGAGGATATACTCTCCGATTCGCGACTTATCAGATATTCTACGCTACTCTGAGCAGACCCGTCGACACCTAAACGAAGCTTCGTTAACTGAATGTCGGTCAAACTTTCTTCTTTCCTTAACATATCTGTTGCAAAGAATGACAAAAAGTCTATGTCAAAGTCTTCTTCCATGTTTTTAATCACCACTGAAATTAACGCCGAATCTTTAAAGGCTTCCGACATGTCAAAGCTGTCCCACGCGATTACAGAAGCCAAGCACATCTCCAACGTGTAAATTTTTATAACCAATCTTACCATACCTTCTAAGAGCGATATTCTTGCAGCATCCTGTTGATCTGATTCATACACATCTTGGCATAACGATTTTTCGTAGAATCCAATTATTTTTGATTTGACCTCATCTAAGTTGAAAAAATCAGTTTCTGTCTCGCCTAAGTCTAGAGCTGATGTCACGCCTATTTGGTCAAACAGCTCTTGACAGCTAGGGTCGGTAACGTTGCTGACTAACGGGCTTTTTAGTATCTTTTTCCACACTTTTTTCATAAAACCGCGGTTGTGTAGTCGCGACGTTTTTAATTTGGCAAACATTTGAGTAGAGTAAGCATACTGCATGCCTGAAAACCCTTCTATCGTCAACATTTTCTTTATAGTCGCTAGTTTATCAGCGCCAAACTCATTGCCGGGTGGCAGGTATTCTTTTATCTTGTCATCAAGTTTTTTAGTTAATAGTTGCCCGAATATTTGAGCTTTAAAATTTAATGGGTCTAAAACTGTTTCAGAATATTCTAAACTTCTATATTCGTGTATAAGCCTAGAAGAAGTCGCTCCAGTTGTAGGGTACAAACTGTCTACCAAAGCTTTCACGTCCGGACTTAAATCAGCCCCAAAATTAAAATTATATATTTCGTTGGTTACACGAGAGTCATCAACAACAATATTTGGAGGAATTGGTGTTTTGTCTCCGGGAAGAATTTTGGCTGGGGACGCGATGGCCATGGCGGTTTCGGAGTCGTCGGAGGTTTCGGCGTCGTCGGAGGTTTCGGCGTCGTCGGAGGACATCACCTGTGTGCCTCCTGACAAAGCTTCGGCCAGGCCGGCGAGGCCGTTGGCGGTGGTATCGGGCTCCGCGGCGACATCCCCATCGGTTTCGGGGGTGCCGGTGGGGTCGGGTTCGTAAAGAGTTTCTTCAACATATTTCTGTTCTGTGAACGGTACGACTGTTCCTTTGATTATCTTCGAAACGTTTTTGATTCCAGCAGATTGGCTATCAATATTTGTTTGCAGAGGAGTAGAAACGTTTTGATATATCAAACTTCTTTCGAAATTTGTTGTCTCAAAAGAGTCAGCGAGGACCGAGAGCTGACCGGTCGGATCCGTCGCACTCATTTCAGCCTCAGACAATTTTAAAGATTTAAGCATTGTGGGCAATTCGTATTTAAGAATATTCGGATTGTAGTTTGGACCCGGGTTGAGGGCATCGAAGGTGACCATCGTGCCGAACTGGTCGAGGCTTGGTCTCTGACTAACTGGTATCATGCTGTTTGGTACAAAACTTAAAGAGTTATAAAGTTCTTTATTAACTTTTTCTCCGTCCATAGAGAAACTATCAATTATTTGTTGTGGGGGCCCGTTCAGAAGGCTTTTAGAATCTCTAAATACTTTTTCAAATACTAAGAAGTGCGGGTAGTAAAATTCGTACTCTCCCCAGATAGAAGTTTCTTTGTGAGAGTCAGATGATACACGAGTCACTTGCTCCATCCGGGTGCCCTTATTGCCCCCCGTTTCACGATCGTCGAATTTGACGATCGTCGTAGCAACTGTTATCGGATTTCGATAAGTTCCAAATATCACGGCATTATTGGGGTCTGAAAAGTAATCTTGCATATTTTCGAACATACCGCTTATTCTATCATACTGCAGACCGGACGCCTCTGCTATTGTTAACTCCATAAACGCAATTGCTAAATTAAATTTAGCTTTTTTCTTTGTTATCTCAAAAAACGGATATTTTCTCTCGAAAATCTTGAAATCTGCGGTGGTCACATCGCCGTCGCTTCTTTCAAACAAGAGCCGTCTAATTATTTTTACTATGTTTCTTAGACCCGCGGAGTGTTTATATAGATACCACCAGGAGGCGTGATCGGAATCGTGCGATGGGTGCCTCGGGTTAAAATCAGTGCCCTCATAAAAATCAGAATAATAAGCGCTAGAATAATTCTCTGCATCAGTATCAAGTTCGTTGTCCCAAAAATCATAGTCTCTAAGCCAATATTCTGGAAAATTACGATTCGGATAGGTCTGCGGATGCCCGTCTTCGTCCTCATGGTGGTGATCACCGCCTATTGGGATATGCACGCCGGTATAAGCTCTCAGCATATAATACCAAACCCATGGTCTATTGTCGATATCCTTAAGTTTTGTATTCAAAGGCCACGACTTAGATAAGACATTTTTACGTTTTTTCAAGTCGATTTGGGCTAAGGCCAAAGCCCGGGTGCCCGCGGACGCCATGGCGTACACGCTCGGGTCCGGGGGCACGTAGGCGTTCGTAATTTCACCGGTGTCGTGGGGATCGTAGTTCAAATTGCCAGGAAAATTGTTGTATTTGTTCTGGCCGTTTTTCAGTAAGGGGAACTTAAATAGGTCTTCTTCAAAAATAGTTAACGATTCTAACTCTTTACTTTTAATATCTTTTGTGTATTCATTTGATATTTGGTTATTTTCTGCAGACGTGGTGGCGTCGTCTAATAAACCGACGTGTAAAGGCAATATTTCCGCGGCGTCAACAATCTTCGCAGGATCTTGAAAAAACGCAATATTGATATCTGCCATGGCGGCCGCCGGGTCCAGCAGCGGCTCCAAGTCGATGGCGGGCCAGGCGAATTCGACAAATGATATATTGTTGTACGTAAAAGGATATATATTGTAATATAGCGGTTCTCCGCCGTCGAGCGATGCATATTCTTTGGCGTGGTTCATCGGGTCGGCGATGACAGCCAGACACCTTTTCATGTTTGGGTTTTTAGCTAAATCAAGAAATACTTGGTGCGCTTTCTTTAACTCTTCCGGATCTGAGACTGCAAGGACCGCGCGGGGT
>TARA_R110000851_G_scaffold57574_1_pt1 | contig 12331 bp, 11 predicted proteins | sample TARA_R110000851 | Tara Oceans TARA_R110000851 (sample SAMEA4397627) | marine metagenome | biome: Polar Biome; feature: [DCM] deep chlorophyll maximum layer (ENVO:01000326); material: water (ENVO:00002006), including particulate matter (ENVO:01000060) such as... | depth 17 m | reverse complement strand
CAGTGGACGATAAAGGGGTTGTCGAACAAGTAGACAATACCGCTAATCGACCAACAGGGGGTAAGTACCAACCTCTATACACTGAGAGTGAAGGTGGTGATGTGTTCCCACGTACTTACTCTTCGTCATCTACACAGCGGGGTTACAAGAACCCTACAGCCGAAACCCTAACCGCTCTACGTAATCGTCTAAACTATGATGTACTACGGAAGTTAGGATTGAAAGCAGTTACTAAGACTGTAGACACACCAGCCCAAGCACGTCGCCTAGAAGCTATATCTAAAGCACTAATAAAAGATAAAGCAACGGTAATAGCTCGTATGATTAAGGCTGGTAAGTGGGCCAATGTAGAAGATGTAATCCGCGTGGCGCATACATTAGCTGCTAATAAGAGACTACTACCTAAAGTAGAAGGTGAAGCCCCATCAGCTAAACCTGTGACTGAAGATTCATTAGAAGTACTAGCAGACAACAACTCAGGTACTGTCGTATCCAAGATACCTGATGGAGAGTTTGAAGAGCTGAAGTCCACAATAGAAGATGTCTACGAAACTATGGTAAACAACTCGAATACAAAGGTGTCCGAGGGTTTAGAGAAGTTCGTAGCATCAGGTGAGAAAGAAGCCTTTGAATTGGCTAATAAGACCACGGGGCCATTAGACTTTGTAGGTCGTCTGGTATCAAAGATAACTGAAGACTTAGGATCAAAATTTCATAATAGTGAGATTGATTCACTACAATATGTGGGAACACGTATTACAGAGATAGGTCGTGGGTTCGGTGGTAACATACGACGTAAGGCTACAGGTGGTATTATACGTGACCACGCTTATAAGGAATCCATCATCCAAGTTGCACCACAATATGTACGGTTGATTGATGATTACGCAGTAAGTAAAGGTAAAGGTTCGGTAGGTCGTATGAACGCCCAACAAAAGGCGGGTGCAGATAGTGAGCTAGTCGACCAGTTCAATCGTGAAGTATTCACGGTACAAGAACTACGTCGACAGGGTAAAGATATACCAGCAAGTGTAGACAAGTCTGTATTAGACTTTGTTGACCAATTCGACAAGTACATGGACTTCAACCATAGTAAACTCGTCGATGCAGGTGTGGCAGGATTTACCAAGAAACGTAAAGTGAAGAACTACATACCACATGTATGGGAAACACATAAGTTACGTGCTGCTATCCAGACACATGGAGTGGATAAGATTGAAGAGCTATTTACACGCGCCTACCAATCATCGTCAGCGAATGGTGTGAATCCCACTGATATAGATTCAGCCCGACAACTTGCGAAAGAGCAGGTGGAATGGATAATGACTTTAGATCAACAGATAGGTAAAGACACGATAGACCAATACTCACCAGTGAAAGACAGCCGAGCCAAGAAACGTTTGGACTTAGACACAACTATGGAAATAGATGGGTTAAGTATCCTCGACTTACTAGACACTGAGGTTATTGGTTTATCCGTGAAGTACTCAAATCGTATGGCTGGTTGGATAGGTTTAGCTGAATCAACCGACGGGGTGATTAAGTCTCAATTGGATATAGATACCCTTAAACAACACGTAATACAGGAAGGTAAAGACAAAGGTATTAAGACAGACAAATACGAACAGTATTATGATGATCTTATGAACCTTATGTTTGGTCGACCTACCCGTGGTGGATTAAACCAAGAACTCAGACAGATTAAAGACTTAACAGCTTTAACCCGTATGGGTGGTTTAGGAACAGCTCAGTTGATAGAAACTGGGCAGGTTATAACCCGCTCGGTATTAAGTATGTTTAGCTCAGAGCCTACTGTAAAGAAAGTATTCTCGATGGCAGGTGAATCTGTCCAAGATGTCGCGTTAATAAGGGACATCCAAGCAATTTCAAATGTTACGAACGATATAGAATGGCTAGATAGGCAGAGTGTCCACTTAGACCAAACGGAGTTAGCGAAGGTTAATAAGGCCCGTAAACTATCTCTATGGTTAGCAGACAAAGCAACCTTCGGAGCACTCAAAGCCCCAGCTAGCCGATTACTCGGTAAAACTTCAGGGTTTAACGCGATTCGTCGTGTACAAAGCCGAGTAACTCAGGCCAGTTTTGTAGTAGACGTGGCTAAACACTTTAAGTCAGGTACAGGTGTCATGGGTAATAACCGTATGGCCGATGTGGGATTGACGGATGGGTTTGGTAAAGACGTAGAACTACAGGATGTGTTTGATAACCTAGTCGAGTACGACGTAAATGGATTACCCACCAAATTAAACTTTAACAAGTGGCCAGAGTCAGCACGGAAGAAATTCCAATATGCGTTACTTAGAGACGAAGCACAGCAAGTCCAGAGAACACAGGTAGGAGAACTTCCCCCGTGGATGAACAAACCGATGATGGCGTTAGTATTCCAATTCCTACAAATGCCGTTAGTGGCTACCAACAAACAGTTAGGTAGATCATTAGCCTTTGCAGACAAAGAAGCCGTAACAGCAGTTATGTTAAATGCGGCTATGTCTGGGCTTGTACGTTATAGTAAGTTCGCAGCTCTCGGAGCAGGCGTGACAGCTATAACAGGAAATGAGTGGACAGAACCAACAGGCGAACAGATGCAGGCTCATAAGTACATAGCACAATTTGGTATAATACCAGACGCTAGGGATTTAGTGCTTGACACGTATTCGGCTGGTACAAATGGTGATGCCTCTGACGCAGTTGGTGAAGTACTAGGCAAAATACCCGCGATGGGTTTAATGTCTGATTACTGGAACACTACACAAGGAGAAACCCGTGACAATCAAATTGACGCGGTACAAGGTATTATTCCTCTTGGTAACGTTGCTGTTGGTGACATGCTATTCGCATGGTTATCAGAAAAGTTTGGTGATTAAGAATACGTTCAATAATCTAAAAGTGGTTGAAGGTAAGTATGGTGATCGGACTAATAGTGCGGTCACCCTTACTTACGGATTAACTGTTAATACCAGACGCTCACTGGTACAAGCCAACCCACAATGGTTACATGAGGACGATGTGACGATTATAAGGGGTTACTTAGATACTATGTACACACTTTGGTCGGTGAAAGCTGGTTACAGTGTGGCACCTCTGGTAGTACAAGAGGTATTACTAGATGCGAGTTACAACCTAGGGCACTCTGTAATGGAGTACCCCAAACTTACACACAATCTTGCTAGTGGTAGTTATATCGATGTGGTCAGAGAATTGTTAGACTCAGCAGATATAGACGATTACATGGTACTAGGTCTAGGTAAACGTAGGGCTTTATCGTACAACAAGGTAGCTTCGATACTAAACCGAGAACTTATCAAATACGTTAAGTTAGACAACGATGGGACAATGACGTATTTAAACGCGTTGAGTGTCCCTATTTTCAAATATGGGTCAGGTAATAATGTACATGCTGAAAGTAGCATAGGTACACTGACCATAACAATGGAGTAAAAGCGATGGCTTTAACGATACGTCCCCATACGGGTGACAGTGTAACGACTCTATATAACGTAAGTTTCGACCTTGGGTATATAGATAAAGATCATGTGTTCGTTTACTTAGATGGTAACGTCCATACTAGCCAATTAAGTTATGTATGGCTTAACACCACACAGATACAACTAACAGCGCCAGTAGCAACAGGGACAGTATTCTATATACGTCGTGTTGTACCACGAAATTCATTAGTAAACGATTATGAAGATGGTGCAGTTTTAGACGAATTACACTTAGATAACTCATTTAAACAAACATTGATGGTGTCCGAAGAGACATTAGATGGGTTTTACGATGTGGATGGTAATCTGTTCCTACGGGGTGATGTTGACCTAGATGGACATAACCTCAACAACGTAAACAAAATAACTGTAACTGAAGTTGAAGTAGGTGGTGTGAACCTCACAGATCAGGTGGAAGCTAGTTTAGCACATAAGAACTCTGCGGCAGCTAGTTCTACATTAGCTGAACAATGGGCAACCAAGACTGATGGGTTTGTAGATGGAGTTAGCTACTCAGCAAAACATTATGCGACAACGGGTAATGTAGCTATAGTAGCTAACCTAGCCGCAGACATAACAACTGTTGTTAGTAACACTACCGTAATACAGACTACCGCTGGTATATCCACTGATGTAACTACAGTTGCGGGTATCTCAGCAAATGTTACTACAGTTGCGGGTATCGCTGCTGACGTGACTACAGTTGCTAACGACGGTGTTGACATCGGGATAGTGGCTGGGAACATCGCTAACGTAAACGCTACAGGTACATCCATAGTAGATGTAAATACAGTAGCCGCTTCCATCGCTAACGTAAACATAGTCGCAGCTAATAACACTAACATTAATACAGTAGCAGCGGCAGACGCTAACGTCTCACTCATTGGTACAAGTATCACAGACGTGAATGTAGTAGCGACCGGCATTGCCACAATACAAGATGCTGCTACCACAATGACTAGCATCCAAACCGCATTGCTTCAAATGGCAACCGCGTATACTAACTCGCAAACTCGCTATATTGGCGCAGTAGCATTTCAATAAGGTAATAAACTATGACTGTTGAAGCAGAAGTAGCACTATTAACAACAGCGGTTGACAACGTAACTGCGGCGGTTAATGTAAGTAAAGCAACACTAGACGCATCCGTAGCTAGTTCATTAGGCTATGCGAACACATCTAACACTCACAAGACAGGCTCTGAGACCGCGAAGACAGGTGCAGAAGCTGCTCGTGACCTAGCTTTAACATACAGCCAGAATGCTGCTAGTGCAGTGGCCTATCAAGACCTAACGGCTATCGCACAAGCTAAGGCAGTCACAGCAGTTGACGTATTCGTATACGATACTTCAAAGGACTCAGATGGTGGAGCATGGCGTAAGCGTACACAAGCAACCTCTTGGTACAACGAAGCATTGAACACAGCCACTCGTGGTAGTCGTAAAGAGTTCCCAGCGGTTGCAGTGATTGTTGCAGAGAGTAATAAGGTTACTATCTATGATGGTGATGACCCTACGATGCCTATGTGGATGGTGTTTAATGCTGCAAGTTCCGGCTTACTTTTACAGTCCAGTGGTGCAGTATCCTCCTTAGCTATACTTAATGGTGTGCTTAGTATAGGTCAGTCTGGGCATGGACTATTTATTGTAGGTTTTACCAGTGAAATTACTCTAAGATACATTTCCTCAACAGATCTTAGGAAGTATGACGGCAGCATTGCTACAAGAAACGATACTATTGGTTGGTCTGACTATTCTTATTCAGGTTTTATCGTAAACTCTAGCGTCAACGACGTAGCAATGACCGTACTACCCAATGCCCCCATAGACTCTGCAACAGGCTTACCCATTCCAACGATTGCAGTTGCAACGGATGGTGGTGTGAGTGTGATTAAAGATGATGGTAGTGTTGTTGATATTACTTGGTCTAACGGAAGCAATAGTAGCTTAGTTAGCTTTATAGATAATAAAGTATTTGTTGTCCACGACTTCTCTGGGGCAGTAGCTAGGTATGGACATTTGTTTAATATACCTACCACTGACTTAGCGGAGGGGACTTACTACGCTAAGGGTTCTGCTGGCGAGTTCTATGGGCCGTCAGGTTTTAAACTAGCGCCGTCTACAGCGAGCTACGTTAATATATCTCACCAAGCTGGTTCAGGTTTTGGTTTTGCTGGATATTCAGCAAAGTACTCAGGTCTAACTGTTCTGGAAAGAAACCTATCTAACTACACAACCTCCGCAGTTGCCTACATAACCTCAGACTACAACACAGGCTATATGGTCGGTGACATCAAGCTAGCTGCACTGTCGGATACTGATGATACTGATGTGGTGGGTACTGAGTTAGTGACTAATGGTACGTTTGATAGTGATGTTAGTGGGTGGGTAGATCCCGCTGATTCCAGAAGCACTTCCTCCTTTGTGTCTAATAAGTTAAGGATTACAAATGCTGGCTCTGGTGGTGGCTACGGGTTTGTGACTCAAGCCATAGCAACAGTAGTTGGAAAAGCTTACACATTCACCACAGAAACTCTCACGGTAGGTACTGCTTACTCACGGAGAATATTTACTGGAACATCGGTAGGTAGTAGTAACCTTGGCGCATCTACGGCTAACAGTGATTATGTACACACTGTCACATTCATAGCAACAGGGGTTACAACGTACATAGCGGTTCAACTATTTACTACTTCACTCTCCGCGGAGTGTGACTTCGACAACATATCAGTACACCTAGCCGACACAGACCGCTCAGTTAACGCTAACGGTCTTGCGGTACATGGAACAATCACCAAGAGTGCTGTAGCAACAGGTGCTGATCTGGTGGCTTACAGTGGGTTTAGTGCCAGTAACTACCTTGAGCAGCCTTATAACAGTGACTTGGACTTTGGTACTGGTGACTTTAGTGTGATGGGTTGGGTTAGTCTTACAGGGGACGGTTCAACGGATTACATATTTGAGAGAGATAATGCTGCAAGTGCTGGTGTTAAGACTTTCATATCGCTGATAAACGGTGTGGTAAATTTTAATGTAGGATCTGTGAATCTCGCCACTGCTAGTGTAGTTGCCGATGATGTACTAACTTTTATCGTATGTGTGAGGGTAGCAGGTGTAGCCTACACCTATGTGAATGGGATACTGTCAAATAGCATTGCAAATACCCAATCAAATACTAACGCTACTGCTATATTAAGGCTTGGCTCTAGGACTAATGGAGGGCAACCTCTACCTGTAGCGGCAGCACTAGCCCTATGGCGTATCTCAGCAACAGCCCCAAGTGCAGCTCAGATCAAGAAGATCTACGAAGCAGAGAAGCCTTTGTTTCAAGAGAACGCCCAAGCAACTCTCTACGGCACATCGGATGCTGTCACAGCCTTAGCACATGACTCTGATACTGACTTACTACACGTAGGTACTTCATCAGGTCGCTCAGTGTTCCAAGGTTTACGCAGAGTAGATAACACAACAACCGCAGTTGGTGCAGCTATTTCAGCAGCCAATGGCTTAGTGGTAGAGGAATAATTATGACGGTCAATATAAGTAAACCAGCTCTGAACTTACGTGAAGAGCTAACTACCTTGAGAAATCAAAATGGTGCTTACGGGGAGTCTAAGTTTTATTTAGACTACTTAGTGACTAATGGTACTTTTGACACCGATGCTAACTGGACTAAAGGTGTAGGCTGGGCTATCTCGGCAGGGGTAGCGAGCTGTGATGGTACGCAAACAGGTAATTCAGACCTAGTCCAAACCAACGACTTGACGGATGGAGTTACATACGCTGTGACTTATACCGTATCAGGGTACGTAGCGGGTTCTGTATATGGTTGGATAAATGGCAACCTTCTCACACCTAGAAGCGCAAACGGGACATTTACGGACTACATAGAGCTGACTGGCGCTAACACTACCATTGGGCTTCGTGCATTAAGTACGTTTGTAGGCTCTATAGACAATATATCCGTCTATGAAACAGATGGTACTAACGTAATCCATAGCACACCTCACGGCTACTCAATCAAAGATGTTTACATTGATGGTGTGTTGGCTCGTGAAGGTTCAGCGTATGATTACACAGTACACGATGGCTATATCAAGCCCACCATAGCACCTACAGCTACCACAGAAACCTGCTTAATCGGAGTACGAACATGATCTTTGTACAGAAGGGTGTGGCTCCATTAACGCCACAGCAGTTGAACCGTAGAACCCAGAAGTACATCGACCGTGATTGGCCTGCTTGGAAGCGGGAACGTGCTATCCGTAAAGGTGATGCTACGTTCGATGTGTTCATGGACACTGTTGAGCTAGACACTGATGTTAACCGTGAGACCAATACGTTCAACTGGCAGCTACAAGAGTACACCAAAGCAGTATCTCGCCTAACACAATACATCATCGCTGATGGTCGTGTTGAGCTAACAGAAATGCAGCCGACAGGTGAGCAAGTGTTCAATGAAGTAACTATGGAAATGGATGACGTAACGGCTTCGGTCATCATCCAGACCTTTATTGAGCCTGTAGAAGCTACAGTTGAAGTGACCAGTTATAGTGATGACAGCTATGCAGTAGCTACAGTAACCACTGTGACTAACCCTCTTATCGCAACCGATACAGAAGAGCGAGAAGCTGCGCAGGCGGTAGTAAACACAACACCATTAGAAGTTACCACACACACATAACATAGGGACATATTATGGCTGCCGATTTACCACAGGTCGCACCACCAGTATTCATCAGTGGGTTAACAGTCGCAGGTGTAGGGTTAGACGAATTTGTGCTAATCCTCACAGCTATCTACACCTTATTGATGATAGTAAAGAATGTAAAACCTGCTTACGTCGCGTTTAAAAACTTAGTGCGAAAACTAAAACGCACGTAAGGAGGCATTATGTTTGGTATACCTTTAGAGATCATTACCTTATTAGTGAGTACCCTTATGGGTGCCTACTTAAAATCAAAGGCACAAGATCAACAGGATAGACACGACCAAATGATGGGCCAAATTCAAATGAACAAGGCTCAGGAAAGTAACATCCAAAACGCACGACAATTCAATACAGAGCATGCAAGTAAAACGAGAAAGTTTATTGTAACCTTTGTATTGATGTTGGCAGCGTACATAGTCATAGTACCATCTATATTTGATGTACCGACTGTAGTACCAGTAGAAGTAACAACAGGATTCAAGTTTCTATTTCTGAATACTATGAAGACTGTGACTCATTGGGTTCCATTAAACGGTGTAGTAACACCTATATGGCTACCAGCGACGATGACTTCAATCATAGGTTTCTACTTCGGACAGGCGATGGCACAAAGGAAGTAACATGAGTAAAGCAACGGAAGATAAACTTGCTGTATTACATGGGGCAGTAGCGAAGGTGTTAACGGCACAGATTGTGCATACAGCGCCTGAGACGATGTTTGATGAAGATGGTAACTGTGTAGAGACTGGTGAGTTCGAATATGATGCCACACCAGCAACTATCGCAGCAGCCATCAAGTTCCTCAAAGACAACCAAATCACATGTGATATTGCAACCAATGAGAACATGAACAACTTGAAAGAAACCCTTGCTAACAAGCAGAGGCATTCACGGTTAACTGATCCTCAGAAAGCAGCACGGGCTAGTCTTAAACTTGTAAGTGGTGATTAACCATGAGTAGACTAGATGACATGAGTTACCAAGAGCTTGAAGAAGTTCTCGGTGACGAGTTAGCGCAGGCGGTAATTGCTAAGAGGGACACAGACTCATTAGACGACACCCCAGAGGGTGAATGGTCGGATGAAGAGTTTAATGGTCTATTAGAGGCACGTCCTGAAGTAGACTTACCCCAAGATCAAGAGTTTACATTACTAGCTAACGACCGTGAGTACATGGCCTCGTTGAATGACACTGAACGAGAGTGTGTATTAAGGTGGTCAGAGATTGAAGCTCTTCGAGTCCACTATGCTCTATTTGAAGACTTCTTGTATGACTGTATGACAGAACTAATGGGATTTGAGTGTACTGACCTCCAGATAGACATTGGTAGGTTCTTACAATCAGATGTACGTTACGGGATGATACAGGCCCAAAGATCACAGGCGAAGTCTACTATCGTGGCAATGTTCGCTGTATGGCAACTTATACATGATTGTAAACACAGAGTTCTGATCGTATCCGCAGGTAGTGATGTAGCACTTGAAATTGCTAACTGGGTTATACAGATCATAATGACTTGGGATATTCTTGAATGTCTCAGACCAGATAGGCAACATGGTGATCGTGCATCTAGTAAAGCATTTGACATTAACTGGCAACTAAAAGGTGCTGAGAAGTCTCCGTCTGTAGCGTGTATTGGTATAACAGCCAACATGCAGGGTAGACGAGCTGACCTATTACTACCTGACGATATTGAATCATCTAAGAATGGTACAACTGAAGTTCAACGACAAGCATTAGAACATCTATCGAAAGACTTTACGTCTATTTGTCAGAAAGGTCGTATCATCTACTTAGGTACACCTCAAACGGTAGACAGTATCTACAACAACCTACCGGCGCGTGGTTACATAATAAGAGTATGGACAGGTCGAGTACCAACACGTAATGAGGCAAGGCATTATGGAGACACATTAGCGCCATTTATAGTGACGATGATGGATGATCCAGCTAACTTGATTGGTGGTGGTATAGATGGTGACAGGGGCAAACCTTCTGATCCAGTATTGTTAGGTGAAGACATACTTTCAGCTAAAGAACTTGACCAAGGTGGTGCGTACTTCAACTTACAGCACATGTTAAACACAGAGCTGTCTGATGAACAACGTCACCCATTAAAGACTAAAAACTTAGTAGTGATGCCCTTCGGTATAGACAAAACAGCGGGTGAGATTACATGGATGCCAAGTCCAGATAAACTAATCAACTGTGATGGTAAGTTCACATCGAAGCCATTATTCTACAGACCATTCACTGTATCCACAGAAGTATATAAGTTTGAAGGTAAACACATGTACGTCGATACGGCAGGTGGTGGTAAGAATGGTGACGAGACAGTAGCAGCAGTAACATACTTTCTACATGGGTACATATTCCTTGCAGAGATACTAAAGTTAGCTGGTGGTTATGGTGATGACAAGTACGAAGCATTATCACAACTGGCATTAAAACATGGTGTTAACGAAATAGACGTAGAGAAGAACTTTGGATTTGGTGCGTTCGCTGCTGCTTGGAAACCTGTATTACTACGGGAGTACAAGAAAGCAGGTCATTCACATTGCCCTAACGTAGTAGACGTATGGGAATCAGGTCAGAAAGAACTACGCATAATAGATACACTTGAACCTATAATGGCCCGACATAGACTTATCGTACACGAGGACATAATTGAATATGACTTCGAGAGCGTGTCTAAATATCCCATAGATCAACGTGAGACTTACAAATTCTTTCATCAAATGGCTAAAGTTAGTCGTGAGAAAGGTTCGTTAATACACGATGACTCCCTAGATGCTGTAGCAGGTTCAGTACGCAAATGGGTAGACCACCTAGTTGTAGACGAGAAAGTCCGTATGGAACAAAAAGTCACTGACGAGAACATTGAGTTCTTCAAGGAGTGGGGTGGTGAAATTGGTACTCATGCAAATGGTGTACTGGGATCGTCACGAGATAGATTCAACCGAAATAGTATAAACCGTAATTCAACCCGTAAATTAATACAGAGAAGGAAAAGACAATGACACAAGAAGTCAAACGTCCCGCACGTCTGGACATAGTAGACATGCCTCGTGATACAACCCGTTCACTTGGTGGGCTACGACAAGCCTTATGTGCATCATTTAACTATTGCCGCAAATACCCGTTAAAGATGCGCGTATTAAAGGCAGTATTGAAGTACACATACAATCGTATCGTACAGTGGGAGAAAGATAACCTAGCGGAAATCGAAGGTAACGCAAAGAACGTACTAGAAGCTAAGGCCCTAGCAAATGGGTTCGACTTAGACTCTCGTATGACTGTCGAAAACATGGAACAGGCGTTTGTTCAGGGTATGGCTGACAAGGCTGAAGCTCTACAGGCTATCGCTGACGCTGTTGTAAATGAACCAACCCAACTATCCCTCCCGACCGTAGATGTGGCCCCTGTAGACGATACAGAAGGCTCAGACCAAGTAGCAACCACTACAGAAACCACAACTGTCTAACAGTTATAATAAGGAATTAAATAATGGCTAATACACTAAGTATCCCCGAACGTACACTGGCTCAAATCAGTGCATCAACTAACTCAATTAACGTCGTAGGTGGTGCTGATGGTCGTACGAGTATTTATGAACCTCTTGTTTGTCGTATTACTGACCATGCTGATAATGATGCTGCTGAAACAGGTACTGACACAAACAAAATGGCTTTGTTTACTTCAGCGCGCCATGGCGAACCTTGGAAGAAAGACTTTGGTCTTACTCACTTGGTTGTCAAAGCTGGTGCCGACCCTGTTACTGCTAATCCTACTGCTAACACTGTGACAGTATTGTTCCCTAACTTTGACTACACTACTTTCGAGTAAGTCTTAGTAGGTGCAAGTCCTATCTATCTATGTTTACACATTACAACGTGCATTTCATAGGTAAATAGGGCTTATTTAACCCTCTTTTGTAGAGCTAATTTAACCCTAATTTAACCAAAACTCTATGTAAATCAATGGTTTGAGTTTAGGGTCACTTTATAGATAAACAGACCTTCTAGTCGTCCCGATGCCCTTCATTGGCACAATGGTCAACAATGGGTTATACCAAATATTACCAAAATATTAAAAATGGGTAACATATACGTAGG
>TARA_R110000851_G_scaffold275639_1_pt1 | contig 12356 bp, 8 predicted proteins | sample TARA_R110000851 | Tara Oceans TARA_R110000851 (sample SAMEA4397627) | marine metagenome | biome: Polar Biome; feature: [DCM] deep chlorophyll maximum layer (ENVO:01000326); material: water (ENVO:00002006), including particulate matter (ENVO:01000060) such as... | depth 17 m | reverse complement strand
AGAATGGATTACGCCATCTTAAATTACTAATAGTAATAAATTATATAAAAAAGAAAGCGCCTATTTGGCGCTTTTTTATTTCTCTTATATATGTATATCTGAACTAGTTTTAACAAATAAAATAAATTAACGTTATGGAACAAACAGACAACAAATTTCAATATCCAACTGAAGAGGTAACATTACCTTCAACAGGGGTATTGTATGACCCCGATTCTCCCCTAGCTAAAGGAACCATAGAAATGAAGTATATGACAGCTTTAGAGGAAGACATCTTAACTAATCAAAATTACATAAAAGACGGAACAGTAATAGATAAGTTAATAAAATCTTTAATAGTAACACCTATTAATTATGATGATTTATTAATTGGGGACAAAAACGCTATATTAATAGCAGCACGTATTTTAGGGTATGGTAGTGATTATACTTTTGATTATAAAGGAGAAAGTCATACAATTGATCTTACTACAATAGAAGATAAACCTTTACATGAAGATGTATTAAGTGCTAAAACAAACAATTTCACATTTACTTTACCAACTTCTAAAATAGAAGTAACATTTAAATTTATGACACATGGAAGTGATATAGCTGTGGGTAAAGAAATTAAAGGATTACAAAAAATAGACAAAAAATCAAATGCAGATCTATCCACACGTATGAAATACCTTCTTACTTCTGTGAATGGTGATTCAGAAAAAAGAACAATTAGGGAATTTGTAGATAAAGGATTATTAGCTAGAGATGCTAGAGCTTTAAGACTATATATCAATCTAATTCAACCAGACACAGACTTAACATTTGAACGCGAAATTAGTAATGGTGATTTCGAGACGTTAACAATACCCATTACTGCCACGTTTTTTTGGCCTGACGCCGAGCTATAGGAACATAATGTTCGCTCAGATTCACGACTTAGTGTACCATGGAGGCGGTGGATTCCTACACTCGGAAGTATATAGTATGCCTGTTTGGATGAGATCATTTCATATGAATAGGATTAACGATTTTGTTAAAAAACAAAACGAAGAAATTAATAAAAATCAAGGCCGGTCTAATATAGGAGATAATAAAATTCAATCACCTAACATTAACCCTTCTTCAACATATAATTTCTAATAAAAGCATCGCAAGATGCTTTTGTTTTTTATATTTATACCGGAGTAACATCAACTAACACACATGGCTAAGAAAAAAGGAGAAAAACAATCAGAAAAAGCTGAAGAAGTAAGAGCATTTGATAAACTTGATTTAAAAAATCAAGCTTCAATGCTAGACTCTCTTAAGTCTGAGTTAGGGGTAAGATCCCAATTAAAAACAGAAGCTGCAGAACAGTTAAATGTATCTAGACAGTTACAAAATGTAGCTTCTGATATTCTAGCCAAACAAGATGCCCAAATATTAGGTTTAAGGAAAGAAAAGGATATTTCTAAAGACATTGAAAAAACATCTCAATTAATATCAAAGTTAAAAAGACAAGCCAATGATGATGGGAAAGGAGCTAATAAAATAGCTCAAGCTCAATTAGAAATAGCTCGAAGATTAAAAGATGGTTTATTAGAGGAAGAAAAAGCAAGGAAAAAGATAGAGGACAAAGTAGGCCTAACAGGTAAACTATTAAAAGGTATAGCGGAGATTCCTATATTAGGGAAGATGGTAGACACTGAGAAGGCTTTATCTGCAATGAACGAGGCAGCTGCAAATAATGCTTCATCCTTCAAGGTCATGGGTGCTGGTATAGGGTCTATGGCCACTGATTTCAAGAAGGGAATGACAGACCCCCTTACTATCGTAACTGCAATGATAAAATCCGGATTTGCTTTCGATAAACAGGTTACAGATTTAGCTAAAGGTTTAGGTATGTCTAGAGATGAAGCTAAACAGATGAGACATGAGTTCTCTAATATGGCTACAGATTTAGGTGAAATGTCTATAACCAGTAGAGATATAGAAGGAGGATTTAATCTAGTTAATAGTGCATTAGGGACAGCTTCTTCAACAATGCGATCTGACATATCTATAGAAGCAGGACGTATGCAGAAGTTACTAGGCCTATCCGAAGAATCTATAATGGGGTTTGCTGGTCATGCTATGAGGTCTGGTAAAGAAATGAAGACGGTAAAGTTTGAAGCTTTAGGTGCTTTAAAAGCAGTAGAGAAACAAACAGGGATCAGGCTGAATGAGACACAAATGTTGGAGAAGATAGGTAAAGTCACAGGACAAATATCTGCTCAATTAGGAGGTGATCCAGCTAGAATAATGGCGGCAGCTGCTGCAGCCAATAGTTTAGGTATGGAACTTGAAGATGTAGCATCAGCAGGAAAATCAATGCTTAATTTTGAAGAATCTATATCCGCAGAATTAGAAGCAGAATTACTTACAGGAAAACAACTTAATCTTGAGAAAGCAAGATTAGCAGCATTAACAGGTGATTATGAAACCTTAACTGAAGAAATAGCAGAAAATGTAGGAGATTTTGGTGAATATAGTAAAATGAATGTTTTACAGCAAGAAGCATTAGCTAAATCCGTAGGTATGACTGCTGATCAGTTATCTAACCAATTAATGAAAAAGGCTGATTTATTAACACTAGCAGAAGAAGCAAGAGATGCAGGAGAGGAAGAAACAGCTAGAATGTTAGAACAAAGAAACGCACAAGAAGAAATGAATGATATGATTAGTATGATGAAAGAATCATTCGTAGATATGGCGGGAGGCCCAATTGGGGATTTTGTAAAAGGACTAGCAGAAGGTCTTGCGTTAATAGGACAATTTTTCATGTATGCCAAACAATTAGGAACATTTATAGGGGGTTGGGCAAGTGACTTAGGGCCCTTTTTAGATAAAATAGGTATAGCGGGAAAATTAATGAAAGGATTAGCATGGGCGGGGGTTGTTGGTGCAGCTTATAAAGCATATGGAGCTTTTGGAATGATACCTTTTGGATTAGGGGTACCTTTTGGATTAGCAGCTTCTATCGCTATATTAGCAGCGGGTAATGCTGCCTTAAATACAAAGAAAGCAGACGATGCATCATTTGAAGGAGGGGGGTATGGAAAAAGAGCCATGTATGAAAAAGGATCAGTAACTTTATTTAATGATAAAGATACTATAGTAGCAGGTACTAATTTGGGGGGTAGAAAAGCAAATGACGCTACTTTTTCACCTGAAGGTTCAAATACAAACGTTGGAGAGGGTAGTGGAGGAGGTGAGGCACAACCTTTATCAGTTAGTGTACAATCATTACAACAAAATGATGTATTTGCAAGAACAGATAAAAATACTGAGGATGTATATATGGTTCAAGCTAAATCAGAAGGTTTATTTGCATAATAAATAAAAAACAAAAACATGGGATTAAAAGAATTAAAATCAAGACACGACTTAATACAGGGAACAGATCCAGTGGGGAAAATGGAGGAACAATCAGGACCTAAATTCCAAAGACATATAAATGATGCCTCTAATGTACACACAGATTCCTTAAAGGACCTACCTATAACTTCTAAATATCAAGATATAAATGGGGTACCTGATACCAAATATAATAGAGACGTATTAAATACTTCTCCAATAAGTGATTCTCCTTTCAATCGCGATCTCCGAGGAGGACCCGATCATATGGTATCTTTGTTGAATAAATCAGTAATGAGTGACAACACAGACATAACATACAAACCATCACCCCAACAATCACAATATCAAGATATGGATGGTAATTCGGGTCCTAATTTTGATAAAGGATCTCCAAGTACTGTACATGCAGACCCAAATCAAAAAACACCAACAGAATTAGTAGCATCTTATCATAGTACTGTTCATAATAAAACATATGGTCCTGTACCAACAGACCCAACTCATTATCAAGACTTAAATGGGGAAAATGGAACTCAATTCGATGTAGGAGAAGGAAACCCAAGTCAAGTACATGCTGACCCTTCACAAGGGGCAACTCCCACACAATTAGTTAAAGCTTATAATAGTCCTCAAGGATGGACACAAGGAGTAGCACCAGGAACCTTCCCCCCAACCGTTCCAATAGGACCTGTACCTGTAAAATCAACTCATTATGCTGATTTAAATGGTCAAAATGGAATTCAATTTGATGTAGGAGAAGGAAACAAAAGTCAAGTACATGGTGAAACAGGAGACCCAAAACCAACACAATTAGTTAAAGCATATAACAGTCCCCAAGGATGGAAGCAAGGACTATCACCGGGGGCATCCGCCCCAAGTGTACCCATAGGACCTGTACCTGTAAAATCAACCAATTTTGCAGATTTAGATGGTAGTAATGGTCCTAGTTTTATGAATAAAAATTCAATTCAAACACAATTAACAAGTTTAGAAGAAAGATATAAAAGTACTATAAATCCAGATTCTTCTTATGCGGCGGGTCAACCAGGAGCTACATGGCCCCATGTAAATAAATCAGAATTAGATATAAATAACAACACAACAATAAATGAATCTACTTTTGATAAAGGTAAAGATTCATCTTTATTAATAGATTTAATGACAGGAAAACCTTCATATAAGGGAGATTGGCCTAACCATAACAAATTTGGTAATGGTCAAGGAATTAAACAATCAAATTATTCACAAGGACAACCAGGAGGAACATGGCCTACAATTAATGCATCATCTCATGATAGATTAGATGCAAATTCTGATTTAAGCCCTTCAGGTTATACTCACCCAGAATATGGAAATACATTTTAAAATATGGGGTTAAAAAAACTAACAGTAGATTTATCAAATGGGAATAAGGGAGGACTAGCAGCTTACCCCTTACATAATACCTCTATAACAGATGGGGGTTTTAATACTGACAAATCATACACAAGAATATTTGATGGAGATGGTTTTAGACAAAGAAGCATACCCCATACTATTGAAAATACTAATAACTCTCATGATGGTAAACCTTTTATGGTTAGAAAATTACCAGGAATAAATCAAACCCCAGGTAATATATTTGATCTCCCCCCAACAGGAGAGAAAACAATAGATGTAGATGGTAATAGTGTAAAAGTTCCAGAAATAGACGTCCCCCCATTTACAACTAGATTTTTAGATAATATAACAAGTGGATTCATTAGAGGAGGTATCATAACAGCAGCTAATAGAAGTTTATGGGACGTTATAAGAATAGGTAAATTTATGGCTACCCCTAAGGGTATAGCATGGTCAATAAAACAAAGACAACTCCAAAAATCAAATCCTAAAATAACAGAACCAACTAAAAATAGGGGGGATGCCAATCAAAGAAAATGGAGTTTTGGAGCCAATACATTAGCTCAAATAGCAGTATCGGCTTTTGGGGGTCATGTAAAAAGAGAGGGTACTAATCCTATTTTTCAAAATGAGGGATATGAAGGATGGGTAAATAATATCTCCAATACCCCCCAACAACAAATTTCAGTTAATAAGAAAACATTAAAAAAACAAGATAATAGATTACTTTATTTATTTGGAAACGAAATTGTTTCAAATACTAGACCAGTTGAATTAAAGAAAAAAGAAGGAAAACCTAAAGAAAAAGGTAAATTTGGTAAATTTATAAGTAAGGTAGGTGGGGCCTTAATGGGCACAGGTAAATATGATACTAAATTGTATTCATATGTTGGTGGACCTGGTTCTACTTATGGTATAGGACGAACAACAATAAGAAAATTCCCTGTAGCCAATGGTACCTCTTTTGGTCATACCCTATATGATGCTAAACCCTGGACTAGATCAACACATGGGTATCTTCCTTATGGGCAATTTACAATGTCTAAAAATGGAGGATTAAGTCTTTATGATCTTACAATACCCAATTCATTCCCACGTTTCAAACCAAAATCTACAAATAACGTCCCCCTACGAGAAAATAGCTATGGGGATTTAGACACAGATTTATATGAAACTACGGGAGTATCAGGATTTGAAAGTACAACATATTATGAAGATCGTACTAGAATACATCCAAAAACACAAGTAGGGGGAGGATATAGTCCTATACTAGTCACAGATGTTGTTGATTTTAGAAAATTAAAAAAAGACGCAGGAGAAGATGTAGGACCAACTACAAATTATAATACAAAAGTATATGGGGGGACTAATACATACCACCAAGAAAATAGAGTATTAAGAGGAAACCCGGGTAAATTAATACATAAAGGAGCAGGACTGGATATATTTGGTCAAACCACTGATGGTTATAATAAATTCGATTTAGAAACAATAGATAAGATAAATGCTTTAGATATATTCAAAGCCCAAGGAAATTTCAATCAATCAGACTTAAGAGATATGATTAGATTTCAAATAGAAGCTGTAAACACAAATAACCCAAGTACTTCTAATGTAATGGTATTTAGGGCCCTTTTGGATTCTTTAAAGGACAATTATGGGAGTAAATGGAATACAGTTAGTTATAATGGTAGGGGGGAAGACTTTTACATTTATGATAAATTTACAAGATCAGTATCCTTTTCATTTAAAATAGCAGCCCAATCCCGTCATGAAATGATGCCTTTATATAGAAAGTTAAATTATTTAGTAAGTAACACAGCACCTGATTATGGGGGAGGTACTAGAATGAGGGGACCATATATGAAATTAACTATAGGGAGTTGGTTTGATAGAGTACCTGGATTTTTCAAATCAGTTAATGTATCTTGGAAAAAGAATTATCCATGGGAAATCTCCATCAGCCATTTAGAAAAAGGACAGGATAAAGATGGAATGGTAATAATGCCTCACGTATTAGATGTTAGTTGTGCTTATCAACCAATCCATAACTTCTTACCACAGAAATCTATAAATAAATCTCCATTTATGATGATGCATACAAATAATAGAAAAATACCTAATAACATGATGAGATGGTATCAACCTACAATAGGAAATAATATCCATCCAAAAGATCATGAGGATGAGGGAAAAGTTGATGTTGTAGCTAATATATCTAGAGCTAAAATAGAAGGATGGCAAAAAATAGCAAAATCAGCATTATATCTCAATGATCATACTAAACCATCAAAACCAGACGAAACAGAAGTAATCCCAGAAGAAATAAGAGCTGAAAACTACAGAACAAGAGATATATCCAGAATGGACGCTTTAACAATAAAACCTATGGTTCCTCTAGCTGTAGATTCTCCAGAAATACCAATGAACCTACCATACGCTACAATACCTGAAGATTTATAATATTTTAATATGCCTAAACCAAGAAGACTAAATAAGAAAACAACTATAGATAAAAAAGGTATAATGAAAACTTACCACAAACCGGCAAGATACCCCTCAATACCTGTATCAATAGATGATATATACATAACAGCCGCTGTAAATCAAAGATTAGATTTAGTAGCTAAAAGATTTTATAATGATGTAGACTTATGGTGGGTTATTAATATAGCAAACCCTAACTTGGTTCCCCGAGATAGTATTTATATACCAATAGGGGCTCAAGTAAGAATACCAGCCAATGTTAATGCAATAGTAGAACAATTTGAAGAAATAAATAATAAATAAGTTATGTCCATATTTAAAGAAAGTTTCAGGGATTATGTTAAAAAACAAATAGAGATAAGACAAAGTATTATAAGTTTGGGGAACGGGGGTGGATCAAGATTTAATTCTCAAAAACTTACCTTTTCAACAGCAGCAGGAGGGGGAAATATTACAATACCTTATGGGGCTTTTTATGCAAACACCTTAAATAGAACATGTGTTATAAGAATGTCTTCAGGGGCAGATTTAACACACGCTGGAGTGTATAATGTTTTAGAACAATGGGAATTAAACCAAGGAATAACAGCAGGGTCCGATTTAGCTAAACTTTATATATTAGAGGGGGGAGTACCAAATGTGGGAACTGATCACAAATCTATAAATACATTAAATGCAGATAATACTGCAAATATGGATTGGTTAATAAACGCTAAACCAAAATCAGGATGGACTAATTCAATAAATCAAAAGAACTCAACTTACGGAGACGCACTTACTAGAGGTAATTCTATAAATAGAGAGGGAGATGATTATGGTATAGTACCTATGCCCGGAATTATAGATGCATCAATAAAAACCAAATCAGCTTATGGTTCTATTAGAGAAGCAAAAATAAACTTTAAATGCCACAACCAACGTCAATTAGAAATATTAGAATTACTCTATATGAGACCAGGAGTCCCTGTCTTATTAGAATGGGGATGGACAACTTATACAAATAATGAGGGTAAATTAATAACTGATTCATCCCTACCTCTTATGGATGAGTTTTGGAACAATAGTGGAGAAGGAGGCATGGGTCGTATATACAGAAAAATCATATCCAATAAAGAAAAAACAGGTGGAAATTATGATGGTCTTATGGGTATGGTTAAAAACTTTGCTTTTAAAGCTAGAAAAGATGGAGGATATGATTGTAGTACTGAGTTAACTGCTATGGGGGAGATAATAGAATCTTTAAAAGGAAGATCCGGATCACCTTCATTCACCAATCTAGTACTAGCTCCTTTTACTATTGCAGGCACAGGGGGGAATGAAAATTCAACTACCCCAGTAGCAGATGAAGAAGTAGCGGCATTAGGAGAAATGTACTCTAAATTCAAACCAGACGAGGGGGATTTAGATTCCATTCAATTAATATTGATAGATTTACAAGCCTATTTATTAATGAGTGATGAAGTTTATGGATACACAGGCCAATATCACAATAACTTTTCTTTTAATCAAGTATCACTTGATAATGCTGATAAAGTATATAACCTTTGGGCAAATGGAGGTGCTGGGGTACATCAAAAAGAATTTGTAGATGATTATAGAGCATGTTTAAAAAGAGCCATTAAATATTTTGATTTAGATACATATTTTTCTGGTAATACAGCAATTGAAAAGAAAACAATTAGTGAGTACATAACTAATTTTCTCCACCACCATGGTAGAAGAAGTAGAATGGCAGCATATACAACTGAGGATGTTCATAGAGTTTTAGAAAATACAGAAACAGAATCAAATGATGGAAAGGGTAATTCAGTAGCTTGGCAAGGAGCTGGGTGGAAAACGGGTTATATTAAATGGGATGCCTTTGCTTATTTACTAAATAAATATGCTATAACACCTTTAGCCAAAGACAATTCAGGCAAAGGAGATGAGTATGATGAACAAACAGATAATGAACCAATATTAAAAATAGCGACAAAATACATAACACAGGAAGATAAAAACCCAGGAGGAGCATTAGGAAAAGGAACATTATCAAGATTAAGACCCTATACATACGCGGATGTGCCTATGAAAGATGTAAACACAGGTCATAAATATTCCTATAAACCTAGTGGGACTACAAAACAACAATGGGAATTTCCTAGGAAATTATGTGATAGATCTTTTGACCACAGTGTATGTTTTTTACCCCATGGATGCTCAGATTGGGGAGGTAAATCTTTAACTTCTCAATATTTATATTACGCCCCTTTTGATTTAATATATTTATCTTCTACTAACGACCCTAAAAGATCAAAAGTAGAAGAATTTATTAGGGAAGCAGAAACCAAAGGCCATCTAGTAGAGTCAGAACAAATGAGATCTATAGGTAATATTATGTTTAATATAGATTATCTAATAAATGAATATCAATCTATGGCTTATGATAAAGAAGATGATACCTATATTAGAAAGGATGATTTTAGTATTTATAAATTTTTAGAGAAAATTTGGAGTGGGGTTAATAAAGCAACGGGGGGAGCACATAAGTTTATCCCCCAAGTAGATCATGAAAAACCAGATATAATAAGAATAATAGATATGCAAGCATCTAAAGCGGATCTACCTGACCCCACTGAAATCCACACAATGAATATCCAAGGAAATTCAACAATAATAAGGGATTTCACCTACAATTCCCTTATCCCTAGTGCATTATCAGCTACTATAGGAATAGCAATGCAAAACCCTGATAGTATAGATGATTTAGATGGAGCTACATTTGCCGCAATGGCTAAAAATATAAAAAGTAGATTTATAGAAAATAAGAATTGGAAGGAGGAGGCAGAAGTAACTGATGAACAGAAGAAGAAATGGAAAGAAAAATACGAAAAAAGACAAGCAACAATAGAAGAACAAGCTAAAAAATTAACAATGTTCGCTGCTATGCTTCGTATAGGATATGGCCAAACAGATGCGGGAGATCAGGAAGCAGCCGATGGTAGAGGATTTTCAGTTTTTGATGTATATTCTGCCCCTACTAAACAAAAATCCTTATATAAAAATATGTTAAGGATAATGACTTATGAGGGTGAAAATGGAACTTACACAGACGGACCATTTACAGGAAAAAAATATTATAAAGGTCAACCTAAACCCTCTCCAAAAATGCCTAATGCATCATCAGTCATTCCTTTAAAATTCAACTGTAAAATGGATGGTATAGGAGGTGTTGTAATAGGGAATATATTCCAAATAGACCCCACAAGACTTCCTAGAGGTTATAAAGGGTCAGACGTAGCTTTCGTAACAACAGGAGAAGCCCAAAAAATAACAGCGGGAAATGATTGGACTACTACAATAAATGGTCAATTAACATTATTACCATTTAAAACAGTCTCATCAACAGGATCAGTTACTGGAGTATCCTCATCAGGAACAGCAACACCAACAACCTCATCACCTGTTACTACAACTCCTTCAACACCTGCAACCCCCGCAGCAGGAATAACAAAACTTAGTGAATTAAAAAACACAACAACTGGTGGTGGTAGTGCATTCACCCCAATAAAAGATCTTTTAAGTGATCTTGAGGGAACTGACGGGGCACATTCTTATGGAGTATATAATTATGGTACAAGTTCAAAAGGTAAACATCCTTGTTCTTCTGTAAAAGGAGCTAAAGCAAATAAAGACGCTTTAGGAAAACCCCCTATTAATACCATGACTATGGAGGAAATAATGAGAAGACAGGCACTACCAGGAAGAGTAGCAGATGGAGATGGTTGTGAAAATAACACAGGAACTTATTCCGATAATATGGATATTAATGGTTGTGAAATATTTGCAGCAGGGAAATATCAAATAATACCTAAAACCATGAAAAGTGCCTTTAAAAAAGGAATATTCCAAAAGTCAGATATATTTGATAGTGTAACTCAAGAAAAATTAGGAGATTATCTTTTAACAACAAAAAGATCTAGATTAAAAGCTTATCTACTAGGAGAAAACACAGGAACAGAGGATGATTTAAGACACGCAGTAAATGAAACAGGTTGGGAATGGGCGTCTGCTCCTATAATTAATTTTGCCGCAACAAAATATGCAAAAGCTTGCAAGAAAACAATGAGTGATGTTATGGGGGATGTAAAAACAGGAACAGGAAATCATGGTAATTATTGTGATGGTGTAAATAAAGCGAATAAGAAAACATTTGTTAAAAACATAGTCATAAATCTTATACATTCAAGATTCCAAAAGGCAACAACAGCAAAAGTACCAACATTTCAACCTGATTTTATGTTATTTGATCTAACAAATTCAGATACGTTAAGTGGAACTAAACAAGTAGGAAAATCATAAAATGGCAGATTACTTACCAAAATCCAAATATTCAATAAAATACACTAATGGTGGTTTATTAGCTACTATTCATGATAATGTAGAATATATAGGCAAATACATCCAAACATCTAATAACCAATACATAGCGGGGACTAAATTAAGTGGTGAAGGTTTAATACTATTGGAATTACCTACTACTAATATAGATAGAAACCCAACGGCCCTTACATACACCTCATCTAATAAAGGGAAGGATATTTATAATGATTTGAAAGGAAAAAGAAACGTCCCCTCATCTAAACCCCAACCAACAGAAAAAGACTATAAAAGGGGAAATTTTAGAAGATTTTATATATTTAAAAATAATGAACCTGATATTATATATGAAACTAGTAATGCATATTTAGATGAATACAAAGAAAAAATAGACTCAAACCTATATACTGTAGATTCTATCTTATGGGGTTTAAAAGGAAGAAAATCTGTTTTTGAAAATGAATCTACAATAAAAGTTTTACAAGCTATAAACCCCTTTATACATTCCCTATTTTCCGAAGTAGAGGAATACGTAGAAATAGATGACGAAAACCATTTTCAAAAACAAATAGACCCAAACCAAATGTTGGATGAAATTCCTACTTTTACCCTTAAACAATGGAATATGTTTAATTCATTAGATAAAGAAAAACTAATAATAAAATATGGGGAAGTAAATATAACCGATCTTTAATTTGGTTATTCAAAATACCCTTCATACATTAATAGGGTATGTTCTACCTTATCGAAACAAAAAATCAATTAAACCA
>TARA_R110000851_G_scaffold174949_2_pt1 | contig 12359 bp, 12 predicted proteins | sample TARA_R110000851 | Tara Oceans TARA_R110000851 (sample SAMEA4397627) | marine metagenome | biome: Polar Biome; feature: [DCM] deep chlorophyll maximum layer (ENVO:01000326); material: water (ENVO:00002006), including particulate matter (ENVO:01000060) such as... | depth 17 m | reverse complement strand
GGCGCTCGGAGGGATCGGAGGGGTCGGAGGGATCGGGGGATCTTCAGCTGCGACGCCGTCTGGGTACTCTTGGATCTGTGCGCCGGAAGCGGCGCTCGGGTCTGCAGGTACAGCCGCTTGGCTGACGCTTGGAGGACCGCCCACCCGCTCAGCTGCGACGCCGTCTAGGTACTCTTGGATCTGTGCGCTGCTGTCCGTGTTAGTAGGCATTCATTCGTTCCTTAATTTCGCTAGGTGGAAACATGTGCATCATCATAACCACTTCACCAGAAGTCGGTACAGTGCCCGTCGCACTTAACAGGGTGCTGAACACTTCCCTAAATTCCTCTGACGTCACTTCGTGATTGATCGGGCCTTTGGGCGTCTGGTACTGCAGGGTCATGGCGATCTCGCCACTCTGCATGAAGCGCTCGGGCGGGATCTTATTCGCGGTAGCTACGATCTGCTGCAGACTTGCGCCTCGCTGATTATCGTTGACGCCCGTGTTGCCGATAGGGTCGAAGGTGTCGACCGTACCGGTCAGTAGCTTGCGGACAATCTCCTGCATCTCAAATGTGGTAGGTTCCACACCCTCGTTCTGCTCGGCGAATATCGTAGCGCTTAGGAACGCCTGACTGACTATGCTGCTCTGGAACCCTTCAGCGGCCTCGACTGTACCGCCGCCGAACATACGGTTGCCAGTGTTTGCCGCCTCGACCAAGGTGGGATTGGCCGACATGACCGCCTTGGCCGCTGCGGCCACAGCAGGGTACTTCCACACCGCCGTCTCAGGTATGTTATCTTCAGCAGTCTGCTGCTTTAGGTACGCCTTCATGTCAGTGTCGCTGAGGCGGTCGCCGTACTTCAGTATCAGGTTGGTATCGATGAAGTCTTTTCTATCGCTGCGGCGCAGCTGCTCTAGCTCTTGGACCGCGCGGTTATCGGTCTTGATGTCGAGCTTCATTTCTTGACGCGAGATGTACGCGCGTACCACCTCCATCTGACTGCCGAGAGCCTCGGCAACCCCCGCTCTGCCCAGCTCGGTGTCGACGTCGTATATGGTGCCGTCTCGCTTGCTGGTCTCGTATTGGGTGACGATATAGTCAACGACTTGACCTGCGACGCGCTGCTCGTTGCGAGCCTCACGGGCACGCTCTGTCTCCAGCATCTTGAACGCTTGCTCGCGCACGCGAGGGTCTGTCTCGGCAGCGATACGCTCGTCGGCGGTCATGCCCCCAGTAGATGCGCCAGAGAACTTGTTGTAGTAATCCCGCAGTGACGTGCCTTTGGTCTTCGTGCCGTCTGGTTTTGTGTAGCTGTCGTTTACGTTGTAGCGGCCCCCTGAGTTTGCAAATTTACGCATACCCTCTTTCCCGCCGAGGTGGGCCACTGCGCGTAGCCCGTCGCGGCTCATGCCGCGCTGTAGGTAACCGCCTGCGTCGATGGCGCGATCGATGTCGGAGAAGTGCCACTTCAACGCAGCGATCTGTAAGGATCTGTTCTTCTCGGTGGAGAACTCTTTGAGCGTCATGCCCTGCGGGACCACGCCCGCGGTCTTCATGTCAGTCAGGCGGCCCTCACCGACGCCGCCCAATCCAGAGAACGTGCGCCCGTCATCGATGGTCACGCTGGCGCTGGCGTTGTTGCTGCTCTCGCTTGAGATCATGCGGCTTATGAATAAGTCTACAGACGACCCCTTCACTGGGTCGGTGGACGGGTACATCCCCGCGCTAGTACCTACCGACGCGGTCTTCAACTCGGCAGCCTTACGGTTGACGATGGTGCCTTCGTTATCAGACAGCCATTTGTCGCCCACTGTCTGGTCGAGGTTGCCGTTCTCGATCTCGCCCTGAATGAACCCCTCGACGAAGTTTGGTGCGTGCTGTAGCAACCGATTGGCCCGCGCCATAGCGACCGAGCTGGTCTGCACTTGGATGGTGCTTTCTGCCTGCTCGGTAGACATCCCTTCTGCAAGATCCTCTGCCAAGCCCTTGGCTTTGGTTACGGCGCTCAGGTACTCAGCGTCGTCGTTCCAGAATGTTGACGCCCTATCAGCAGCGGTCTCGATACCTGCGGCCAGCTGACCCTGCTCAGCGGCATCCAATTGGCCGATCTCGTAGCTGGCACCCTTGTTCCACGCGGCCTGCGAGCGGCGTGATGTCAACTCGGTCAGCGCTGCCTTGCTGGAGCTGCGTTCTAAAGCAGTGCTGTACCTCTTATCCAGCTCTTCACGCTTGGCGTTGGTCATCGACGTGATGCGGTCCGTAATGCCGCCAGCATCCAGACCTTTTTGGGTGAAGACCCCAGTGTGCGGATCGTTCATCTGGCGCTCGAAGTCGAACCAGTCTTCCTCGGCTTGGCGCAGGCTGGTCCGATCGCGGCGGTCGGCGATTAGGCCTGCCGCGTCTCCCATAAGCTTGCCGATGTTCTGTACGTCGCGCATTGGCGCGGATAAATCCGCAGCTGATGTCTGGACGAACGGCGTCTGCGTGGCGGCTTGCTTCACGCCGCCGATCGCGACGCCTTGTGGTACTGGTACGTTGATGGCCATGATCTAACCCTTAGTTAACTGAATAGGATGTCTGAGCTTTGCACTGCCGCGCCTACGCCAGCGACTAGCGCCGAGCGGAACGGGCTTTCGCTCGACCGCTGCAGATCGAATTGCCCCGCCTGCGCCGCGAAGCTGGTACCCTGCACCAGAGCACGCCGCTCTTCACGTTGGATGTTATTCCGCAGGCGCATGACGTCCAGCTCCCCTGCCTCCGCCATGTCAGCAACGAGGTGCTGCGGTGTGGTGCCGGCTTCGTCCACAGTCATACCCTGCCCAGCGGCCTGTACGCGTGTGGTGGACAACTCACGGGCCACCGCGCGGCGCTGTGTGTAGACCTCTTCGCGACCGCGCAAGACCACATCGCGTGCGTTGTCTTTCGCGATCTGCTCGTTGGTGAGGGCCACGTCGCGGTTGTAAGCTGCCGACGATTTACGTGCATTCGATGCACCAGCTGCGCCGATCGCTGACACGCCGACGCCAACAGCTGCGATCGCACTGGCTGCGCTAAGCCCGCCTACTGCCGCAGCTATTCCAGTGAGTATAGCCATTAGTAAACCTCCGTGCCAAAGAGCAAGCCACGCGGCTCCCAGCCTAGTTTCACGAACACCCCAGCGGCGTGCGCGTCTTTTATTCCAGAGCTGGCCGACACGCGGATCACGCACCGCTCGGCCTCTGCCCATTTCTTAAACGTAAGTAGGAGCCGGCCAGCACATAGGGTGCCCCGCTGCGCAGGTGAGGTGAATATGAAATACTCGCACACCACTTTTTCGTCTGTCCATAGATCCTGTACGCGCTCTGCAATGATCATCCCGTGCAGGCCTCCGTCATCGTCAGCGATTACGCGCAGGAACACAGCGTTGTTGTCCACAGCTTGGGCCGCAACCAACGCGCCGATGATTGCTTTCGAGCGCTCCACGTTGATGGGTGGGCACTCCAGAGGCTGCTCGCTGTAAAAATCCTGTATGAGACCTGTCACGCCGACAATGTCCTGTAGCAGAGCTTCACGTACGTGCATTAATTGCCTCCAATGTTCCCGTCAGGGATAAGGGTCAAGATGGTCAAGGGCAGCGGATCGCGCTGTTCGATGACGATTTGTTTACGTTTACCCCAGTCTGAACGCATAGTCACGTCAATGTCGTCGGTCACCATTGGTAGTGGTTGACCCCACAATGCAGGCAGTCCGAACTTGGCTTCGCGCATGTTGTCCTCAGACGGCCCAAACCACATCCCCATGGACCGATCTACCTGTACGGTAAGGCGGCTTATGTTCTTTGCTTTGCCTTCGGTCGTGCTGCCGTCGGCATACTGCGTGAGCGGCAGTGTCTTGAGGCGGCAGAAGTACGACAGGCCGATGTGGATACGGGAGGCTGGGCTGGCCAGTGTGACCGAGCCACCGATGACTGTCAGGCCGCGCTCCACGTACCCGTTTGCAGCAACCACCACGATGGAGCCTTCGAGGTGCCCAAGCCCCGACACCGTGGTGATCGCCCTCCGCGCCGCACCACCGGAAGAGTAGGCCGCAAACGCAGATCCGTCGTAGTCGACACCTTCGATTTGTAGCTCGAAAGTGTCGGCTGTGACATTGGCGACCTCGAAGGTTACGCCGTTATAGTCGGGGCTGGGTAGCTCGCCGCTGTTCGTAGTCGTGCTGACTTCGAGTACATCCGACAGGTCGACTGTGTCGCCGTTGCTCAGGCCATGCGCGGTCACGGTAACCACGACAGGGCTGGCCGCTGTCATTGCTGTGACGGTCAGTGGCACATCGTACGATATGCCGGCGTCCACGCAGAACGCGTCGCTTAGGTTGTCAAAGTCACGCGGGGCAAACCGCTCTATAAACGATGAGGTGACGCCGCCGATTATACGTTCAACCACGGTGTAGATCGTGTCCTTGTTGCCCTCACGGATCGAGCAGGTCGATTTGTATTTGCCCTGTGTGGTCGCACGGGTCCACGCGTAGACGTCTTGGTCTGGCTGGTAGGTCAGGAACAGGCCGACGCCGTCGTCACGTACGCAGAACGCGATGCCAAAGGGTGCCGACGCGTAGTCCCAATCGATCAGCGTGTTGTAGTCGAACAGGTGACGCGCGAGGATCGATACGTCCTTGCCCACGAATTTGTCATCGGCAAATTGGTAGGTGAAGTCGCGCACAAATTCACCGGTGGTCACGAACAGGCCCACGTTACCCGCAACGATCGGGCGCAGTGAGGTGCTGCCGTAGTACGACTGCGGCTTGACGCTGATCGTGCTCGGCGTCAGAACGCCGTTGGCGGCAGACACACGATACTCGCCGCCGCTGGTTAACAGTAGCAGATCCGTGAGCGGCACAATGTGGCGAATGGCGTTAACGCGTCGCGCAGCGATCGATGCCACGATGCTGTCGTCGTCTAGGAGCGGGCTGGACCGCGAGAAGTTGCTGAACTGGCCAAGGCGCGTAATGAAAAATCGGTTAGGATTATCCGCTGTGTTGGCGAATATTCTACGCTGGTCAGAGAACCCGACCGCGCTGGGGTTGTTGCCTGCCCCGACTAGACCGTCGAAGGGTTCGTACAGCTGCGGTGGCGTCACCGCGTAGTCAGGCCCAAGGTTGTTGTCGCGGAAGGACACGCCGTCACTGGTGCCAATGAAGCCCAGCACGCCTGACGTCGTGGCGTAGATGTTGTAGCGAGCGGCACCGTCGACGGGTGACCACCTGATGACATTGTTCCACGAACTGTCGAGCGAGCTTTGAACTTCTATGTGCGTCGGGAATACGTCACCGCCGCTGGTGTATGCGACAAAGTCAGCGCCTGTGCTGTCGATCAGTACACTCGATGTGCTCTCCAAGCTGAAGTTGAGCGCGTCAATAAAGATGACGCGAAACCGCTGGCCATTCAAGACAGTCATGCCACCAATGTTGCCCAGCTCAATCACATCCAGATTGCTAAATCCGTGACCCGCGTCGGTAGTGACTACGCATGGGTCTGCTTTGGTGATGGCCGTAACACCAACGCGGCTGTCAGTGACGGCGCGTAGGCTCTCCTCGGCATCGTCGGCGGCTATTGCGGTCACAGCGTACTTGCGTGGCCGCACCGCAGTGTCTACCCCTCCGCCAGAGGAATACGCGGTGAACCCTGTGCTATCCACATTCGCGTTGGTGTCTGCGTAGGCAATCGAAAATCGGTTCGCATCGAGGACCGTCACTTCGTAAACGAAGTTATTCACCTCAACCATACCGGCCACGCCAAAAAGCTTGGCGTACTCGCCGGTAGACATCCCATGACCATTCGCCGTGACCGCAGCTGGGTTGGCTTGCGTGATCGCAGTGATGGTGCTGTACACCGGTGGGGTGATTGGCGCTGCGGTCATGCCGACCGGTCGCTGGATGGCTGGTACAAAGTCGATGTTGGTGAACGTCCAGCTGTCGTTGGTGACGCGGATCAATTCCTGCGGGGCGTATGTCGGGTGTACTAACGTCATAACGTCACCCGACTGGGCGTAGGACAGTTCAAACAACTCGTCGCCGCTGTACACACTGGCCACCTCATAAGGCGGCGTGGCTGTACCACCGGATGTGTAAGTTGAGTAGAGCACGGCATCGACAGCGACGCCCTTCAGGCTCGTCAGCTCGAACGTGTTGGTGGTTGCGTTGGCGACTAGATAGCTACCGCCGTTCACCTCGGCCATGCCCACGACGTCAGAGATGTACACCTCGTCGCCGTTGCTCAGACCGTGCGCGTTCGATGTGACCACGGCTGGATCTGCTGTGCTGATCCCCGTGATGGTCCTGACCGCGCTGCTGTCTAGGATCTGTGCGCCAAGCGTGTGGAAGCGGACGTAGTTGGTGCCCAGTTCGAGCGCGAAGGTCTGCTCGGTGTTGAACTCAAACTCGATGATGCGGTACGGGCCAGCGCCTACCTTGCACTCGGCCACAAATTCAGAGCCGAAGCGGGATGACATGGAGCCGGTGAAGCTGGCCACGAAGTTCTCGGCCTCTTCGACGGCGATGGCACGCTTGCTGAGATCAACACGTGCACCAACTGAGGCCGATACCTCGCCGCCCGCCATGCTGGGCAGAATTAGTTTAACCATCGTTTAGCTCCTTGCGATGATCCAGTCAGGATCTCGGGTTACCTTGCGGGTGTAGCCCTCGTTGGCGTCTTCGGTCTTGGCGGCGTTCGCCTGCGCTGCGGCCTCAGCCCGCATGGCGTTGCGTATGCCGAGGTCGCCCGTGATTGGTAGGGCGATGTGCTCAGCAATGGACCAGCTCAACGCTATGTCGAAGCTGGTGTCGAAGCGTGCAGTGTCTGTGATCGCTGCCGCGTACTCAAATTCTGGTTCGCCCTCATCACTCAACAAGACCTTCACGTCGTTGGTGTTACGCGCCACAGTAAATGGCAGCGGCTCCAGCGTGTCGCCGCGTGGGTCCATCGGGTTGACGATGCGCCACACTTTCAGGGCGTTGGATGGGTAGGTGAACATGTACGACCACTGCGCCGGTGGCGTACCGACCAGCGCAGAGGGTTTCGCGTATGCCGTGGCGAATTTCCACGGGTGAGACCGCAGCAGCTTGTCTCTGAGGTTGCCGAACACGAGGTTGACCTGCTCAGCCTCAGCTGAACTTTCGCTCAGGCTGGTGATGTCGTACCGGTCACCCAAGTGTTGAAGCGCTAGCTTCGCGATTTGTACCTCAGAAACAGCCATGCTGCGCTCCCCTTACTTTGCTACGCGGCGTGCGCGTGGCTTTGGACCTGCCAATGCAGTGCGATCGGCACCTGTCTGGGCCTTAGCGACTTTGCCGCGACCCGTGATTGTATCCAAAGCGTCTTTGTCCGTGACCTTGGGGCGCGTTACTTTCGGCTCTGCCTCGTTGGCTTCAAGTGCGTCCTCGACGATCTCCTCCATACGCTCATCGTCAACGATGACTGCGCTGGTCGGTAGATATTTGCGGCGCGTGACTTTACGGACGCCGACCTTGCGTGCTGGGCGCGACGTGTGGTCCATCAAATCGACTTCGATTTCTTCTGTCTCACCGAACTGATCGGGCAGGCCGTAGATGCGGCCTTTGTTCGCTTCGCCTCGTCCCAAACGCCCGAAGGCTGGGTGGTAGAAACCGTTCTTATCAAATTGTACTCTGATCATTTTGCTCGTCCTATTCTAATGGGCAGAAGCCCCCCAAGGGGGGGCCTCACTTTTACTTATAGTCTACTTACGGTGCGTTGGCACCATCAGCATACGCGGCCCATGCAGATGGGTCATACGTCAAGAACGCGTTCAGGTTGCCCGCTGTCACAGTGGCAGTGGCCACAGTGGAGAGGACGCCCAGATAGCGTTCGTAGGTGCGTGCTGCGCCCGTGGGCATCGCGCCCATGAAGACCACACCGCCGGCTTGAATGTTCGCATCACCGGTGGTTGTCGCACCCGTCACGAACGTGCCGCTGTCCAAGTGGACAGTTGCTGTGCCGTTGGTAGCGATCGCTGCAGCTGCGTCAGAGACGAGCTGGAAACCGATCGTACCAGCGACGCCGCCAGTGATGATTTCTGTATCTGTCGTGATGACTAGATACATGGGTTTACCATTACCCAGATCTTGAGGCGTTACCCCAAGATCGATGACATCGCCGATTAGGCTGGTGCCGGCAGCGGCGGCTACAGATTCTGCATCTGCAAACTCAAGTGTACTGTCGAGGATCATTTTATATTCCTTTCCTCGTTAGGGGTCTTACGTGACCCGTGCTTCGTTGATTGCCAGAGCGTCAGAACGGCGGATAGGGATGCTGTTCCAAGCGGTCTGCCATGTACCGCCGACCATGTCTGTTGTCAGCGTAGAGCTGGCCACAGCGTTGGAAGACTGACGACGCAGGAAGGACAGGACTGTCTTGTCCATGTACCAAGCTGCGCGACCGAGGGAGACGTTGGGGATCTCGGTCAAGGCGCGGTGCATCAAGGCGTTCAGATCGGCACCTGTGGAGATGTCGTCGGTCAGCAATGAGCGGTCGACGTTTGCGATACGTACAATGTAGCGCCAGTCACGGACCGTTAGGCCAGCCTTCCAGCGGTAGTGTGTACGGTACGCCTGCATACGCCCATTTTGGCCATCAGCATTTTCAATCGTAACCTCGCCGAGGTCACGGCTCTCCAGACCCGCAGTCGAGCCTTTGGGCACGATACCGTGGCAGGTATTAGGTGACCAAACGACGAGCCAGATACTGGCGTTGTCCGATCCCGTGCCCCCGCCGTCGATGATATTGTCACCGTTTTCAGCGGACAGATCCGAGTAGCGCGGTGCAAAACCGGTGAACTCTTCGGGTGACGCAGTCTCGTCACCAAAGAACAGCGTGTCCGCAATTTCTTGGTTCATGCCTTCGATGTGCGGGCGGTCTTCTTGACGACGGAACGCCGCCTGATCGCCAGCCATTTCGACAAGTGCTTTGTCCACTTCGGCATAGTCTTCCAACATGCCTGTGGTGTCGGTTACCTGTACGGCACGCGACTTGGTCGGCTGGACGCCGCCATAGAGCTTGCGCCATGTTGGTGTGGGTAGACCAGACCGGATGGAGCTTTGGTGGCCGGTGGTCAAGTTGCCTTCGAGCCACGTCATGTCCATCAACATTTCGTTGGTCTCGTTCAGGATCTCGACAACATCCGCGATGCTACCGTTAGGGTCTGTGACTTTCGCCAGATCGGCGAGCGTCGGGTTTGTTACGCTTAGAACAGCCATTGTGGCCTCCTTTATTTTTCAGTGAACATGGTCGGGTACATTCGTTTCAACTTAGCTGCGTCGCTGCTATCCTTCATTGCGCCATCGCCGATGATTAATGAGGGGTCGCCGATTGCCTTACCGATCCGGTTTAGAAAACGTAAGACTGCGGGGTGGTTGCCGACTGCCAGACCTTCGGGGTTATCTTCTGAGGGGGATTTGAGTAGAGCAGAGAACTCCGCGTCTCCGAACTGTGTGATCGCTGCTTGTGCGGTCTTCACGTTCGCTGCGTAATTCTGACCACCAAATTCCGTGTCAGTTTTCGCTGATTGTTTCCAACCATCGACCCGTTGCGTCCAGCTGTTGGTAGCGTCGTCCACAGCTGCTTGCGTTCGTTCGATGTCATACGTGAGAAGGTTCTGGAACTGTGCCTGTGTCAGGCCGTACTCCTTGGCCTTCTCTTTGAAGCCATCCAACTTAGCCACCTCGTCTGCCCCAAGTTCGAGGCCATCTGGTAGCTCGAAGGTGTAGCTGTCTGGCACCCCTTCATCGGCGGGTTTGTCGGCATCCGCCAGCACATCCCCGTCTGCAGGTACGTCTGCACCATCAACTGGTGGTGTGTCAAGCAGATCTCCACCACCAGCAGGCGGTGTTGCTACTGCATCTAGTACGTCTACTGCAGGCGCGTCTACTGGTGGCGTGTCTACTGCGGGTGTGTCAGTCGTTTGGGTCATTGAACTCTTCCATCATTTTTATGAAGGCGTCGAAGTGGTTGCTGCGGATGTCCTCCAGCAGCGCCTCACCCACAGCACGTGCGCCTTCGTTGAATGCTGTGGCGTGTGTGTCCGTGGACACGAACGAGACGCGCCTGACGTGGCACGTCTCGAAGATGTGGGTGAACATAAATCGTCGCCCACGCTCGTCGCGCAGGATCAGGCCCAGATCCAGTGCGCGGTCTTTCTCGTCGTCGAGCGCCCGCGTACGAGCGGCCTCGTCGTTTGCGTCGTAGACCACCTTGCGGCCTCGCTTGATGGTGGTTGTCTTACGCAAAGTTAGCCTTCACCGCCCACATGGCGGCTTGCTCGTAGTTGGTACGGGCGATCGAGCGCTCCCGATTGTCAGGCACGTTGGCCTCGATGAAGGTGATTAACTCATCGGTCCGTGACTTGATCACGCCAACGGCTGGTAGGCCTGACGGATTGAAGTCCGCTAGGGTCGGCGACTTTGGTTTGGTATCCATGTTGTCCTCTTTCATTTTAGACTGTCGTGCCTCCACGTTGGAGCAGATCAGTCAGGGCGTTCGTTCCTTGCGTGTCGGTCTCGCTGAGCAGCTTAGCAGCCTGTGCGCCCTGCTGAGCAGCGCCGGCTCCAGCGGCCACTTGCTCTTGCTGCTGCGCCGCCTGCTCGGCATCCGCACGCTGCTTGCGGATCTCATCGCGTGCGCTCTTCTCGCGCATCAGTGATGGTGAGTTGCCCAGTATATCGGCGTACTCGCGCACTGCTGCATCCATGTCGAAGTTGTCTAGGATGTCCGGTGCCACACCAGTCAGGTTACCAGCGAATGACATCGTGCGCTCCATGGCTGCCGCTGATGCCGCCTCCTGAGCCTGCGCCAACAAACCAACGTACTTGATGCGGAGATCCGCGCCCTGCAGCGCCTCCGGTGCCTCTGGTAGTAGGCCCGCTTCCCCCGCTACGATGAAGGCGTCTTCGATGGTCGGGTCCAGATACTCGGTGTTCAGTCGCTGCAGGACAGGACCAAGGAGCACCAGCTTCTCTTCGTGCCGCTCTACCACCTCGGTTGCTGTGATCTGCTTGCGGTCAGAGTTGATCATCATCGCGAATAGGTCAGCATAGAAGCCGCGCTGGATGCGCTGCTGTACCTCTTGGATGTCCGCCGTCAATTCGTTGATGCGTGGTTGCACTTGGTACGCAGGTTGGAAGCCCTGCACACCCTGCGATTGGTCGACGTACGTCACGCCTGCCGGCAGGACGGACACGGGGCTGCCCTTCATCGATGTCGGCGCGACCATCGGGGGGTTGACCATCTTGTCGATCGCTTGAGCCTTGCGCCGCTGCTCGTGCTGCAGCTGCTTGATATCGCCGAGATGCTCCATTGCTGGGCTGTAACCGTGGATGTCGCCGTTCATTACATCCCACCGTGGGGCGAAAACAGGGAAGCGGTTGAAGCCGCCGTTGCGCAGCAGGGCGTCGTTGTCAGCGCCTTTCTCGAAGTACATATCAGCGAATGGCCGGTGTAGCCCGTCCATGCGGGACAGGTCACGCTCGCTGTCGCGGCGCGGCTGTATCATGTGGACGATCGGGATCAGCTCGTCATAGTTGTTGGCGTTCCACAGGTTGCGCACAGTGGGCGTGACCTTGGTCCAGTCGATCTTGCCAGCCTGTGCGTCCCACGCAAACTCCTCGACAATCTGGCTCACCGTCATGGTGAACTCGCGGCCCAGCGTGTCGACTTGGTTGTATTCGTTCTCAGCCAGTACGTATTCGCCGGCAGTGAATGGCCGGTAATGTACGTGCAGCTGAGGGTGCTTCCGGCGCATCAGTGCGCCTGTGCCGAACGCACCCAGCTCGTGGTAGATGGTCGACGCTGTGTTGTAGAAGTTGGTGCTGGACAGCATACGGCGCAGCACGACCTCGACATCGCCAAGGTATTTTGTGACGCCCTCCTGCTCCATGACAGCGTCGTCGACTGTCATCAGGCGGAACCATGGCCGAGCGGGACTTGTCAGGCCCGACATCATGCCAGCGCCCAGCGTGCGCAGGGCTTGCCCTGCGGTGTTGTCGATGATCTTGGTGCTGCGCTTACGGCCTCTGGTGCCCGCGCTCTCAAGCAGATAGCGGCCACGGCGAGGCAGCACGTAGTCTGATATCTCCTGCCAGTTGCTGCGGAAGCTGGACCGGTCGTTCTCCAGTCTCAGGAAGCGCTTGTATGCCGACGCACGCGTGCCGGCTTGGCTCGATGCAAGTAGGTTCTCAACAGTCTGTACCATGTTACTGCCCCGTCAAATTCTTGAGGGCACGTGATGTGCCCGCAGTGCTCATACCGCCGCCGCCGCCCTCGTTCTTGATGTTGGCGGCTGTACCGACGCGCTTGTTGGAGCCACGCGTACTGATTACGCGCTGGGCGTC
>TARA_R110000851_G_scaffold75649_3_pt1 | contig 12388 bp, 17 predicted proteins | sample TARA_R110000851 | Tara Oceans TARA_R110000851 (sample SAMEA4397627) | marine metagenome | biome: Polar Biome; feature: [DCM] deep chlorophyll maximum layer (ENVO:01000326); material: water (ENVO:00002006), including particulate matter (ENVO:01000060) such as... | depth 17 m | reverse complement strand
TTTCATTATTCCAATCTTTTAGTTCTTGTTTTACTTCTATTTGTTCTTTGTGTCTAGCCTTGTAATATTCTCCCCTTAAACTAGGGATTTCTTGTTGTACTTTTCTCCTGCAGCGTGTTATACTTTCGGCGCTTGTAAGACCGCCAGCAGATAAGATCCGTAAAAAGTCCATAGCGCTTAAGTGCTTTATAGGGCATTTACTATTAACTTCTATTAGCCAAATTTCAGCCATTAAAATATAATCTTCATCTCTTAAGTCTGGCTGGGCTGTAAGTAGCTTAGTTATAAGCTCTTTTTTAGTTCCTATTTTCATTTTGTGGCTTGTTTAAATATTCCCATTCCTTAATAGAAGCATTTTCGGCTGTTCTCCTACCCTGTGTCCACTTTTCTCTATCATCACAATACACTCTAAACTCATTCTCTATAGAGTTCTGTATAGCTTGAATTTTGTCAAGTTTTACTAGGCTTGTAAAGATGTTTTTAAATACTCCCATTATCTGATGTTATTTAGAGCGATAGTTGCTTTTAGGCACTTGTGCAGCTCGTTAATCAAAGCTTGATTCTCTAAAACTATTGCAATATCAATAGATTTATTGAGGGATGTCCCTTGCTCTCTCATCAAATCCAATAATAGCTCTTTAGATTGTGCAGGATTTAATCCTTTTACTAATTTTTCTAATACTTTTGTCTCGCTCATTTTTTTAGGTTTTTAGGGTTAAAGGAGCTTTCGCTCCTGTTTTTTAAAATAATTCTTTTTCTGCAAACTTTTCAAATTCTCCAGCTGGCATTAATTCAATTAAAAGATCGTTTATTTTGTCCGCTATTATTAACGCTTGAACGCTTGTTTCGTTTTTGTATTGAATAGCACAAAACTTTAATTCTTCTATCCCTAATTGACTAAGCGCGTTTTGTAATTTTGTAGCTGTTTTCATAATCGAGTATTTTAGTTTAGTTTATCTCTTTTGACTTGTTCAAAGTTAAACATTTAACATTAACCACCAAAGAAATACGCAAAAAGTTTAATTTAATTTATAAAAGTTTATATAATGATTAGCTCTAATCCCTCTGGAGCTACAGCTAAAAGCCTTTTAATAGTTCTGCGGCTGTAAGTTAGATCATGTTCTCCATCTCCATTAATATCGTAGAAATCATGACCTACAGCGATGCATCCTCTTAGCTGAGTGTAATAATTTGCAGGATGTATCAGGATAAACTTTCTTAATTGCACATCTTTAATCTCGTAATGATCCCCAAATTTTTTAGATGTTCTAGGTAAAACATTGTATTCTCCTGTAGGTATACAGGAAACATTCCTAGTATTTGCCTTATAGGGAAGCTCTAAAGTACAGCACTCAAAATCTACATCGAGTCCATCAAATACAAAGAGTCTACCTAGAGTCTGCTTTTTATTCTCAATTAGCCTTATCAGTACCGCTCTTTTCATTTTTGTAAGTTATGTAAAATTTGTAGAGAGTGAATACTAGACCTATAAAAAGAGCGAATATCCTCAACCCTGCCTCTAAATCTGTTAAACTTATCCCTATTGTGGCAGCGTTTACTCCTATATTTTGCAATGTGTCTCTATCCATTATATTAATTCTATATGTAGTTCTGCACCATAGATCTCATCCGAGCTAGCTCCAATCTCATAAGTTAGTATAAAATAATCCCCATTTACACTATTCCATGCCGTTATTAGTTGAAATGTATTAGCTGTTCCTGTTCCTAGACTACCTATATTATCACTTGAAACCCTACTAGATAAAGCTTGTATTGATCTGTTTTGGCTCGAGAAAACCTCAAAACCTGTAACCTTATAGCCTGCTGGTACAAATGTGCTAGCAAATACTTTAGTTCTACTAGCGTATGAGCTAGGCTGTACACTTCCTAATGAGTCCCTTGTATAGCTTTGTATACTGCTGCTGGTCCATGTCTTAAATTGATCAGGTTTAATATATATTCTGCTATTTGTTACTCCTAGAGCTAAATTATCAGGAGCTTGTAGCATTGCAGATTTAACTGATGGTACAATATAAGATCCATAAGAGAAATTAAATCTTGGGATAAAACTATCCACCACTATACTAGTTGCACCCTTTGCTGCTGATCCGTTTAGTTTTATCCCTTGCGTTTTACTCCCTGTTTTATCTACTAAATAAAGCAAAAAATTATCATTTAGATCTACATCTAATGCATCAATAGAAATAGTTGTTGTCGCACCATCTCCTACTAAAACTCCATCTATAGCACTTAATTTTGTGATGCTATCAATGTTTGCAATTTCTGTAGTTACATTAGGAGGAGAAATCATGAAAGAACCAGCTCCGCCTGTAGGATCATCCTCTGGCACATCGTTATCATTTATTAATACTCCAGTTAATGAGGCTACATTAAATTTAGCCCATTGACCGACCATCTCGCCCATGCCTAAATTATAAGTTCCTCCATTAAAAACATATTTTTCAAATATATAATCTCCAGCTCTATCTTCGAACCATCTACTCGATAACCTTGCAGGATTATTAAGTACAGCTGGCTGTCCAGCTGATCCTCTACCCTCTATACAATTTGTATTTAATGTGGTTCTATGGTATCTGTTGAATTTTACAATAGATTCTATTGCTAATTTATGGATCGTTTTATCCTCTGTATCATTGTTTAAATTCCAGAGTGTAGATTGAGTATATCCTGATCCTGTTTTTATCCAAATCACTTTTGATCCAATCCCATTAGGACCATCTCCGAAATACATCTCTTGTGTATAGTTACCTGATTGTACTAAATCATTAGATGTATCTACAGAGTAGGCGGATGTTGTTTGATTGTTTATTATCTCTCCATCTTTTAAGATCTGGATAGTAAACATAGGAACTCCCATTTTGAGCGTAAAATTCCCAAAAATAGTATTATCACTTAATCCTACCTCTAGCCCCTGAGCTGTTACAATTTTTATATCTGCAAAATCATCTGCTAAAACCTCTAAAGTACAATCAAGAGGGATTACTTGCGATTGAAAGTGAGCTACTACTGAGGATGTGTAGGATGTACCTACAGGATCTGCTGAGGCTAAACTCATAAAATCAGAGCTAAATTTTACTCTATCTGTGCTGTCTGATGTAATTTGAGTAGATAATCCCCAGCCTGTAGTCCCATTAGGCAGATCATCAGCTCCTAAAACTAAAGGAGATAGATCATTGTTTTGATAACCTCCGTTATCTATTCTAAAATATCTGTCATTGCTCTGAATATTGTCCTCATCTTTGAGCCTAAACTTTATGTTTTGTCTAAAAAAGCGAGCATTAAAATAGGTATTTGCACCTCCTACATTGTTTGAGGTTTTAATTAAGTGAAAATCTAATGTAACGCTTACCTTAACTCTATAGTCCCCTGTACTAACATCAATAAAACCTCCTAATTGTGGTGGAGTAGATTGTCCCAGCTGAGACCATCCATTTGATGTAGGTAAAAAGTAAGGACCGAATGTCTCCGAGTATTGCTCAGAGTTTAATACTTGTCCCTCTAAATTGTTTTGATTTGCTGGAGTTTGCAGGAAACTAGAATAAAACAAAGGATAAATATTTCCGTTCTCATTTTCTCCTCCTGCTTCCCATGTGAGTTTTATATCTGATATAGGTCTTTGCCATGATTGCCGCCTCTGATAGAAACCTGTAAACTCGCTCCCTAATAACTCTCCGTAAATAGACAAAGTAATATTAGTAGTAGGATAAATATCACCTGTACCAGATGGAGGAGTAAAAGTTGTAGTATCTTTTTTGTAGTAAAAGAATTTTTTTACTTGATCCATACTTTCCACTTGCTGGAATCTCCAGTATCCATCCACTAGAGAGAGTCTAGCCTGTAAGAGTGTACAAACTACATTTAACATCTGGAGGGCTGTCTTTGGTTTTAGCTGTCCATCCTCTCCAATATCATTAAAACTATTATAATACAAGTACATCAAATCAGCAGGATCATCTACCTCTGGAGTCATTGTGTTGACTTCAAACCATTTTATATATGTTTGTATAAAACAATCATCTGCAGCCCATAAATCGAGAGTTCCTGTAAGTTTTAGAGCGTGTTGGATCCATTTTAAAACTGACTCTCTTCCTGTTTTAGCAGTACCATCTAAGTTAGTAAATTTTATAGAGCTTAAAAGTCCGAGTCCATCTGTGGCTGTTATCTTAAAACCGAAAGGATAGGGATTGTCTTTGTATCCTGAGACATCCGCAAGGACTATCCCACCCCAGTTAAATTGATAATCTGATCCTGTGGGATTGTTTCCTCCTGTAAAAGTATTATCTCTATATAATTTTATTTTAAATCGTGCCTCATTTGCTGTAGATAAATCTTTAATAAATTGCAAATCTGCAGTATTTTCAACTGCGAATTCAAAACCTAAAGAGGATGCTTTTATTAAATTGTATGATCTATCTCCTTGCTTTTGATATTTTATCGTAGCTCCCTCCTCGCCATTTAAAATAAAATCTGTAGCATAACCAGAATAGTCATCATCTATAATATCAATTTTATAGAGAATCCCTAAAATATTTCTAAATTCTGAGGTGTATCTTACTGGCATAACTTTATCCTATTCTTAAATCTTTTCTAACTGCTCTGTCATGTACTAAAAGTAGATCATCTCCGCTGATTACTCCTCGAACAATGACCTCCTGACTTCCTCCGTTGATCATTCCTTTTAGTTTGTCTAATGGAGCGATTACCTCTGGATTGCTTCTAGTTGTTCCTCTACCTTCCCCTACTAGTCCCATTGTTGGACCTGTAACTAGTCCACCCTCAGCGAATGGGATCGGCTGGCTTGCGATCATTCCGACCTGCATGGCTCCTAATGCTCCTACTAATATTGCTAGGGCTGGATTAGCTACTACTGCAGCAACTTGAACAGCTGTATTAATTATTGCTTGTGATATTGCGGCTGCCTTGTCTGCAATTGCTTGCTTTCTTTTTAGCTTTGTCCGCTTCTCATCTGTTTTCTTTTCTAGCTTCTCAATTGCTTTGGCTTTCTCCTCCTCGCTTTTCTTAGATCCGTTAATCCGTTGTAGTTCTTTTGCGTGTTGCTCATCTAATTTAAGGTTTTGATTTTCTATCCCTAAATTAAAAACCTCAAAAACTCCGTTTATAGCTTCTCCATATTGTGCAGAGAATTCTAACACTTTATTAGACATGGTGTCTAGTCCTGCGGCGGCTTGTTCTATGCCGCTAACACTCCCTACTTTTGCGGCTGGTAGTTTGCTCATGTCAGGTCTGCCTCCTCTTAATTTTGGAGCATCGCCTCCTCCGCCTGTATCGAACTTAAAACCTTTTAGGCCCTCTGGTATATCGTTGGCTTTCTTTTTTAACTCTACTAATCCCTTTACATTTAAGCCGACTGCTGTGTTAACTTTTACAACAGCCGTTTCTACTTTTGATAAACTCTTAGCTAGTTCCTCCTCTGCTTTTGCTGCTTCCTCTGCGGCGGCTTTCTCCTCATCAGTAACTACTACTAGATCCTTTTTAGCATCTACAGCCTCCTCAGTTGTTTCTATTACTTCATCCTCAGCTGAGAGATAAGTATATATAGCATAAGTGATCCCTGTGATTGCTGCTGCTATTGCAATAAAAGGATTTGCCATCATCACAGCAAAAAGAGCCGAAAATGCTGCACTTAAAAAGGGCAGAGCTACAGAGGCTGCTGTCATCAGCAAAGGTCCTAATATTGATATGACTGATATAAGAGATCCTATCCCTGTAGAGATTGATCCTACTATCATTAGTACAGGTCCAATCGCTGCAATGAATAAACCCCACTTTAGGATGGATTCAACTTGCTCATCTGTAAGAGTTGAAATCCATGTAGCTAGATCCGTAAACTTTCCTACTATCTTTTCAATAACAGGAGAGAGTTTAGATCCAAATTGTATAGCGACTCCCTCAACTGCAGATTTTAATTTTGTTAGGTCTCCAGATAATCCCTCTAGTTGTTTCTTTGCGACTTCCTCCGCTGTTCCTCCGCTGTTTTCAAGCTGAGTTGTAAAATCTTTTAATCCTGCAGAGCCTACTTTCAAAAGAGCTAGCATAGATGGACCTGCTTTCTTTCCAAAGACCTCCATGATCTCCGCTGTGCTTAGTCCTTTTTTCTCTATCTGTGCGAGTGTATCTCTAAGAGGTAACATCTTTCCAGATGCATCAAATACATTGATCCCTAGCTGCTTAGCTTTTGAGCTTAAAGTTGCTAGTATAGCTCTTAATCCTGTTCCTGCGCTTTCTCCCTGTATACCAGCATCCGATAGTTTTCCTATTGCTGCTGTAGTCTCCTCTAATGAAATTCCAAATCCAGAGGCTACAGGAGCGACCATAGCCATCGCATTACCTAAACCCTCTAAGCTAGTATTAGAGTTTGTGAATCCCATCGCCATTACATCGGCATAATATCCTAAATCCGAAGCGTTTGCTCCAAATCCACTAAGTATATTTGAGGCAATATCTGCAGCGGCTGCTAGTTCTAATCCTCCAGCGGCTGCTAGATTTAATGTCGCTGGCATAGCCTGCATGATCTCGTTAGCATCAAAACCAGCTTGACCTAAAAAGCCCATTGCATCGGCTGCCTGACTCGCTGAAAATTGAGTTGTTGCTCCTAGCTCTAAAGCTTGTTTATTTAGATCCTCGAATTCTTTACCAGCTGCACCTGTAACGGCTGCGACTTTATTCATCGCCTTTTCAAAGTTAGCCGCTGCCATAACAGCTCCCACTCCTAGCAATGCAATAGGTCCACTTAATGCTGTAGTCATGGACTGACCTGCTGACTTCATTCCTTTTCCAAACTTGTTAAAACCCTTTTGGGCTTTTGTCATTTTGGACTGAAAGTCTTTTATGTTTGCTGTTAGCTTTACATTAATATCACTAATTGCCATTTTGCTGCAGTTTTCGTTTTGCTACTATATATGCGATTTGATCAGGAGTGAGCCTCTCTGCTTTCTCTGGCTTTGAATCCCAATGAAATGACCAAAGATCCGTAGGCTTTGTAGATTTCCCCTTTGCTGTATGAGGCATCATATTTGTACTCGCCAGCATCCTGAACATCTCCCAGCTTTCCCTCTGTCTAATTTCGTGAATCTCCTCAAATCCTACAAGCTTATTCCCAAATTCTCTAGGAGTTAATTCATCTAATTGATCTGGAGATAAGGACAGCCATCCATAGGCTATCCTCTCCAAAGAATCAAAATCACTATATGCAGACTCTACTTTTTTTTAGATGCTCTCTGTCCTTTTGCTGGAGTTCCTCCCTGAGATAAATTGTCAGAAAATACTTTCAACACTCTCTCCAGAGCTTGATCATCTTCATCTAATAAATCAGCGACATCATCCAGATCCAAATCAAAATCTTTTTTAGATACTCTAGCGCCATCTTTCAACCCTGCCCAAACTAAACCAATAGCCTGAGTGAATGTCATGTTACTAGCCATTTTATCCATCTCTGATAGCTTAGTATTTGTAACATCGCTAAAAGCTCTGAGGGCTGCAAATCCATATTTTATAGGATAGACCTCTCCGTTAATTTTTACAGGGACCGCTTTCATTATGCAATAATCTCTTTTGTTAAGACTCCTGTACCAGCTAAAGAAATGCTATAAGTAGCACTATCCTCTACTCCTCCACTTAATGAAAGGGATGTAATATAAGCTTTACCTGTATAGATAAACTCTCCAGAGCTTTCTGTTGTTCTAGTAAACTCAACAAATAATTCTGTTCTACCATCTAAGTGAGTAAATAATTCGTTGAATTCATTATTTGCTCCTGCTGATGGATCATAAAGAGCATCTGTTGATAAACTCCAGCTTTTTAATCCTCCTCCGATTTCTTTCCATCCTCCAGAGTTTTTAGTTGTAAGATCTCTCTCATCCATTGATACATCCAATGAGCATGATGTTGCGTGTGCTACGATTAATGTACCTACTCCTGCTGTTGTTCCTACTTTTAAAAATAGGTCTGTTCCGTTAAGAATTGCCATGACTTTTTTCTTTTTTGATTGTTTTTAATTTGCCTAAAATAATGATCGCCTGACCATTTTCAATAAACTCTCTAAGAGTTTTCTCTTTTTTGGATCTCATTACAGATCCCTTTTTTAGATTGATCCCTTTGTAAGTGATGTCCTCTAATAGTTTTATTTTTATCATATCGCTCGACATTGAAAAGTTAATTGTCTATAGTAAAGTGAGTTTTTAGAATTGTAGTCCTCGCTCGTATCTAAATAAATATTACTTTGTATCTTATAGCCTCCATAAGTTCCGCCTGATAGCTTGTCTAGTATAGCCTGAATCCTCTCACTAATATTTATTAGAGTTATATAGCTTTTAGAAAAACATTCTATTTGATAAACTACTACGACTAAATCAGCTGTTCTTGTGGTTTTAGTGTTTACATTCTCAACATTTAAAACCTCATAAAATACTCCCTCAGCTGGAGTCTCATTATATACTACTATTGGCTGTATTTTATTAGCATTGCCGATCAATGAGATCAATGTACTATCCGTAGACAATACATTAAATATCATTTTTCCTATGTTGCCTCCTATAATTGCAGCCATTACTTTAGATGTTTTTGTAGGATCTTAATCAATCCATTTCTTATAGACATTGTAGCTTGTCCTCGACTCGCTTCATATCCTTTTTTCATGTATCTGCGACCTGAGAAATCAACGACCGAGCTATTAACTCCATCCTCTACCCACTGACCAATGTAGCCCATGACACCCCATTTCCGTTTTACTCTAGGACCTACATAAATTGTAGGAAAATCCTTACTCTTCCCTGTGATCTTTCCGATGGACTTTTTAAGGTCTCCTATTTTATGTGTTGTATCAAAATCATCTCTATCACTTACAGGAGTTGCGGCTTTTACTGCTTTCACTACTGGAGTTGCTGCTTTTTTCAAGACCTGCCTTAATGCTTTTACTTTATAAGCCTCTGAGACTTTTATCAGCATAGCATCGAGTTCTTTGTCTCCTGTTATGTTTGTAAATAGTTTCATCCTCTAGCCTGTGCTAAAATTTCTATATACTCTCTGTTAGATTGACCGCCAAAGCTTATAGAATTAATGTCATAAGCAGTCCCATCGTATGAGATATTATCTCGCTCAGTTATTGCTGAGACATCTGTAGAGTATCTTATCTTAAAGACTGCATCCTGTACGCTCTCTCTAATGCCTCCCTCTACTCGCTCCTTTGCTTTTATATATCTTACATCAGCCCAAACTACAACAGGGCTGTCTGAGCCTCTCTGTGATCCATAGGATGAGTCTTGTACAAAGCTCACTAGGTTTAAAGTTATTTTATATTTTAGTTTGCCTGAATTCATCTAAAAATAAAAGTTTTTAAAAGGTCGTATTAGTTTTTTATATCCCAGCGGCATCTCTTTTACTGAGCCATAAGTTATCGGGGATCTGTTATCATAAAAGTGAGAGATCAATAAATACATAGCTTGCTTTAATGGTAAAGGAATTCCGTTAGGAGGCTGTACTGAGTAAGTGATCTTTACTGATCCTATTAAGTCTCTAGCTGTTGCCCATTCATTAATCGGCTGGAGTCTAGGTCTCCCTCTGTACTCTGCCATAACAAAATCCGTATTAAGTGTTAGAGTAACATCGTGAGTAACTGAATCGGCGCTCATGTATGTAATTGTTGGCAATCCTGTGCCTACTACATCTCCTGCAACTTGTAGTTCTATAATCCCTCCATTTGCTGTAGGAAATCTGTCTAAGTATTCAACATAACTATTCAAAACTAACGAAGTATTAGTATCTTTTTCTATTGTCTGTCTGGCTGTAGAAATTAGATTTTCTATATAAGTATCATCTGCACTATTTGAAACACGCAAATAATCCTTAGCCTCATCTTTTGTGATCGGCTCAGTTAGTGCAAATGTAGTAGTAAATTTAAAGTCTGCCATAAGTAATAAAAGGAGGGATTTTACTCCCTCCTGTATTTAGTTTTTAGTTTGAAATCTTAACAAAAGATCCACCTGCTGCGCCTGTGTTTCTGCTCATTTTAGCATCGACTAAATTAACGATAACTAAACGAGATAAACCTTTTGCGGCATCTGTGTAACGATCAGAAATCACATCTAAACCTCCAAAGGTTGCCATGTGGATATTCGATCCTGTAACTAATGCTCCTAAGTTTGTTTCACTAGCTCCAGATCCTAATGCACTTGTTACCTTGTAAGGTATCTGGTTGATAGTTCTGTTATTGTCAAATACTTGGAAGTTTTGTCCTCCCTCGTTACCCATAGCCGTTTTAAGAGCTGCGATAGCTTTAGGATTGAATAAGTAAGTAAAGCGAGAGTTTGCAGGATTAAAGTTACCCTCTAAAAGCTGTTGCTCTAATGTATACAAATCTTCTAAGGTCATTGAAGCTATACCGCTATCATAACCAGCTGCCCATAAAGAAGCTGGAGCATCTGTAACATTTACATCAGCTAATAAAGCGTTTTCCCATGTTGCAGCTATAGATGCTGTCATGTTGCGCTGTAAGTTAGCCTCTGCGGATTTGTTTTGTACCATCATTTCAGCCGACATAGAAACGACCGAAATCATTTTTTTAGGGCTTAAAGTGATATTTGTTAAAGCTCCAGATGCTGCTGCTGGACCTGTAGAGCCTGACTCATTAACCCATGCAGTAGAAACTGAATCTACAATAGGAAATTTTCTATCTGCAGATAAACCGCTGTAAAAATTAGCTACTCCACCTAATACTAGATTAGCCTGTAACTGATCAATAAACGATCCTACATCTGTTGGCTTAACTTCTCCAGCTGCTGCAGGTAAAGCTGTTCTCTGCTCTAATGCAAAAGATGGGATCCCTACACCACGAAATAAACGACCTTTATTTTCGTTTTGTGCTTCTTGGTGGAATTCTCTTACTTGTCCCTCCATTGATCCATTATAAGCTGCTATAGCTGCATCAGTAAATCTAAAAGCCTGAACATCTTTATCATCTTTAATACTTTGAGTTGTAAAGCTTACAGGAGCAACGGCTGTTTTAGTAAGCTGTAGAGATCTCTCTAATCGCTCAACTCTTTGAGTCATGTCTGTCGCTGTTTTCTCCGCTTCATTAAAAGCATTTTGCTCATCCATTGACAAATTGCGATCCTCAGATTCTGCTGTATTTATCAAATTTTGCATAGAGTCCAAAGCTTCCTGCTTTGAATCTCTTAATTGTTTTGTAGTTTTTTTCACTTTTTAAGTTTTAAAAGTTTGAGTTTATTCTTGATTAAATCTAAGCTTCCTGTTTTTATGTTCTTGAATATATCCAGAGATCTTACAGCGGCTGATGTTTGAGGATAGGCTGGAGTAGTAACTAAACTAACATCTGTTAGCCTCTTTACTTCCTTTACTTCCCTTACAAAACCTCTCTCACTCTCTTTCCAATCATCTTTGTCTACATAAAAGCCAAAGCTCATTTTTGATATATCGCCTCTTTTCATTAGCTCTATAGTATCTTTTGCTGCCTGTGTATTTGGCATAGTAATCTCTGAGACTAGACCTCTCTCATCTACTGAGAGTTTAAGCGTTCCACTTGTGGTCCTCCCAAAAACTATATTACTATCATGATTCAATAAAGCAACTACATCATTCTGCAGGACCTTATCAAATGCTCTCTTGTTTATCTTCTCTTTGAATCCTCCTAGATCTTCGCTCAGCTGATCAAATACAGCGGCATATCCTATCACTACATTTTCGCCTTTTGCATTAAGTGAGGATCTTAGTTCTTTGCAATCAAATTGCCGAACCTCTAAACTATTCTTTTGCTGGTTTTTCATCTACTAGTTTTTTATCTGTTGGAAGCATATTCATAGGAACATAGTATTTATTCCCATCCTCTGAATCATTCATATTTTCTCTTCTACGAATTTCGTTTGGACTGATTGCACCTACAGCGAAAAGCTTAGAGTAAAACTCACTCCTACTCTTTGCATCCCCTCTCAGTAGAGCGTTCGTGTTATGCTCAAAATAAGTAATCCCTTTCTGATTTTCAAAGATGAGTTTTTTATTAAATTCCTGCTCGATCTTTGTAAGTAATGGAGAAATTGTGTGAGTAACAAACTCTATAGACTGATGCTCGATATTTGAGAATGTACTTCTTTCAAGGTCTGCGAGCATGTGAGGAGGAACACGCATAATCCTTGCGACCTCTAAAATTGAGAATTTTCTAGTAGATAGGAATTGAGCCTCATCTGGTCTCAGCTGGATAGGCTTATAATCCATCCCCTCCTCCAAAACTGCTGTTTTAAAGCTTCCATTATATCCGCTGTGATAGGTCCTGTGCCATTGTGCTGATAGACTCTGCATAGCATCAGCTCCTAATTGTGCTGGATGCCTCAATACTCCT
>TARA_R110000851_G_scaffold4900_5_pt1 | contig 12416 bp, 11 predicted proteins | sample TARA_R110000851 | Tara Oceans TARA_R110000851 (sample SAMEA4397627) | marine metagenome | biome: Polar Biome; feature: [DCM] deep chlorophyll maximum layer (ENVO:01000326); material: water (ENVO:00002006), including particulate matter (ENVO:01000060) such as... | depth 17 m | reverse complement strand
GCATAAATTATGGACACCATCCAACAACACTTCAACATCATTCAATGATTTAATTTAGCCACCCATGATTGTTCCGTTGAATTGCCCGTAGAGAAAATTATACAAGGTGCTCGCGACTCAAATAGAAAGGGTTATGTTGTTACTTCGAAAAATGGGTGGCATATTTTTATTTTGCATATTTTTATTTTAAATGCCGGGCCAATTTGGCCCGGCATTTAATTCGAAACTATTCAATTTCTGACTAAAAATCATTTATCACCACAATTTCAATTGCGGACGCAGTCGGCTTTGTACACCATTTAGCGCCAACAGTAATAACCCCTTTATTGGGCCATGTATGGCGAGTATATGCCTACGATATAGTGAGGCATAGACAAAACGGGCGGGGCATCCTTTAATGGCAACTCCTCCTCCGAGGAATGAGAACATATTACCCACAGTATAGAACTTAGACATGTTCACAAATCCTCCCAGGTCCTTGTAAAGATAATCTTTAAGTTTGGCATCCTTGTCTTTCAATAGACGGATCAAATTGTCACCGACCAGAAGAGCCATCTGACGGGCTGTCTGACCACGGGGCGGAGTATAAGAACCATCCGGCTGTGGGCACGCAGCGCAGTCACCAAAAGAAAATATGCGTTCATCTGTGGTACTTTGGCAATTCGCGTGAACAATCAGCCGGTTCATCGTATTGACCTCAAGATCGAGCGTCCCTAGGATATCAGGTCCCTTGACTCCCGCCGCCCAAATCATCATATCTGATTTGATAAACCACTCTTCTTTGGTGTACATCCCTTCAGCAGTCACTTCGGTAATGATTGTATTGGTCATGATATTTACACCCAGAGCTCGTAGCTGTTTATCGACGGCTTCGTACAGACACTCCTTTTTAAGGCTAGGCATGACACGATCTGAGGCCTCGATCAGGTTTATTCTCAGAAGATCTTTGGCGATTTCATATCCATAACCACTAAGGGTGTCGGCAACGTGGTGCATCTCGGCAGCCATCTCGGTGCCTGTGGCACCGGCTCCTACGATTGTGATATCGAAATACCCTTGATCAGGCTTCTTTGCATGTTGCAAGAATCTGTTGAGAATTTTTTGGCGCATAGTCATAGCCTGTTCGGTAAGGTCCAAAAATTCACAATGTTCACGAACACCCGGAATACCAAAATCATTGGTGATAGCACCGATACCAAGTACCAAATAGTCATAATCGATATAGCGCTCAGGGAGAATTTCAACGCCATTCTTATCTTTCATTGAAGCTAGAATGATTTTTCTATTGCTACGGTCTACACCTGTAAGGGCACCCTGTTCGAATTTATAACCATTCTTAGAGGCGTGAGCACGATAATCTACCGCATTGAGGCCTTCATCCAAGCTGCCTACTGCTAACTCATGCAAGAGTGGTTTCCATATATGGTAGGCACTTATATCCACCAACGTAATATTAGCTTTGCCATTTTTTCCCAGTTTTTTTCCGATTTTACCCAGCAACTCCATACCACCGGCACCACCACCAACAACAATAATATTAGTCATCATAAACTCCAAATTAGTAAATGTTAAAATGTATTCCCGTATTTGCTTTTCAGATTTCAATCTGACTTATGCCTTAACAGTTATATTTTCAAATGTAAAAAGACAATACTCTCAACTCTTATTTTTTAAGAAGCCAAATAGCAGGAATTTATGCTCAAATAATAGGTAGGAAAGCCTTCTCTTAGATGAAATATATTATATTGCGTTGCTGAAAAAGGTAATACCCACGTTTGTTAAATCACTTTTACTAATAAGTAATAATATCAGTGAAAATAGTGAATTTGAATTTGTGGAATCAAAAATTGATCTTGTTTTCTAAATTAATTGAATTTTTTTCAGCTTATACGTTCTGTTATTCCAATATGATTATCAAAATATAAAAATGGGTAAAGCTAGACGTAAGTGGATCAAAAAGGCTCAAAATAGCATTTATAGTTACTTATTATTTTCGGTATGTGTTGCGATTACATCCATCAATGCAGGAGAAAGGCAATCATAAGGAGTTAACCCTTGTGATGTTAATTGCTGACGTATTGCATCCATATCTTCAGGCTTCGTTCCTGTTTCAATAATTGACGATACAAACGCTGCAAATTCTGGTGCAGACCAGCCTTTTTGCGTAGAGAGTTCAGTATGAATAAAATCTAAGCCAAAGAAAGGATGTTCTGTATTGTCAATGCGACCGTACATATGAACTCCACACTCCTTACAGGCAAATCGCTTAATTGCAGCACTGTCATCAATAACCTTAAGTTTCGACTCATTGTTTGTTACTTTAAGATTATCTTTTGAGATCACTGCTACCACTGAGAAAAGAGCGTCAGCAGGTTTCCAACATTTAGAGCAGCCACAAGCGTGATTATGAGCACTTTGTCCTTTAATCTCGACTATAACTGCTTTTGAGCGGCAATGGCATTTTAACTCGCCGCCCTTAAAATTATTTAATGCTGGCTGAATGCCTTTGTCAATATTAGGATGGATAAGAACACCATTGGTACAACAGAATGTTGCTTTATATTTACTTATAATTTTATTTATCATTTAATTGAACTCTTAAGTTTAAGTATTATACTTGTGGTGCAAATTCAGTTGCTGCTTTTCGATGAGCGGTATAAATAGCTTCACCATCACTTTCGGCATCAAAAATAACAGCTACATCAGCTGAAAAAACAATCACGTCACCAACTTCAGCAATATACTTATTACCTTGTAGATCACGTACTACTATTTTACCTTTTATAATTACTTTATATTCTACAGAATTATAAAAGTATTCGAATTCAACTCCTGGCTGCATAGTAAAGTGACCAATCGAGAGTGCTTCCGAATTATTTGTTACTGCAACTTCTGCCATTTGGCTTTTTAAACCGTCAACTTCAAGAAGTTGATTCAAATCATTTAGTTTAAATGAGCCTGACTTTAATAGGGTTATCCCTGGCTTATCTGATAGCGTGTTCATCATATGTTCCTTTATTTCTTTTTGTTGCATTGTATCCACTATTGATTATTTCAATATGGTTGAAATTCATTGTATGTAATTAACTTTATCAAGGATTATAATCCCTAAGAAATGTTGATACTGTTGTTCTCCATTTAACAAGATGGCATAACAAATATGTTTCCACTAAATTGACACGAGGAAATTAAGCAACCACTTCCCAAGTAACTTTAATGACTAAGTATAAAGATAAAAGTTTTCCCTTTTCATGTTTTAAGTAATGAAGGTAGTTTAATTGATTTTAAAATAATGATAATACCGGTTTTTGGTAAAAGATTATTACTCTTTCAGCCTTAATTCTTATAGCGTAGTATTACTGATACGGATAATTACGGTGCTTTAGATAAGTACAACATCTTGAGTTGTGCTTGAGACACGAAAGCTACATTTCACAAAAAACACCTTAGGCTTGCTGATCCATTACTTTTATAACCCATACTTATTTTTTTAATGACAACCATTATTCTGAACAATGAGCGAAGGCCTCCGAAGTATTTAGAAAAGGGAGTACGAACTCATTAATGGCTATGTCCCTGAGATAAATTAATCATGATTACACCAGAGGCAACCAACGCCATGCCAACCCAAGCGGTTAAGTCTAAATGTTGTCGATAAAACAAAGCTGATAGCAGTGTAACGGTCACGATGGCTAAGCCAGCCCAAAGCGCATGTGCCACCCCTACAGGCATCCCCTTCATTGCTTGACCTAGAAACAGAAAAGCGGCTAAATGCCCCAAAATCACCATCAACGCAGGCAAAGGTTTACTAAACCCATCGGTTGCTTTTAACGCCACATGAGATAACGCTTCGGCCATGACACCCAGTAGTAGAAAAATCCAACTCATAAAATAAGCCTTAATGTAAAGTGGTCGGCAGGCTAAGCCCGCGCATTGATTGGGATACTGTTTAGTTGCGGTTATTATATGTATAACCACTCAGATGATAATCTAGCTAAATAGCAAATTACTTTTACCCATTGGTAATAAAGTAATTTAAGCCAAAGTAAAAAGGTGTCGACATAAATGTAGACACCTTTTTTAATTACATCTGTGGACGGAACAGAAGTTACTTTGTTAGATATTTGGCATGAAAACGTAAGTGGTTTTCGATGAAGCTAGAGATGAAATAGTAACTATGATCATAACCTTCACGATAATTAAGCTCTAACGGATAACGGTTAACCTGAGCCGCAGCTTTAAGCATTTCCGGCTTCAGCTGCTCAACAAGAAAGTCATCGGCATCACCTTGATCGACCAATGCAGGTACAAAATGACTCGCTTGACGCATCAATAAGCTCGCATCATATTGAGCCCAATTTGCAGTATTCCTACCTAAGTAGGCCGCGAACGCTTTCTTCCCCCAAGGACAATTAATGGGGTTACTGATAGGGCTAAAGGCCGATACCGACTGATAAGCATCGGTGTTACGCAGCGCGATGACTAATGCACCATGACCTCCCATAGAGTGGCCAGCAATAGATCGCTTATTGGTAACGGGGAACATCGTTTCAATCAGATCGGGTAGCTCATTGACCACATAGTCATACATACGGTAGTGACGATTCCATGGCGCTTGAGTCGCATTAACGTAAAAGCCTGCTCCCTTGCCGAGATCATAACCCTCATCATCGGCAACATCATCACCTCTAGGACTGGTGTCTGGAGCGACAATAGCAATACCCAGCTCTGCAGCAATACGCTGTATTCCCGATTTTTGCATGAAGTTTTCATCGCTACAGGTTAACCCGGAAAGCCAGTAAAGTACGGGGACTTTCTCACCATTAGACGCTTGAGGCGGTAAATAAATGGCAAATCGCATGGCGCAATTAAGAGTCTTTGAATCATGGCTATACTGTTTATGCCAACCACCAAGACTCTTATTTACACTGATATTTTCAACGGTCATTTAATATCGACTCCTATAAAATCTGCTTCAGAGCACTATACGTTCTAGCGTTGCTCTCAATAGCTATTATCGATTGTTTTCTTTAAAAAAAGACAAGCGCCCTAGGGCGCTTGTTTTTGGAATGACGACTTATTTATCGAAATGAATAACAGTACGAATACTTTTGCCTTCATGCATTAAGTCGAATGCTTCGTTAACTTGTTCAAGTCCCATGGTATGAGTAATAAAGTCACTTAACTTAAATTCACCCGCCATGTAACGCTCAACATATTGAGGTAACTCAGTGCGACCTTTAACACCGCCGAATGCAGATCCTTTCCATACACGCCCAGTCACTAACTGAAACGGACGAGTTGAGATCTCTTGTCCTGCACCAGCAACACCGATCACCACTGATTCCCCCCAACCTTTATGACAACATTCAAGTGCTGACCGCATCACGTTAACGTTACCGATACACTCAAATGAGTAATCAACGCCGCCATCGGTTAATTCGACAATCACATCTTGAATAGGTTTATCGTAATTTTTTGGGTTAATAAAATCGGTAGCACCAAGTTTACGTGCCAGCTCAAATTTACTCTCGTTAATGTCGATGACTATGATGCGAGAAGCTTTAGCCATTGTCGCGCCGATAACGGCTGAAAGACCAATACCACCCATACCGAAAATAGCCACCGTGGCGCCTTCTTCAACTTTGGCGGTATTCATTACTGCGCCCATACCGGTTGTTACACCACAGCCCAATAAACACACTTCTTCAAGCGGTGCTTCTGGGTTAACTTTGGCAAGTGATATTTCAGGTAGTACGGTGTACTCAGAAAAAGTGGAACAGCCCATATAATGGAAGATTTCTACGCCATCTTTAGAGAAACGTGTGGTGCCGTCAGGCATTAAGCCCTTACCTTGAGTTTCACGGATTTTTTGACAAAGGTTAGTTTTGCCAGACTTACAAAATTTACATTCGCCACATTCAGGCGTGTAAAGTGGAATAACGTGGTCACCCACTTGTACGCTCGTAACACCTTCACCGATAGACTCGACGATCCCGCCGCCTTCGTGACCAAGAATACAAGGGAAGATACCTTCTGGATCATCACCGGATAGCGTAAACGCATCGGTATGACATACCCCAGTGGCGATCATTTTAACGCGTACTTCACCTTGCTGAGGAGGCATAACATCTACGATTTCCATAGATAAAGGCTGACCTACAGCCCAAGCAACGGCGGCTTTAGATTTAAGAGTTTGTGCTGTCATCTTGTATTCCTACTTTGAATAAACTTTAAATACGGTGTATGTCACCGTGATGGTATGGCAACGATTATAACGATCTTTGCTATATTGATAATCCCATCAATAGGCAATTAACTTTTACCATATGGTAATAATTACATGTAAATTGATTTCATTTAAGACTGAAGGGGCTTTAGGCTACATCTCAGTTCAAGTTAGCTTGTTAACCATTTTTTTCTGGTAAATTAACGTAATTGGCTATCTTTACTGCCTCTACGATTAAACAGGTATTGTTTCGCCTGATTGCTGTCTATTTCGTTTTGACAATGAATACAGAGTTTAACCCCTGGAACCGCAATACGCCTTGCATCAGCGATCGCTTCACCACACTCTTCACAATGCAGTAAACTATCGCCAGCGCCGAGTTGGCTTCTTACTGCGGCCACAGCATCATCAACACTACTATCGATTTGCTCTTGTACAGCACCATCTTTCGACCATCCTCCAGCCATACTAATACCTCACTATAAAAATTAACGCTTATCCCTTAGCTGCTTTAGCCCATTTTGCTGCCATTAATCTATTGTCGATGAGATGGACTGTGTCCTGCAATATCTAGGGTTAAATAGTCAATCAAATTTTGATAGTGACTAATATTTAACTTGTCTATTTCACTCTATATTGGGTTAAATGACCCATGCTTTAAATATCATTAAATGACGTCATTGAATAACAAACATTATAGTCGTTTTAATATAAATGATAATCGGCTATATATATAAAACTCTTTTACCTATTGGTAATAATAGAAGCGATTAACATTCAACACTGTCAGTTCAAACTGAAAATAATAAACGATACATAAAAAAATAGACTCATAAAAAAAAGCGCCTAAGCGCTTTTTTTTATGAGTTGATGCCAGTTAAGTCTGACACAAAATACAAGATTATTTATGACTCGCAACGTGAGTTGCAATGACATCCATTAATGCTGGTGATAAACAGTCATATGGTGCTAATCCCAAGTCAGTTAATGTATTACGAACATCTGTCATCGCTTCAGGTGCAGTACCTGACTCAATGATTGAAGAGACAAAGGCAGCGAACTCAGGCGCTGACCACCCTTGCTGTTTAGATAGCTCTGTATGCACAAAGTCTAAACCATAGAAAGGGTGTCCAATATTTTCGATTCTGCCGTACATATGAGTACCACATTCTGTACATGCATGGCGCTGAATGGCGGCCGAATCATCAACTATCTGCAATTTATCCGCATTAGCAGTCACGCTGACTTTGTCTTTGGCGACTACGGCTATTTGAGCGAACAAAGCGCCTTCTGGCTTCCAGCATTTGCTGCAACCGCAGACATGGTTATGCGCAGTTTGCGCTGACACAAGCACTTCTACAGGCTTATGAGTGCACTGGCATTGCAATGAACCACCGGTAAAAGCTTCTGCCGTTGCTACTATGCCACTATCGACCTGGGGATGAATTAACGTTTTCATAATGATGACTCCAAAGTTTAGCTAAGCCTTGTTGTTCAAGGCTTAGCAAGGCTATTTACATAGCTTGATTAAAAAGATTGATAATATCTTGTGTGTTGGCTTTTCTTGGATTGGTTAAAGAACACGCGTCATTTAAGGCATTTATTGCCATAAATTCGAGCCTTTCTTGCTTTACGCCAAGATCAGTAAACTTCTGCGCGGTACCCACTGAAGTTGAAAGTTGCTCGATTGCGACAATACCTGCTTCTGCGGCATCGGCTGCATCCATGCCTCTCGTATCGACACCCATTGCTTTGGCAATGTCGGCAAATCGATCAGGACTAACGGTTGCATTGAAACGAGAAACATAAGGCAGCAAAATCGCATTACATAAGCCGTGCACTAAGTCATAAACTCCCCCTAGTTGGTGTGCCATAGAATGTGAATACCCTAATGAGGCATTGGAGAAAGCCATGCCTGCTAGGTATTCAGCGTACTGCATAGCATCACGTGCTTCGCGGTCTTCACCGTTATCAACAGCCTTCTGTAAGTTGATTGAGATAAGTTCAATGGCCTTAATGGCAGACGCGTCTGTTATTGGCGTTGCTGCGGTTGAGACATAAGCTTCAACCGCATGGGTCAATGCATCCATACCCGTAGCAGCTGTGAGAAATTTAGGCATCGCTACCATAAGTTCTGAATCATTTACTGCAATAATCGGAGTCATATTTTTATCTACAATCGGGTATTTCGTCTCATCTTCTTCATTATGGACAATGGCAAATATGGTCATCTCTGCCGCAGTACCCGCGGTGGTATTTACTGTGACAAGAGGTAATTGTGGCTTAGCTGATAAATGCACACCTTTAGAGTAGTCACGAATATGACCACCATTAGTAGCGACTAAGGCAATGCCTTTAGCACAATCGTGAGGAGAGCCTCCACCAAATGAAATAACAAAATCACAGTCTTGAATCTTAAGTAACTCAAGACCTTGCTCGATGTTTTTCTCTGTTGGGTTAGGCTTTACACCATCAAAGATGGTAAACGCGATAGCGTGAGCAGATAATTCATCGGTCAGCCTGTCGACTAATTTAATATCGACCAGCGTCTTATCTGTCACGATAAGCGCTTTATTAAAGTTTCTAGCCTTGAGCTCGCTACCGAGTTGCTTAATGGCATCGGGTCCCATCATCGACATCGCAGGCATATAAAATGTTGTACTCATGTGTATTTCCTTAGATTAAAAAAATATTTGCAGCCTCTCTACATCATATGGAACGATTTAAACTGAGGCTGGACGACTTCTTGGTCATTCGATGGCAGTGATTATATTCTTTATGAATAAGTTGATAATCCATGCAAATTGGAAAACACTTTTCACTTGTAGTAATAATAAAAACCATTAACACTCTTGCTATAACGATGGCTAGGATGTGATAGCGATTTTAAATGAGATTTAAATTTAAATTGCTTTTAACTCAAATTTGGTAATAATTACTCAATATTTGCTGAGAATAATTTCATAAGGGTAACAATGATGAAGTGGGAAGGGGTAAGTGAATTCGTTGCTGTAGCAGAAGCTGAAAGCTTTACCAAGGCAGCACAACATCTGGATATCTCCACAGCGCAAGTCAGCAGACAGGTCAGCGCGCTGGAAACCAGAATGGCAACTAAACTGTTTCATCGAACCACACGAAAAGTATCAGTCACTGAAGTGGGAAAAGTCTATTATCAACATTGTCGCCAGGTACTCGATGGACTCGAAGAAGCGGAGCGTGCTATCACTAACTTGCAGAGCACGCCTAGGGGACTGTTAAAGATTACCGCTCCAGTAACCTATGGTGAAGGGACGATAGCACCGTTAATCAATGATTTTATAGCCAAATACCCCGAACTTGAGATCAAAATAACCTTAACAAACCAGAAGGTCGACATGATTGATGAAGGCTTCGATCTCGCCATTAGGCTGGGACAACTCGAAGACTCAAGTATGATGGCTAAAAGGCTAGGTTCGAGGACTCAATATGTTTGCGCTTCACCTCATTACCTTGCAACATATGGCTTGCCTCACTCATTGTCTGAGTTAGATCAACATAATTGCTTGCAAGGCACACTAGATTACTGGCGCTTTCAAGAAAATGGTAAGACAAGAAATATCAGAGTCAGAGGTAATTTAAGCTGCAATAGCGGTCATGCACTTGTCGATGCGGCAATCAAGAGTATAGGCATAATACAATTACCCGATTATTATGTTTTACCTTTCATTCAATCTGGTCAGCTGGTGCCAGTCTTAGAGCTTAATCGACAACCCGAAGAGGGGATCTGGGCTCTCTATCCGCATAATAGGCACTTATCACCAAAAGTTCGCATGCTACTGGATTACCTAGGTGAGGCTTTAAGCTAACAGTAACTTGGGTCTATCGCTCTGGCTATTGAATTAACATAGCCATATCTGGCTATGTATTTTGAGCCGAGCATCGAGCATTTGCTACCATGGGATGTTAAGAGAGGCAAGACTAGACGGCAATCGCCGGACGGATACATTTATTTAGCAAACCTCTGTCGATTGAAAAATTTGAAAGTTTAATTAGTTGAGACAAGTATTCAATATTGATGTGACTAGAAACAACGCAGCGAAATTTCAGCCATACCGTTCAATTTTTATTAATGATGCGCTCAAACCAATTTTTGCTAAGATCGTTGAGCGCAATTTAATATTTACGAATGCACGATATTAGCAACCGCCGATAGTTGCAGTAATCGGCGTGCCGGGACTTGTATCACTTGTTTGCGGTGTATAAGTGCAGGTAGCATCGCTAAAACTGAATGATAAATTCTCGGTCAAACGGTCTTCACCGCCTGAACCACCGGTCGATAAGCTTGTAATTCTTACATTGTTGCAATCAATTGAGCTTATTTAATATGGCTTCTTTAAACTGATTTGAATACCTTTGATAATCCACTCGTTTTAACTTACCGCACCCTGTTTATTGATAAAATTAATTGAAGCGACAACGGTCCTAGTAGGTTTGGATACTGGGGGATAACGTTGTGCAAAGCGAGATAAACAGCAAGTATAAAAGTCGGCTAATGCTGGACAAAAGTATTATGGAACATAGCAATTTATGAATAAAAATGGTCTTTCATCAAGGTAATGTACATTTTAGTAGTATATATTCATAAAAATAAATAAAAGACTTAGGGATAGTATGATGAGAATGACAAAACTGGCGATTTGCTTAGCATTGATGCCATGCTCGATAGCCTTCGCGGGCCAGCATTATTATGAAGCAAGAAGTGATGCGATGGGAGGAGCTGCCGTTGCTTCATCGAGTCTAGAAGGGGCGGCGTTAGCCAACCCGGCTTTGATAGGCTTTTACGCTAACAAGACCGATGATTATGCCTTACTTTTGCCAGTTCTAGGGGCTGATGGCGCTGATAAAGACGATATGATTGATAAATTCGATAACCTGCAGGACTCTTATGATGGACTCGATGCAGCAATCAGTGCTAGCGATGTCAGTGGTATTAATCAATATCGTGGTGAGTTAATTGACGACTTGCAGGCCTTGCAAAATACCTCTGGTTATGTGAGTGCAGGCTTTGGTTTTGCTCTGGCATTGCCGACAACGAGCATTCCCATGGCTATTTTCTTAAATACTTATATGGATGCTATTGGCTTGGCTGCTATTGAGCAATCTGATATTGATATGTTGTCGACCATTGATCCTTTGAACCCACCACAAATTAACGATCTTGATTCTGCTGGTATTGTCGCTGCGGGCTCGACCACCGATATTGGTGTGGCATTCAGTATGCCTTTTTCTATCGTCAATATGCCTGTGACTGTGGGGATCAGTCCTAAAATTCAGCGTGTAGATGCCTATTTTTATGCGGTGAGTGCCAACAACTTTGAAGCTTCAGACTTCGATGATGATAAATACCGTACCGATGAGACTTCATTCAATGTGGATATGGGCATTGCGTTGCAGCCAATGGAAGGGATGACCTTGGCATTGGTGGGTAAAAACCTCATCAGCCAAGATGTCGATACACTCGCGATTAACAATCGTACAGTTAGCTACCAAGTAGAACCATTAGTTACAGCGGGTATTGCCTATGATTGGTCAGACTTTACGATAACAAGCGATATCGATTTGACTGAATACCAGCGTTTTGAGTCGCTTGCCGGCACTCAATACTGGCGCGTTGGCGGTGAAATGCGCCCGACTGACTGGCTGGCTCTGCGTGTAGGCTATCGCCATGATTTGGAAGATACCACTGTCGATATTTATTCGGTTGGGACTGGCTTTAACGTGGGTGATGCATTTCGTTTTGATTTTACCGGAATGTTTGGCAGTGATAACGCCGTCGGTGGTGTGATCCAGACGTCTTATCATTTCTAGTCGAGGGATGATTATTGGCAAGATCCGCTAGAGCAGTGCTAATGTGGATTTGACGACAAACAACAATTTACTGCACTACATAAAACCAAGGTTTCGGCCTTGGTTTTTGTTTGTCGATCTTGTGCACCAGTTTGCCTGAGAGTCTGTGACTGAGAAAAACACTGGTAGCAAACTGAGCCCCAACAACACATATCATTGCATTCCAAATTGCTCCTGTGCGTTTATATTAAAGTTTGATAAATTTTAATAAAGTCTGATCATTTATAATATAGTTTGATAATTTCTAGCATTCTTTTTCACAAAAGACGAATACGCCTTAAAACGTTTTTGCCCCATTGTG
>TARA_R110000851_G_scaffold3048_1_pt1 | contig 12433 bp, 7 predicted proteins | sample TARA_R110000851 | Tara Oceans TARA_R110000851 (sample SAMEA4397627) | marine metagenome | biome: Polar Biome; feature: [DCM] deep chlorophyll maximum layer (ENVO:01000326); material: water (ENVO:00002006), including particulate matter (ENVO:01000060) such as... | depth 17 m | reverse complement strand
AAAATGACGACTAATTAGATCATATATTTAATGTAATTGGTATTAATCACATCATACTCAGCAAGTCTGCGTGGGATCCATTGCGGCTTATGAACTGGCGCGGGGGTTGGGGGCCCGTCGCGTCAGGTCTGCTGAATTTGCCAAGACAGGCAGTAACTCAGGTGGTAGAGATGCACTGGGCCAAGTAGGGCGCCGTTCGGCTCGCCGGGTGGGCGGCCACGGCATGGGGCGTGCCGGCGACCACTATGCTGCCTCCCTTGTCACCGCCTGCGGGGCCGATGTCGATAACCCAATCGGCGGCGGCAACCACGTCCATATCGTGTTCGACCACGATAACGGTATTGCCGGCATCGACGAGCCGGTTGAGCTGGGTGAGCAGCAGTAGCACGTCGGCAGGATGCAGCCCGGTTGTGGGCTCGTCGAGAACGTACAGCGTATGGCCGCGGCGTGCCCGCTGCAGCTCGGTCGCGAGCTTGATGCGCTGCGCCTCCCCTCCGGAAAGCTCGGTGGCGGGTTGGCCGAGTCGCAGGTAGCCGAGTCCCACCTCACTAAGGGTCTTAAGGCTGCGCAATGCCGAAGGCACATCGGCGAGAAACACCATTGCCGCATCCACGGTAAGCCCAAGCACCTCGGCTATATTCTGGTTGCAGTATGTCACCTCGAGGGTCTCAGGGTTGTACCGCGTGCCGTCGCAGTCGGGACAGGGCGTGTAACTGCCAGGTAAAAAAAGCAGACCGACCGCCACAAATCCCTCGCCAAGGCAGGTCTCGCAGCGGCCGCCTGGCACGTTGAACGAGAACCGGCTGGCGCCGAACTTTCGGCTCCGAGCCTCGGGGGTAGCGGCGAATGTGGTGCGCACGGCATCGAACAGGCCGGTATAGGTGGCGAGGTTGGATCGCGGTGTACGACCGATCGGTTTCTGGTCAACGCGCACCAGTCGATCGATAAGATCCGCCCCGGTGATCGCCTCAACCGTGGTGATTTCGACGGGTTTAGACTCGGGTTGATCATCCTTCTCCCCGGTCGCCGAGGCAGTGGATGCGATCCCAGCACTGAGGTCCAGATCAGGATGAAGGTGCAGGCCAACGGCCTCGGCGAGTACCTGACTCACTAGAGTGGACTTGCCTGAGCCCGAGACACCCGTGACCGCGGTCAGTATACCGAGCGGAAACTCAGCGTCGAGGCCGCGTAGATTATGGCGGGTTATCCCCGTCAGGCCAAGCCAGCCGAGCGGTTGTCGCAGCTCGCGTGCGGCCGGAACTGGGCGCTCGCTTGCAAAGAGAAACTTTCGCGTGACCGAGGCGGGTACCTCTTTGAGTCCCGCCGTCGGTCCGCTGTAGAGGACCTCTCCGCCCTGCTCTCCCGCACGCGGGCCGACGTCGATGACCCAGTCGGCGCGGCGCACCACGTCCATATTGTGTTCCACGATAAAAACTGAGTTACCACTAGATTTGAGCTCGTCGAGTACGGCGAGGAGCGGCTCGGCATCGGCAGGGTGCAGACCAGCGGAGGGCTCGTCGAGTACGTAGATTACGCCGAAGAGCCCAGAGCGCAGCTGGGTGGCAATGCGCAGACGCTGCATTTCACCAGGAGATAGAGTGGGTGTTGCGCGGCCTAGACTCAGATATCCGAGGCCTAGATCGAGCAGCACGTCGAGGCGGCGAGTGAGATCCTTGGTGATAGTCGCACCCGGGGTATTGGCAGCCGCCGGACGGTCAAGCACGCGGCGGAGCTCGATGAGCGACAAGCTGTTGAGCTCGGCTATGGTGCGGCCGTTAAAGGTAACGGCGAGTGCTTCGCTGCGCAGTCCACTGCCCGCGCATATTAGGCACGGCCCAGATTCGACATATTTCAGTACACGGTTACGCACCGAAGCGCTTTTTGAATCGGCGAGCGTGTGCATCACGTAACTTTGCACGCTCCAGAACTTTCCCTTGTAGGGCCGGGGCCGTTCCCGCTCCGGCATGATGTCGACCACGGGTTGTTCCTCGGTGAACAGGATCCAATCGCGATCGGCGCGGGACAGCTGGTCCCAAGGTATGTCCACGTCATGGCCGAGCGCAGTCAGGATGTCGCGCAGGTTCCTACCCTGCCACGCTCCAGGCCAAGCCGTGACGGCGCCTTCGCGGATACTCAGTGAAGGGTCGAGCACCAGCGATGCCTCGGTGACGGTGTGTGCGGTTCCGAGTCCCTGGCATTTAGGGCAGGCGCCCATGGCGGTGTTGGGTGAGAAGGAGTCCGACTCGAGGCGCAAAGCCCCATCAGGGTAGATTCCTGTTCGGGAATAAAGCATCCGCAGGGAGTTCGATAGGGTGGTGACTGTGCCTACGCTTGAGCGTGAGTTGGGTGTACCTCGGCGCTGCTGCAGTGCGACGGCTGGCGGCAATCCAGTAATTTCGTCCACCTGAGGCGTATGGCCTTGCTGGATCAGGCGCCGGGCGTACGGCGCGACGGACTCGAAGAAACGTCGCTGGGCCTCAGCGAAAATGGTGCCAAAGGCCAAGGAGGATTTGCCGGAGCCGGACACCCCAGTGAAGGCGACTATCGAATCCCGGGGCAGATCAACGTCGACGTTCTGCAGGTTGTTCTCTCGGGCGCCGCGCACGCAAACGAAACCCGTAGGTATGGAGTGCGAAACTGATGTTGGTGTAGGGGTGTGGCTACTGAAAGTGTCAACTGGCAAATTAAGACTGCCGCTATTCTTTCCTTTGTTCATTCTAAAAGACCCCTTAGGTTAATTCTTGTCTATATGTGCAGGATATGATGGGACGTGCAGAATATGATTGCTTCTACTGGCATTAATGTGGAGTTTTCAGCCTATGTTGCCATTTATTTCATGGCACAATAGTAACAATAATCAAGCCATATATGGTCTAGTTTACTCAGTCAGGGTGAACAGAGCTCATGATATGCTCTTAACCAAGAGCATAAGATCACTATCTCAATTAAAATATGCCACCCATTTTTAAGGTAACACATAACTCCTTTCGTTTTGAGTTGCCAACACCTACTATCATTTTCTAAACGAACAGATTCAACCGCATGATTTAAAAAATGTTCACTCAATAGCCACAAAATGACTCATTAGCTAGAATCAATACAACAGAAAAGCTTGATATCAATCAAGTAGAAAATGGTTTTGTGGGATTAAGACGTGATTGTTTATGCACACTGCCAGCGCTGGCAGTTGGCTGTACTTTGTCGTCGTTTTCGGTCCAAATGCTAGCAATGTCTGTTAATGCAGGCAAAGCCCCCCCTACCGCACCTTTGAATAACCCGTCAAATTCAGTGGTGATTTTTAACCAGTTTTCAGGAGCAATGTTTAATCTATTAAGAATATTTTGGTTACCCGCACTAATGGCGCCATGTTTATCCTCTCGAATAATCCTGCCTATATCTTCGACCAGTTCAATGTAGTCTTTTACACTAAACATTAACCCATTAGGCATGTTTAAGTGCTCATTACCCACAAAAAGTAACAACTCTGTTGGTTGCTCGCCTTTTATGGCTGAATTGATTCGACGTTGAATACTGATGTAATCAGAGGTTTCAGGGGTTGCGGCCATCTTGGCACGGATAGGCCTTTCTATTAAAAATGGTCAACATAAGCCATACAGCTCAGAACAGCTGCTTCGTCGAGTAACACCTGAGATTTAAACCGCCCTCATCGGGAATGAATTTGAACAGCTTTAGCTGGCCCGAAGGGAGAGCGCCATGAATGGCGGCGAATAGAATCTGCCTGTGCACTTACCTTCTTTGTTAGCCATTCGAGCAATCGGCTCGCTCAAGGAGCGCATAAACCAACTGATATCAATTAACATAATTCATTCATCGGCTGTTTGACGCTCAAATTGGTTAAGGTCTTCCCCTTTGACATACTTATGAGTTAATAATTTGTCTTTAAAGCCTTTATGCCACTGCATAAGTACATCTTTATCTGACCAGTGTTTAGCCTTGTCTGCATCGACTTTAATCACCACATGCAAATGGTTACTCCCGGCTTATTAACAAGAATGCATAAGCACAAATATCAATGGCAAAGATGATAGACAGCTCAATAATGAGAGTAGCCATCCATTCTGTACGATGCTCAAAATTATCACCTGTCGAGCTGTCAATGCCACACAGAAAAGCTTTACGCACCACACGCAAACAACTGTGATAGTAAGGCGTATATTCTAAGCTAACGATAGTTTGTCTTGGTCTGGCCATCTTCAATTACTATTTTTAAAGGGTAAATAAAGCGAAGGTTATTGTTTGATATTTAGCCAACAATCGGGGGGGTAGGCATGTTGAATCCGCAGAAAGGTATTAGCAATACTCCATGTTTACATTAACCATTGCTGAGGCCGAGCAACGGCTTGAACTTGAATACGAAAAACCATTGCAGCTGTGAAACTCTCAATGACTAGAGTACAAACACGATAACCAAAAAGTCACACACCATATAGGGGAAATTCGCAAAAAAAACGCTGAGCAAGCGCTCAGCGTTTTTTTATTGTGTACCTCTTTATAACTCCTCTACATTAGGCGTTAGAAGGATACTCGTGCACCTAACGCATAACGGCTGCCGTACTGACGAGCAAATAGGAACTGCTCTTCAAATCGACCGTAGCCTTGCTCAACTTCATTGTTAATATTGATCCCTTCCAAGAATACCGTTAGATATTCGTTAACATCATAGTTGATACTCGCATCAAGCTGACCAAAATCCTTGGCATACTGTGGCGGCGCATCAGCAGAACCCTGAGATTGGCCCACACCGATCAGATAGCGATCACGCCAAGCGTAAGTGAACTTCACCGATAGCCCATCCTTCTCATAGAAAGCTTGGAAGTTAGCTGAATTACCTAAGCCTTCAAGCGGTTGTTGCTGCGCTAAGCTGTAAGGGTCAAACTCAACATCGCCTTCGACAAATGTGCCATTGACTCCAAGACCAAAGCCCGACTCACCAAATACATGTTGTAACGCTAATTCAATCCCTTGTACTGATTTTCTAGTACTGTTTACTGGACTGGTTAGATCCCAGACAATTAGAGGATCAGAGTCTAATGCCGCAATCTGACCATCTGCATTACCATAACCATTGGCAATCATTTGCTCGAAAATAGTATTTTCATTGACAGCGGTGCCTGCAGTCTCTAGCTGGGTAATAGTCTCAAGATAACGCGGACTATTATAGACATCGTTCAAACCGTCAATAGTCACTTGTGACGTCGAGCGCGAGACGAAGTTATCTACATCCTTGTGGAATAGACCAATGGCCGCATAACTGGCATCGGCATAGTAATATTCTAAGGACAGATCTAAGTTAAACGATTCCAAAGGTAGAAGACCAGGATTACCACTTCCTCCACGGCGAGCACCAATTTTAGGGCTACCACTTAGGCTTCTGCCAGCAACCATGTCACCCAGTAACGGGCGTGCAATAGTTTTACCTGCCGAAAAACGAACCACAACGTCTTGCATCACCTCGGCGTCAATGTCCAGCATAGGCAGCCAAACATCATAATCGCCGGTTTGGGTGAAATAATTATCATCTCCACCATCCACATACTTCATGATCCATTCTGTAGGACTCGCCCAAACAACTTGCTCTTCAACCCTTTGTTTAACCGTGCTCGATGTATCCGTTTGTTCATATCTCAGACCCAGATTTACGTTCACAGCAACATCACCAATGTCAAAACCCCATTGGGTTGTCAAATATAGCGCCAGACTTTCCTCTTCCACTAGGCTTGAGCTATCAATCCCGTCCATATAGGGGTCGATTGAGTAGTAATTATCACCCGCGACCTCCGGGGTAATGTAAGCCAGTTGACGTGCAATAGCCTCATCAAAACTAAAGGTATAATAGTAGTCAGGATTTATGCTCCCCCCCCCTAGAGCGTCTAATAGGCCTGAAGCATCATTAAGCTGAAACATGCCATCAGGGAAGATCTCTGTGTAAGATGGATTAAAACCTGGGCCACCACGCAAGCCACTCCATGCAGTCGTGCCGGACATAGACTGCTTAGTGTAAGAGGCGCCAAAATCAACTTTAACTAAATAATCAGTAAAATCAGGGTACCAGTTAGTATTAAACTGAGCCTGCTGAATATCACTCTCACCTGGAGAATGAATAAACTGACTAAAATTAGAGTCAATCTCACCAGGATCTAGTTGGTTAGTCCCATTATTCCAGTTGATCAAATAATGGGGAATATCGCCAGTACGGTAGTCATAAACCTTAGAGGTCAACTGATCCGAACCTAAGATAATCTGACCAGCGCTGCCCAATCCTTTATCGGCACCGTTATCGATCTTATTCGATGAATCGTGATAGTCGAAGGCAAAGCGCCAATTGTCATTAGCACTCCAATCAAGATTTAAACCAATACTGTCGGCTTTAACTTCTGTGGTGTTGCGCTCGGCAGTAAATGAGCCATCGCCACCACGGGTCTGCGAATAAACCCCAGTCCCATTCTCATCGATTTCATAGGCAATGAGCGGTGAACCATCTGTTGAAGAGTTCCAAATACCCCAGCCATAACCATTGGTCGCAGTTAGTGCACGGGTGCCTGTATAATCAGCGGTGATCACTAGACTATCGATAGGGCTATATTGCAGTGACACCATGCCATTGGTACGTTCGCGTTCAACATCATTGATACTGAAATTCATGTCCCTTGGCATAAAAAATGGTGCAATGTCATTGCCATCGGCATCTTTGAAATGTGCTATGGGGTTGCCATCCGCATCCGTTTGGCGGTGGTCTATGCCCTGACTCCCCGAAAGAACCGGCAAACGGCTATTATCAGTTTGGGCAATCCACCCCTGAACATTGGCTGTTTGCTGACGAAAATCACGTTCCTGCTGTGATATCGATACCATGATGCCAAAATCGTCATCGAGAAAGGTATTGCTGTAAACAGCCGCTAGTTCAGGGGTAATATCATCTCCCAGCTCATTGGACTCATCATAAATCCCTTTAGCAGATAGGTTAAAAGATTGCCCCGGATTATCTAACGGCTTTTGGGTAACGATGTTTACGGTAGCACCAAGTCCACCTGTCGGCGTTTCAGCACGAGCCGTTTTAACCACTTCAAGTGTTTTAACCCCTTCGGATGATAGGTTTTCTAAATTGTATGAACGAGTGTAGCCTGTACCAGGCATCTGTCTGCCATTTACGGTGATCAGGTTGTATTCAGGGCCAAAACCACGCACGGTGATCTGACTACCTTCCCCATTAGCACGGCTGACGGTCACCCCTGTGATACGTTGCAATGACTCTGCAAGGTTGGTATCTGGAAATTTACCTAACTCCTCAGAAGAGATCGCATCTACCACACCATTTGAGCCACGCTTAATATCCATGGAGCGGTATAGGCTTCCCTTTATTCCTCGAACCTCAATCACTTCGATTGTTGATTCATCAATCGCAGGTACTTCCTCTGCTGCGAAAGCACTGGGGACGATTGCTATGCCCATAATAGCGGCCAAGGCGGCCGACAATCTATTGAGTCTGAATTTTTGTTCGCACATAAATGCCTCATTATTCTTTGAATTGAAACAGTCTTATTCCACTGGTTTTATTTGATTGAGCACTGTCACCTCATCAATCAAGGCGTACCTATGATGGCGTTATCAAGTCTGAATACCGCGCCATTTCCTGTGCCCCAAGAAGGGAAGACCATCAAGACATCAATTGCACTGGAATCAAGTCCAGCATCCGCTAGTGTTTGAAGTGGAAAAGTGTACGTCTGCCATTGACCAACAACCGGATTGATCCCTTCAAGACTACCTGACAAGCTAAGCTCCGCTGAAGTGCTTGCATCACCAGATTCGATCTTGAATTTCCATTCCGCGCTCGGGTCGCTTGGTGCACTGACTACTTTCATCTCAAAGCGAACCACTCCCGTAGAGACGGCAGCACTGGCATCGTAGTAAACCCCGTCGTCAGCGAAAAGGCCGACGACGGTTGGTTGCTCACCAATCACATATTCTGCGACGGCGCCATGCTCATTGTCGTCAGACACGACTTCAGGAGTACTGCCTGCACAACAATCCCAAATCGACCAAGCATCGGCAATTTGATCGACAAACAGCGTTAAACTATCAGTAGAAGGGCCGTCTGCACCGGGTTGTGAGATTTTTACATTATCGATACGATATACGGTGCCCTCACCCAGCCCCCAAGCTGGGAACACCATCAACACATCAATCGCGCTGATATCAAGGCCTGCTGCCGCTAGATCCACTAAGGGGAAACTGAATGATTGCCAATCCGCACTGGGAGTAAGTCCTTCAACACTCGCGGTTAACGCCAATTCAGCGGCCGAATCACCATTATTTGATTCCACCTTGAACAACCAAGGTGCATCCGCGGTATTCGGAGCATTGACCACTTTAAGATCGAACTGGATCAAACCTTTTTCGTATATAGCGGTGGCATCAAACGCAGTGCCAGAACCACCAAACTCGGTGCGATTGGTATAACCCATCACTGTCGGTGCACTGCCAATGGTAAACTCCGACACTATTCCATGTTCCGCATCATCGGATACGACTGAAGGCGTAGAGCCTCCGCAACAATCCCACATTGGCCAATCAGGGTTTTCGTTATCGGTAAAGACCACCAAAGAGGGCAGACTTGAATTAGGTCGAGCAATCTTGACTTCATCCATTAGATACTCGGCACCACTGCCGCTTCCCCATGCAGGGAACACCATCAACACATCGATAGCAGATAGATCCAGACCTTTGGACGCTAACAAAGAAAGCGAAAAGCTATAAGTCTGCCATTGGCCTACCGTTGGGGCGAGTCCTTCAGTGCTATCAGTAATGGGCAACTCCACAGCTGTTGCACCTTCATTACTTTCTAACTTCACTGACCATGTGGCATCGGCCGTTGCGGGCGCACTAACCAACTTCATGGCAAAACTTAGCACACCAGTTGATTCTATAGGCGAGGCATCAAAAGGACTTGGCACACCTGCAGGATCAGTGATAAACGCTGAACGACTGATAAACCCATTAACCGTTGGGGTTTCTCCCACCACAAAACGATACACATCACCTTTGTCTGCATCGTCGACTAAATCTGGGGTTGAACCACCACAACAATCCCACGCGGCCCAGTTTGGATTTGGCGTACTGTCAAAGATGAGTAAATCCTTTGCCACACCATCCGATGGAGGCGTTGGCACGGGCGCCTTACCTTCAACCAAGGCATCATCAAGATTATCGTAACCAGGGCGAACAGTTTCACAACCTTTGCCAGTATCTGGGTTAGAAATACACTGATAAACCCTAACATAATCAACTAAATACTTGTTTTCACTATTAAAGGCGGTCTCATCAATGCCGGTTTCATTCACCGATGCTGGCCAGTCGCCACCCACGGCAAAGTTGAGCATCAGATGGAATTTTTCATCAAAGGGCTGATTGCTCCAAGTTAAATTCAAGTCCCCGCTAGATTGGTCATAATACTCGGTATACCACCCCTTATACGCTAAACCAACGGGCTGCTCTTTGGCGTTATATCTAAGTTCTGAACGACGTTGAGTCGCATACAAATAATCATCCACATACCAGCGAATTTCACCTTGCTGCCATTCAATTGAGTAGGTATGAAAATCATCAGCAGGATTAATATTGTCAGGCAGGGTATAAGCTTTGCCCGATTGATCATTTTTGGGCCATTCACGACCGTAGTGAAGCGTACCGTATACGTGTGCCTCTGGATTACCTTCGGCATCTTTAGCCTTCAGGTTAACCGCTTCTACAATATCGATTTCGCCACTTCTTGGCCAAATACCGTAAACATTTTCAGATGGCAACATCCAAAATGCTGGCCAACTGCCCTGTCCTACTGGCAACTTGGCACGCATCTCGATACGTCCATACAGAAAGTCAGCCTTACCTTTAGTAGAAAGTCGCGCAGAAGTGTAAGGTTTTTCGGCCCCCTCAGCGGCTTTTAAAGCTGCGATGTTAAGGATGCCATCTGCAACCCAAGAGTTTTCAGGAGCATCTGTGTAGCATTGTGCTTCTTGATTTCCGCCACCCGCACAATCGATCTCATGGGACCACTTAGCCGCATCAATACTGGTACCGCTAAACTCATCGCTCCATACCATTTCCCAGCCCGTAGCAGGGCCTGAGATATTCACCTTGTCCAAATTTGTGGAAGTATTAGTATCTCCCCCACACCCCTGTATAGCCAACGCTAAGATACCAAGGGACAAATATTTGGTCGTACCAGAACTTTTTTTCATCAACTAAGTCCAACCTACTGTTTATTATAAGATTAATTAAGTTTTCATGTCGTAATTATTCTTAATTCTGACACTCAAACCCAAAATGTAAGCGCTTACTTTTGTCCATGTTAGTTATTAATTTGTAAAAATCAATAAGAATTATGTTGCTTGTGAGTTAAATCCTTTCCCTGCCACAATAAAATGTTGATGTAAATTAGACTAACAACTAAAAAAAGTTAGACCTGCATTTAAAGAGCAATCATCCACGACATAGCCCTAGGACTCACCAAGCAAAAAAATGGTCAGCCAATCAATTTGAACCTTGATCAAGTGTATTGACAGCGATTTAGGGCGGCTTCTAACTCATGGTTTAAGCCAAAGACAATATCCTGAACAAGCTCATAGAAAATGCTTAGATCGACTGAGCTTAGAAAAGAGTAACTAGGCTAAACAGCTTGATGCTGCATGTGTAATTGCGTAAGAGGTTAGGTTGATGCGACAAATCTATAAAACACATATTGGAACAACGACTTGATATACCGTCTTAAACGACGCACCAAAGCCATTGCTGAGAGTGTAAAAATAACTGTGTAAGTGGCATTCAGATCTGATCCAATACTTTTGGACACCACGCTAGGTGAGTAAAATGACTTATCAAGGTGAATATGACAACCCAAAAGACCCGCAAGACCCATCCCCCCTGAATTTAAAGCCGAAACCCTGAAGTTGAACGTGTTGGTATTGCAGAAGCTGCACGACAACTAAAAATCTATGAGTCGCAACTCTACAACTGGCGCTCGGCGATTGATAAAAAATCCAGTATCAGTAAGTGTGAAGCGAGCAAGCCGCTCAAATCATGAAACTTAAACACCAGCTGGCCGAGCAAGCAGAGGATTTAGCTATCCTAAAAAGTCGGCCGACTACTTCGCGAAAAATCAACAATAAGCCGATTCGAATTGATGCTTGAACACCAGCATCAATTCCGTCTCAAAGCAATGGCGCGGGTGCTGAGTGTCACGCCAAGTGGGTATTATGCCGGGCGAAAATCAGGTCAAGAATCAAGTGAACGATTGCAAAAAAGGTACTGCAGAGATGACAATATTTAAGCCATTTTTGACCTACGTAAAGCACGTTATGGAGCAGTCGATTTAGTTGAAGATGGTGTGCATGCTGGCGTAAAAACCATTATTAACAGCTTGGAAAAGCAAATTTAGTAGCTAAAGCAGCACGTAAGGTCAAGACTGACAGCAACCATCAGCTTCCCGTGGCAGAAAACCTGCTGGAGCAGAACTTTGACGCGACTGGCGCGAGTCAGAAATGGGTCGGCGATATCACGTACCTAATCACCAGCGAAGGCTGGCTGTATCTGGCGGTGATTATCGATGTCTATTCACGAGCCGTGATTGGCTGTTAGATGAGCCAGCGCATGACGGCGCAGTTACCCTGTGATGCGTTGAATATGGCCTTGTTTCGCCGAGGGTTCCCCAAGAACGTGATAGTTCATCGCGACATAGGCAGCCAGTATTGTTCGCATGTATATCGAGATCTGATCATAAAACATAAGCTTACTCAAAGCATGAACCGCAAGGCCTGCTGCTGGAAAAATGCCTGCGCGGTCAGTTTGTTTCATTCTAGATAGCGGCCTAATGGCTGATTTTTGTTTTGAGATAATAAATGATGTTAACGCTTCTTCTAACGCTATTGCAGGCATTGATTGAGCGATAGCGGTAGTTTCGCGATGTTGAGACAATTTAGTGTCTCTAATGGGGATGGCATGACGTTTTGGCGTGATGTTGATCGTAACATCAGAGTCATCATCAAACTGGGCTCTAAGGCTGTTAATCACCTCATCGACATAACGGATAAAGTCATTGATACGGGTTGTATGGTCAATAGACTTGATAATTTTCTTGAGTGTGCCCGCAACATTAAGATTACGGCTGATTATTAGGGATATAGCGCTTCAGCTCTATCACGAGTCAGCAGCGACACTTTTACATCAAAGGGGAAGCCCTTATCGCGTAACGATTTGGCTAAACAGATACGTGTAAAGTTTACGTTATTTGGCGCTCTACTTATGTAAAAAGCAGATACATTGTCTGAGTCAATCCTTATGGAGAGCTCCTCAAACGCTAGAAATAAAAAGCCTCATCATTTCTGATGGCCTTTGTCTTGAATCTTGAGGAGGGATAGCT
>TARA_R110000851_G_scaffold112284_4_pt1 | contig 12438 bp, 13 predicted proteins | sample TARA_R110000851 | Tara Oceans TARA_R110000851 (sample SAMEA4397627) | marine metagenome | biome: Polar Biome; feature: [DCM] deep chlorophyll maximum layer (ENVO:01000326); material: water (ENVO:00002006), including particulate matter (ENVO:01000060) such as... | depth 17 m | reverse complement strand
AGATTCTAGAATAGAACATAAAAATACTTACCTAACTTCAAAATATTGTGATTCAAAAAATATTAATTATGAACTCATCTCATCATCAAATTATTATGAGTTCTTGTCTATGTTGGGTACATGTGATAAATTTATATTTTTACCAAAAACACCTGAAACATTATCTAGGATTATTGTTGAGGCAAGGATGATGGGTCTTACTGTTATATCAAGCAAAAACATAGGCGCTACTAGAGAGCCTTGGTATAAACTAAAAGGGGAAGAATTGATTAATTATGTTTTGAATATGAGAGAACAAATCCCCGAAAAAGTATTGAGAACTTTAGAGGAAAGATGATGATTATTTATATTGATATTGATGAAACTATTTGCTCGCACGACAGATCAGACCCCTCCGTCTTAGTTGATTACGAACACGCTGAACCAATATATGAAAATATTGAAAAAGCGAATAAACTATACGATCAGGGAAATACTATAATTTATTGGACGGCCCGAGGTACAGTAACAGGGATTGATTGGTCTGAAGTCACAAGAAAACAATTTGAAAATTGGGGAGTCAAATTTCATGATCTTAAGTTTGGAAAACCTAATTACGATCTTTTTATCGATGATAAAAATATGAATACAAGAGATTGGGTCTAAATTGAAAGTCGCCATAATAATACCGACTTATAACTCTATAAATTTTGTAGATCAATGTATAGAATCCGCCATTTCACAAGATTATAAAAATTGTGAAATTTTTGTTTATGATAACGAAAGCACAGATGGTACTTACGAATACTTGTTAGAGAAATATTCCAATATAGATAATATAAAAATCATATCGATAGAAAATATTTATTCTAATTCTTATAGAGAAGCCTTTGAACATGCCTTTGAGAATATAGATACAGACTACATTACATTTGTTGCCTCCGATGATTATTTGTCAAGCGATTATATATCAAACTGTATCAACATAATATCAAAGAACCCAGAAAAAATTAAATGCCTACAGAGTGCTATTATTGGAGTTGAAAACGATAAGGCTGTTATGACACAAGTTCATAAATATAAGAGCTTATCCGAATTCAAAACTCTTTGTTTAACTAAAAGCCCTGTAAATACTCCAACTGTGATTTATCATAAAAGTTTATATGACAAATTAAAAACTACAGCACACATAGAAAACAAAATTAGTTGTTCTGGCGCTGAGGACTATGATATGTATTGTAATCTTGCTGATAATAATATTTTTATTTACCCTGTCCCAATTCATCTTGGGTATTTTTATAGATGGCATAAGGGACAATGCACTTGGAAGGTTCATAAAGATCCAAATAATTACGACAATATAATCCAAACATATTGGAAAAGCAAATGGAACAGCGAATAATATGATAGACTTTTCAAATAAAAATATTTTAGTTACAGGAGGTTCAAGAGGCATAGGTAAAGAGATAGCTCATCTATTGGCTGATCTTGGAGGCTCAGTAGTAATAACTGGAACTAAAGAAATTCGCCTATTTGAAGATAACAATATAGAATATAAAAAAGTAGACTTTACCAATGAGGCAGAATTAAACGGGTTTCTAGAAGAAATAGAAAAAAGAAATTTTGATGTTGTTATAAATAATGCAGCTATGAACATAAAAGAAGATTTTCTAAATATATCAGATGATCTTTATTCTAATATTATGAATGTTAACTTGATAGCGCCAATTAAAATAATACAAGCAGTCATCGAAGATATGAAAAAAAAGAAATATGGGAGAATTGTTAACATATCTTCTTTGTGGTCTCTCTATGGTGCCCCAAGAAGAGCCCCATATTCTATTAGTAAGCATGCTCTAAATGGACTAACTAGATCTGTAGTTTCAGAATACTCAAAATATAATATATTGATTAATTCTTTGTCTCCGGGATTTGTCCTTACTGATATGACTGACAAAAATTTAAATGTATCCCAAAAAACAAATATTATAAATTCTATCCCCATGGGTCGAATGGCTAATCCATTTGAAATATCTAAAGCTGTCAGCTTTTTATGCAGTGATTTTAATTCATATATAACAGGTCAAAATATTATTATAGATGGTGGAATGTCTGCTTGTTGTATGATAATGGAGCAAAAAAATGAAACTATCTGATTATGTAATAAAGTTTTTGGAAGAAAAAGGTATCAAACATGCTTTTGCAATCTCCGGTGGGGGCTGTATGCACTTGATTGATTCTCTCGGTAAATCAGATATAATTGATTATGTTTGTAATCACCACGAACAAGCATCAGCCATGGCAGCAGAAGGGTACTATAGAATGTCTGGGAAGGTTGCGGCATGCATTGTAACAACTGGTCCCGGTGGAACAAATACCTTAACCGGTGTTATGGGAGCATGGACCGACTCGATCCCAGTCATATTCATTTCAGGCCAAGTCCAAAGGCACCAATTATCTGAAGGAACTGGCTGTCGCCAAGTTGGGGATCAAGAGTTTGATATTGTAAGTATTATGAAAAATACAACCAAGTTCGCAACCCGAGTTGACGATGAAAATAATATAAGATACATTTTGGAAAAAGCACACAGTATTGCCACTACAGGCCGACCCGGACCTGTTTGGATAGATATACCACTTGATATTCAACCAAAAGAGATTGATACCTCTAGTCTGAAGGAGTATCAAGATAATTATGTTAGCCCATCACCATCTATAGTGGATACGCATAACATTGTTGATCTTCTCTTAAGATCAAAGAAACCGGTATTGGTTTTGGGCTCAGGAATAAGACTCAGCGGCGCAGAAGAAATTTTGTTTAGCTTTCTTGATAAATTTAAAATTCCGGTGGTTACTGGACCACACTCCGCAGTAGATATTGTCAACGAAACTTATGAACACTATTGCGGAAGAATTGGAGTGTTGGGGCAAAGAAGTTCAAATAAAATAATACAAAATTGTGATCTTATGATATCTATTGGCTCTAGGTTAGGAGTCAAGATGACCGGATATAAATATGAAGCGTTTGCTAAAAACGCTTATAAAATTATGGTAGATATCGATGAAAATGAAATGAACAAATATAATATTCATGTTGATCTTAAGGTTAAATCAGATTGCTTTAACTTCTTAGAGGCTTTAATGGGGTCCGCCAACCTATTACATGATGATCTTTTTAATATTAAAGACTGGCACAGTTATTGCAAAGATTTAAGAAGTAAAGAACAATATGTTTTTGATAAACATAGAAATTACAAAGGCTATGCTAGTAATTATTGTTTTGTTGAGGGCCTCTCTGAACTCGTTCCGGAAAATGTCCCAACAATCACTTCTAATGGTTCCGCACATGTTATAACCTTACAAACAATGTCCTTAAGCGGAAAACAGAGACTTTTTACTAATGTTGGCTGTGCTAGTATGGGCTATGGACTACCAGCAGCAATAGGCGCTTGTGTATCAAATAATAATAGTAAAACCATTTGTATTGAAGGGGACGGCAGCCTTCAGATGAATATTCAAGAGTTACAAACAGTAGTACACCATGCTTTGCCAATGATTATTTTTGTTATCAATAATGGATTATATTTATCTATAAAAAGAACCCAAGAAAATTATTTTAATTCTAGATATGTGGCCACAAGTATTGATAGTGGTATCTCAAGTCCTGATTTAAAAAAGATTGCTGATGCATATGGAATTGAATATATTAGCATCAACAACAATAGTCAAATTCATGATGGTATAAAGCATTGCCTAGAAACAACAAAACCCATAATTTGTGAAGTTTTCACCAACCCAGACGAAAAACACGAACCAAAAGTAACGGCAGTGCTTAATGAAGATGGTTCTTTTTCGCCCGGAGAATTAACAGATATGAAAATCGAAGGAGTATAAAATGTCAAACGAATATAGAAAAAAATGCAAAGGTTTATTTGAAAACTTGTTTGTGTTAGAGATGGCTAATAATCACTGGGGCGACCTAGACAGAGCTTATAAGATTATTGAAGAATACGGCAAAGTTGTTAGATATAACAATATAAAGGCTTCCATCAAAATACAAATTAGAGATGTTAATAATTTCATACATAAAGATTTCGTTGATAGAGATGATATTCGCTATATTTATAAGACTCGTGAGACCAAGATGTCTAAAGAGGATTATGGAAAACTAATAAATAAAATTAGAGAAGTTGGGTGTATTCCGATGGCAACCGCTTTTGATGAAAAGTCTGTAGATTGGACTGTAGATTTAGGCTGCGACATAATAAAGGTTGCAAGTTCTGATATTAATGATTGGTTCTTGCTACAAAAAATAGCTACGAAAAACAAACCAGTTATTGTATCTACGGGCGGTGCTTCTTTGAAAGACATTGATGATATGGTTAAGTTCTTTAAAAACCGTAATATTCCCCTTGCGATTAATCATTGTGTATCAAACTATCCATCCGAAGACAGCCAGCTTGAGCTAAATCAGATTGATTTTTTAATTGAAAGGTATCCCGACTTGGTTGTAGGCCACTCTACACACGAATACACGGATTGGACCAATTCTATGTTAATATCATATGCCAAAGGAGCCCGTACTTGGGAGCGACATATTGAAATACCGTATCCTGAAGGCCATAGACAAAAGAAAGTATCTGTATATAATTCTCTACCACATCAGATAGATGAATACTTTAAAGCATTTCATAAGGCAGTTGAAATGTGTGGCGGCCCAAAACAATCTAGAAGATTAATTGGTGCTAACGAAAAGAAATATTTAGAGGCACTTGTTAGGGGCATATACTTTAAAAAAGACTTCCCAAAAGGGCATAAACTCACAGTAGATGATTTATATCTGGCAGTTCCACTACAAAAGGGGCAATTTTCTTCTAAAGAATTTATGGAAGGCGATATATTGTCAGAAGATGTAAAAGGAGATTGTCCACTGTTGATAGAAAATGTAGAAATTGACAAGAAACAAAAAGAAAAATGGATCAAGAAGCTTTACAAAAGAGGTATTTAATGTCACAAAAATTTATAATTGATAATATAGAAGTTGATTATGAAAGAGAAACGAACAACAATACAGTAATTCAGTCTTCGCCCTCTAACTACAATCTAATATTTGAGACTCAAAGTTTTTCAACTGTTCTTGAAGATATGTACGAAGAGGGTGATATTATTTTAATTGATAAGAATGTGCTGGAGTTGTACCCTGTAGGTAATAAGGCATCCTATGTCGTAGAGGCGATTGAAGAAAACAAGAATATAAAAACTGTTTTAAAATTTGTTGAATTCCTTAATAGTGTATCCTTTAATAAGAAAAACAAGGTTATTGTAATAGGCGGTGGTATCACTCAAGATATTGGCGCTTTTGCTAGTTGTATTTTTAAGAGAGGAGTTAGGTGGGTTCTATTTCCTACCACGCTGTTATCAATGTGCGATAGTTGCATTGGCGGTAAGACAGGGATAAATCACCTTAATGGAAAAAACCAACTCGGCCTCTTCTCCAAACCAGAAAGTGTTCATATCTGTTTTAATTTTCTGGGAACCCTAGAAGATGTAGATCTGAAATCGGGGCTTGGTGAAATACTAAAATTATATTCATTAGCTGATAGAGAGTATATCCTGTTTTATGATAGCGTGGTATCTAATGGTCGAGTCACTGATAAAAAAGATTACCCAGAATTAGTAAAAAGAGCGCTGTTAATAAAGAAGGCAGTCATAGAAGTTGATGAATACGAACACAATATTAGAAAGTGCTTGAACTATGGACATACACTGGGTCATGCTGTTGAGATACTATCAAATTATAAAATTTCTCATGGAATTGCAGTTGCCATAGGTATTGTCTTAGTTAATAAATTGTTTGGCTTTTCAGATGATCTATATAATCAAATGTGCCTTGACTTGGTGGATATCGAATTGCTAAAATCTGTGGACCTAAATGGCATTATGGAGTTGGTTAAAAAAGATAAGAAAACTATTGGTAATAAGACAACTTTTGCTGTTTTGCGTCAATTTGGTATAATGACATTCGACCCAACCATTGTGGATGAAAATTTGATGAATAAGGTTAAAAATATAATTGGAAACCTATAATGTCGTACTTGCTTGTTGACTTTGGTGCATCGTTTGTTAAAACTGCTATTTTAAGCGAAAATAATATTAGCAATCGCTTAGAATTTTCTTCTCCATTTAATACAAGCCACTCTATTGAGAAGTGCGATTTGATTAGTTTCTTTGATAATATCTTTGGTAATTATCCTGACCAAGATAAAGTGATTGTCTGCTGTATTATGAACGGTGGATATATTAAAAGTACATATTATTCATGGAAAAGTAAAGTCAAACATCATGATAATGTAGATTTAATAAGTGGTCTCTTCTCGGACGAGACAACCTTTCATCAACATCTAGACCACAACGAACAAGGGATTTCCGATTTAGCCCATCTAGGGCGCCTCTTGAATAAGGAATTTTATAGTTCACTAGCAGACACTGAATGTGTAAGAAGATCAATTGATTTAAAAGATGGTGAATTTATAATCAATTTAGGCACTGGATCACAGATCTTGTCCAAGGGCTACACCCATAGCTTTATACCGTCAGGGCGAGCGTTAAATTTATATTTTAATTTTTTTAATGAATTTGGCGGGTTTGACATGTGGGAATACCTAAAATCCATCAATTATAAGGATTTATTAAATTGTGATATTACTTTTGATTTAAATGTCTTTAAAGAGGCCCATCTTTTCTCAGAAGGCGGAAGTATTGGTCAATTAGTTGAAGGCGGTGTTACAAAAAAATCTTTCTTTTCATCACTTCTTAGAAGCTATATAATGCAATATGTCGATATATTAAAAACATTAGAAGTAAATAAAATATATCTTACCGGCGGTATTTCAAAAAAATACCCAATTATAAGAGAGTTTATATCCAAACAGCTAGATATTGAAGCGATAATAGTAAGCGAACTTGAAGAGGACACTATCCTTGGTATGAGAAATGCTGTGAGGCTATATTTATGAATCTTTTGTTTACAGGTGCCAATGGATTCATAGCACAAGAACTTATCCAAAGATTTAAGAAACAAGCTTATATAAATAATATTCTGCACATAACAAGGCAGAATTTTAATTTATTGGATCCCAAAAGCATAAGCAATTATCTATCAAAGAATAGTGTTGACTACATCTTTCATTGTGCTATCTCAGGTGGCCGTCGTGGAACACCAGAAACAGCAGACATGTTTTATGACAATCTAATAATGTTCGAGAATTTGGCCTCACAAAACCACAGGTTTAAGGGGATGTTTAGTTTCGGGTCCGGCGCCGAAATGGATAGAACAAAAGATATCCAAGCACCTTCCGAAGAACAATTTTTACAAAATAAGACTCATCCTACTGATTATTACGGACTATCTAAGCATATCATTGCTCGAAGAATAAAGCAAATTAATGATAATATATATAATTTTAGAATCTTCAATGTTTTCGGCGATTTAGAAAAAGAAAATAGAATGATAAAAAACAACATCAACCGTAACAAGCAGGGTCTCCCTTTTGAAATTCACCAAAATAAGATAATGGATTTCTTTTCTGCCGAGGATTTATTTAGAGTTATTGAATATTATATAAAAAATATTGATTTAAAACTTGACAAAGACATCAATATATGTTATATTAATAAGGTAAGTTTGATTGATATTTGTAAAACCATAAATCCTCATGGTAAATTTAATATATTAAAGAAAGGTTTTGCACCTTCTTATTGTGGCGATGGAAGCAAATTAAACCATCTACCGGTAGAGTTAGTTGGATTAAAGAGATCGATAGATCAGTTGAGAAATAAATGAAATTAGTATTAGATGATATTTTAGGAAAACACAAAGGGCAACCATGTGTTGTTGCCGCGCATGGCCCAAGCCTCAGCCCTTATGTTGATAGGATCCAAAGTTTACAAGAAAATAACAATTTTCTCAGGATGTCAGTAAATCACTGGTATAGATATTTTAAGGTCAAACCAGATTATTGGACCATCGCCAACAGTGAATTTACAATTTATAATAGTATGACCTCAAATCATGTTTGGGATAAATACCACCAGTGGGAAAAGGATGTTTTTAATAAATATAATATTCCTTTGTTTTATGAATGGCATGCTGAAAATGCAACTGAAGAGTTTATAGAAAATAATTTAATTTGTGATAGGCTCCCATATGACACAATACATTTTCAAAGATTAAAGTGTCGTGATATTTTAAAAAGCTTCAAAAAACATTATGAAGAGAATAAAAATTATGACTTTAAAAAATTTGGAAACAATTCAGAGATCTGGGGCAGATATACCGTAAAGGGAACAAATTGTAATCCGGTATGGGAGAAGTTCGCTGGAGCATGGAGCCGCGATAATAGTTGTTGTTATGGTATTGACCACAGCACCACTACAATTCAAGAAGCACTTCAGAAATTATCGGGCCATCACCAACATGCATCAACCGGAGTAACAGTTAGCTACTGGGCAATTATTTTTGCTATTTTAATGGAATGTAATCCTATTTATGTTGGCGGGTTAGACCTAGATTATGCAAAGGGCTACGCTGATCGAATAGACACAGACCCAGACCCTATTATACATGAAGGCAATATCGGTCATTGGAAAGTAGTTTATAGAAAATCTATTTTGAATGACTTGAGAATCATAAAAGAAAGTGCAAATAAGTTAGGTATAGAGATAATAAACCTCAACAAAGATTCGTGGCATGATGTATTTCCAGTAGGAGAACTTCCTTGAAAGTTGTCTCAGTTATAACAGCAAGAGGCGGTAGCAAAGGTGTACCAAGAAAAAACATTGCCGATATCAATGGGAAGCCTCTAATCTGGTATTCTATTAAAGCCTCTCTTGATTCCAATGTTGACGAAACTTGGGTTTCAACAGAGGACAAAGAAATAAAATCCGTTTCCATCGATTGCGGCGCCCAAGTTATTGATAGGCCACCACATTTAGCTGACGACATCATAATGCCTGATGCTGCGTTATTACACGCAGCAGAAACAATTGATTTTGACATTTTAGTATTCATTCAGCCCTGCGCCGCTCTTATAGATGCTAAATTTATTAATCAGGGAATGGATCTGATCATCAATCAGGGCTATGATTCTTGTTTTGCTGCCGTCCGAGAAAGCTGGATGCCTGTATGGGATCTGGATATCAACACCATTGGGTGGGATGTCAACAATAGGCCCCGAAGGCAGGAAATGGCAGAGTGGTACAAAGAAGCAGGTATGTTTTATATAACTACTAGAGAAAGGCTACTTGAGAGTAAGCTAAGATATAGTGGCAAAATTGGAGTTGTGGAAATCCCGTTAGAGGATAGTTTCCAAGTCGATAATCAACAAGACTTAGAGCTACTGAGGAGATTACTATGAGCTGCATACAAATAATAGCAGAAGTTGGCTTAAATCATGGCGGTGATTTTGAATTAGCAAAGTTTTATGTTAACCAGTTAATTGAAACTGATATTGATGCCATAACCTTTCAAATAAGAGAGGACAGCTTTTATACCAATGAATTTGAAAATAGTAAATTGTCAATAAAACAATATGAAGTATTAAAGGCCATGATTCACAAAGGGCATAAAAAGTTTGGACTTGCAATTTGTGATCCTGATATTGCGAAATATCCTGAACCAGATTTTATTAAGATATTAAGTAAGGATCTTGATAATCTAGATTTTTTATCTACAATTACTAATAATTTGGGTGACAAACCAATATTTTTATCAACAGGTCTCGGAAGCTTCGAGACTATTGAGAACGCGTTGAATTTGATTTCAGAGATTAGAGATATGGCTAATGTAAAGATTATACACACTAGGTTGTCAAACTCGACTAAGCATGTAAATTTAAAAGCAATCTTATCAATGAAAGAAAGATTTGGAAATATTGTTGCATTTGGCAATCACTGTTTTAATCCTAGTGTCCTTTTATCTGCTGTGGCTTATGAGCCAACAGATGTTTATTTTTATGTAAAACATAAGATAGGACCCCAAGACAACAACTTTAAACACCCAGATGATTTGCACGCTGTTTATTTACAATCAGTCCAAGAGCTTTGCTGTAATCTGTGGGATTGCCAAGTATCACTGGGCACCGGTACCAAAGAAGATAATATCAATAATATTGAGGGACAAAAATGAATAAAGAAGCAATAGTAATAGCGGGATCACGAGGCATCGGTAAAGCAATCGCCAATTCTTTCCAAGATATGGGTATTAATGTAACCGCAACCTCAAAGGGGGACCTTGATACCTCTGATTTAAGTTCGGTTAAGAATTTTATAAATAACCACAAAGAAACAGACATATTAGTGCTAAATACAGGTGGCCCTCCTGCTATAGATTTTTTTGACATTACAGAAGAAGATTTTTGTAAATATCATAATCAATTATTTTTAAGCTTTTGCATAATGCTTCAAAATATAAAAATAAGAGAGAATGGTTTTGTTTTTTTGGTATCTTCTTTTAATATAAAGGAGCCTAACCCTAAACTAGTATTATCAAATTCATACCGAATTGCTTTTACTAGTGTTTTAAAGTCTGTGTCAAAAGCTTTGGCTGAAAAAAATATAACTTGCATTAACATAGCGCCGGGACCCATTAAAACAGAAAGGCTTTACGACCTTGTTGACAATATGGAAGACTTCGAAAAGCAGCTTCCACTTAAGAGAGCAGCCGATCCAAGTGAAATTGGTATCTTTGTCAAGTCAATTGTGGAAAATAATATTAAATATTTGAATGGAGTGACAATTAATTTTGATGGAGGTCACTCAAATTATGTTTTATAGCATAAATAATAAAACCATAAGACAATCATAGGAAAAATAATGTTATATATTTTTGAAATGGCAAATAATCACCAAGGCAGTGTAGAGCACGCTAAAAAGATTATTGATGAATTTTCTAGTTTAGCTAAGCGCATGAATATAAATGCAGCAGTTAAGCTCCAATTTAGACAATTGGAGACCTTTATACACAAAGATTTTAAGAACTCTGATCTAAAATTTGTCAAAAGATTTAATTCAACTAGACTTTCCGAAGAACAATTCACAGATATTATTAACTATATAAAAGATTCTGGCCTTGTGTCAATCGCAACGCCTTTTGACAATGAGTCGATTCCTTGGTTTGATAAGATGAATATCCCAGTGATCAAGATAGCGAGTTGTTCTATCGACGATTGGCCCCTTTTGAATGAGGTTAGTCAAATAAATAAAAAGATTATTATTTCCACTGCTGGTGCTGATTTTGAAACGCTTAGAAAGGTATATAAGCTTTTCAAATCTAACAATAGAAATTTTGCCTTTATGCATTGTGTTGGCGAATACCCAACTCCAGTTGAGAACTCAAACCTCAATAGAATAAACTTACTAAGAGAAGAGTTCCCCGATATAGAGATTGGCTTCTCGACTCATGAATCACCAGAACAAAAAAGTATGAGTTCATATGCTGTTGCAATGGGGTGTACGATTTTAGAAAAACATGTTGGAGTAGAGACCGAAACCATTCAGCTTAATAAATATTCCAATACAGTATCTCAAGCAGAAGAAACAATTAAAGAAATACAAATAATCCAAGCTGCTATGCAGGGTGCTTCTAAAGAAGAAAAGCAATCACTATTAAGGCTCAAAAGAGGCGTGTATCTTAAGGCCTCTGTTTCAGCCGGACAAACAATTACAGAAGACGATCTTTATTATTCAATGCCAGTGCAAGACGGCCAGTATAACGCTTCAAATATTGAAGATATAATTAACCAAAAATATAAAGTTGATCTTGATCAAGATGCTGCCCTTATGGTGGGTGATTTGAATGAGAGACATGCAGAACTCATCAAAGATATTATCGAAAGAGCAAACGATATCCTAGCAATGGCAAACATTCCTATTCATGGCTCAGAGAAGGCTCAACTTTCTTGCCATTATGGCTTAGAAAGATTTAATAAATTTGGTGCTTTAATAGTAGATAAAATAAACAGAGAATATTGTAAAAAGCTTATTATTATGTTTACTGATCAAAGGCACCCTTCTCACCATCATATAAAGAAAGAGGAGGCGTTTGAACTATTATATGGAGATTGTACGCTGGTCTTGAACGGTAAAGTCATAGAATTGCAAAAAGGAAAGCCTGTCTTGATCCCTAGAGGGGTTAGGCACTCATTTAGCAGCAAATCTGGCTGTGTAATTGAAGAGGTCTCTACTACTCACTATGTTGGTGACTCAATATACGAAGATGTTGAGATAAATACTTTGAAAACAGAAGATAGAAAAATAAATATTAGGCTTTTAGGAGAGTAAATGTCAAAACAACTAAATGAAATATTAGACTTAGTTAGGCAGTATGTTAACAGAGATAAAGAAGATTGGAAACCCGGAAAAGACTGGGTTTCTTATTCTGGTCCAATATTTGATGAAAAC
>TARA_R110000851_G_scaffold19265_3_pt1 | contig 12454 bp, 9 predicted proteins | sample TARA_R110000851 | Tara Oceans TARA_R110000851 (sample SAMEA4397627) | marine metagenome | biome: Polar Biome; feature: [DCM] deep chlorophyll maximum layer (ENVO:01000326); material: water (ENVO:00002006), including particulate matter (ENVO:01000060) such as... | depth 17 m | reverse complement strand
TTCGAGCAATTCCTGCTTTTCGGAGAGTTTGACAGACAGGTTCGACGCCACCGCATCGGCCAGACGACCAGGCTCGGTCAGCGCAGCAATCGTGGTGACGGATTCCGGCGGGATCTTGCGGTTCAGCTTGACGTAATTTTCAAACTGCTCCTGCACGGCACGCATGAGTGCCTGCACGTCATCATCGGTGCCTTGGGCCTCGTCATAGGCTTCGACTTCAGCTTCAAAATATTCGCCGCGGTCGTGCAGCTGGTTCAGACGCGCACGCGTCTTGCCTTCGACCAGCACTTTCACCGTACCGTCAGGCAGCTTGAGCAGCTGCAAAATGGTGGCAATCGTGCCGACCTCGTGGACATCATCTGAGCCCGGGTCGTCTATGGCCGCGTCGCGCTGGGCGACCAGCATGATTTCATTGTCGGCCTCTTCGATCATTTCGAGGGCCCGTACAGACTTGTCCCGCCCAACAAACAGGGGCGCGACCATGTCTGGAAACACAACGATGTCCCGAAGCGGCAACACCGGAAGGTTCTTTATACCTGGCATCTACAATGCCTCCTTCTTCAAATTGAGCCCCGACTGGGCGGCAGCTCAGGAAACCCTACCTGCCGATGATGGCAGGAGTCGGGCGTTTCACCAGATGTGGAGGGCGATGCAGGCCGGTTCAAGCCACCGGATGCTCAGGAAATTCCCTCTTCTGTGGAAACCGTCTCCTATCAGGGCATTGCGGCTTTTCTGGCCTTTTCGGTGCGGCTTTCATTTTTCTGATTGGCCAGGAAGGCAGAAAGCACGCCCAATCCCGTATCCGGGGCCTCGCCGGCGCCAAGCCTGCGCAACTGTTCATAATACCAGCCGATAACGCCAAAACCGTTCAGCGCCTTCACCAGTTTGATGGGAGAATTCGGCCCCAGCCATCCCGGCCCGAGGCGCAATGTTTTCTCCCATTGCGCGGCGGCAGCGACCTCTCCGGACAAGAGCTGTTTCGGCGTGTCCGGCTCGACACAAAGCGGCCGGCCAAGACCGATCAGGTCGGCCTCCCCTTCCGCAAGCGCCGAATTCATGGCCTCGGTCGTGCGAAATCCGCCTGTCACCATGAGTGGCAACTGGCTGCGCGCCTGCACTGCTTTGGCATATTTCAGGAAGTAGGCCTCCCGTTCGCGCGTGGATTCACGGACATTCTGCTCAAAAACCGGCTCCAGGCCTTCGCTGTCCATCATGCGGGGCTGTTCATAATTACCCCCGGATATCTCGACAAAGTCGACGCCAAGCTCGTTCAGAATGTCGATCACGCCGAGACAATCTTCAAAACTGAACCCGCCTTTCTGAAAGTCTGCGGAATTGAGCTTTACCGAAACCGAAAACCCCGGCCCTGCCGCAATGCGCGATTCCCTGACGCATTCGGCGAGGAGGCGCGCGCGGTTTTCCAGCGGCCCGCCATAGTCATCCTGGCGCTGGTTCGCCAGCGGCGACAGGAACGAAGAAAGTAAATAGCCATGCGCGCCATGAACCTGAACACCGTCAAAGCCCGCCTGCTTTGCAACGCTGGCGGCCCGGCCGAAGCCTTCGATCACGGCTTTGATCTCGTCCAAAGTCATCGCGCGGGGCTGACCGAACTGGCCGCCCGGCAAGCCCAGCGCGACCGGACTTGGCGCAGCGGGGTTCGGATTGATCAGTTTTGGCGTTTGGCGTCCGGCATGGCTGACCTGCATGATCATTGCGGCGCCATGAGATTTGCCAACGTCGGCCCAGCGCGAGAACATATCCATCTCTTCATTTGACGGCTTGCCGTCTATGACCACATTTCCCGCACGTTCGAGATGATTGCGGTCAATCTGGACATTTCCTGTGATCATCCCGCCTATGCCGCCTTCCGCCCAGCGGCGATACAATGTCAGATGGCTTTCAGTTACCCGGTTGCGAGGATCAGCGAGTCCCTCTGTCATTGCCGCCTTCACAAGCCGATTGGGGAATGTAAGCCCGCTCTCCAGGGTTAACGCCGTATTAATCGAGGCTGTCATCTTATGTTCTCCCATATCGACACTGAGTCGCCCGCCCTTATCGGAGACATCATATGGCAGCCGCCAAGCAAGCAAAGCTGTTTGACCAAATGAGTACAGAAAGTACCGGCTATTCCGCCAAGGATATCGAGGTCCTCGAAGGCCTTGAACCTGTCCGCAAACGCCCCGGCATGTATATTGGCGGCACGGATGAGCGCGCCTATCATCACCTCTTTGCCGAGGTGCTGGACAACTCCATGGATGAAGCGGTGGCCGGGCATGCCAGCCGGATCGAGATCAAGCTCGACGCCGATGGCTTCCTGGCGGTGAGCGACAATGGCCGCGGCATTCCGGTTGATCCACACCCGAAATTCCCGAAAAAGTCCGCGCTGGAAGTCATCATGACCACACTGCATGCGGGCGGCAAGTTCTCCGACAAGGCCTATGAGACCGCCGGCGGCCTGCACGGCGTCGGCATTTCGGTCGTCAATGCGCTGTCGGAACTGGTCGAAGTTGAAGTCGCACGCGACAAGATCCTGTACCGGCAGACCTTCTCGCGCGGCATTCCGCAGGACAAGTTGAAAAAAGTCGGCACGGCGCCAAATCGCCGGGGGACCGTGGTGAAGTTCAAGCCGGACTTCCAGATCTTCGGCGAAAAGATGCGTTTCCGCCCGGCCCGCCTGTTTCAGATGGCGCGATCAAAAGCCTATCTCTATCGAGGCGTTGAAGTACGCTGGAGCTGTGATCCTTCCCTGCTGCCAGAAGATTCCAAGGTTCCTGCCGAAGCCACGCTCTCCTATCCGAACGGATTGGCAGACCAGCTGGATGAAGTCTTCAAGGACAAGGCGACCATCACCGATGCAGCCTTTACCGGTCTCGTTGATCAAGGCGGCGAAGGCAAGGTCGAGTGGGCCATTGCCTGGACGCGCGCCGGCTTTGGCGAGGCGGACGGATTTTCACGCTCCTATTGCAACACTATTCCGACCCCGGATGGTGGTACGCACGAAGCGGGCTTCCGCTCAGCCATCACAAAAGGGCTACGCAATTTCGGGGAACTGACCGGAAACAAGAAAGCCTCCGAAATCACCGCCGAAGATATCATGGGCCATTCCGGCTTGCTCTTGTCTGTTTTCATCAAGGGTCCGGAATTTGTCGGTCAGACCAAGGACAAGCTGTCGACGACGGCCGCGTTCCGCCTGGTGGAAAACTCCGTGCGCGACCGGTTTGACCATTGGCTGGCCGGTAGCCCGAAAGAAGCCGACAAATTGCTCGGCTGGGCGGTTGAGCGCGCGGAAGAACGCCAGCGCCGCCGCAAGGCCAAGGATATCAGCCGCAAATCGGCCACCAAGAAGCTTCGCCTGCCGGGCAAGCTGGCCGATTGCTCCAACAAGGGGCCGGACGGCACCGAACTGTTCCTCGTCGAGGGGGATTCGGCTGGCGGCTCCGCCAAGCAGGCCCGCGACCGCAAGACCCAGGCCATCCTGCCCCTGCGCGGCAAGATCCTGAATGTCGAAAGCGCCTCGCTCGACAAGATGATGAACAATCAGGAGATCAATGATCTCTCACTGGCGCTCGGCACGGCGCTGGGCAAGAAGTTCGACATGGACGATCTGCGGTATGACCGCATCATCATCATGACGGATGCCGATGTAGATGGCGCCCACATTGCCAGCTTGCTGATCACTTTCTTCTATCGGATGACACCGGGCCTTATCGAAAGCGGACGCCTGTTCCTGGCCCTGCCCCCGCTCTACAAGCTCTCCAACAAGGGTACGATCGTCTACGCGATGGACGATGCCGACCGGGCCGAGAAAATGAAAGAGCACTTCAAACCGAACCAGAAAGTCGACATGACCCGCTTCAAGGGTCTCGGCGAGATGAACCCGTCTCAGCTGAAGGAAACCACAATGAACCCGGCGACGCGGACGCTTGCGCGGGTCACTCTGGAGGCGATTGACGATGTCGAGGTTCCAGCCGAGGAGCTGATAAACACGTTGATGGGCAAGAAAGCCGAATTGCGTTTCCGGTTCATTCAGGAAAACGCTGCTTTCGTTGAAGAGCTTGATATCTAGGTAAACAAGATTTGAAACGCCGGTAAGAAATTTCCTTTATTCGGAAAGACGATTCTAACCCTGTTTGGGTATGGTTCGCCCATCATGTTATTCGGACGCACCCTATTCAAACACGACAAGAAGCGCCATTCCGGGCGCGAAATTCTTGAGTCGCACCTGAATCGGTACATCCTCGCGCTGAGCATTGTTCTGGCGCTGATCCTTGCCAGCCACATCGTTTCCCTGACTGCCCTCCGCCAAGGTGCGCATGATGCGACCGCGATCAATATGAGCGGCAGCCAGCGCATGTTGCTGCAGCAAATGTCGCATGCCGCCCATGATTACGCCGAAGACGGATCGCCGGAGCTGCGGGAGAATTTGCGCGCCAGCATCAAATTGTTCGAGACGTCTCACTATGAACTTATCCGCTTTGGCGAAGATGATGCCGCACTTCAGGCGATCTATTCCGAAGGCGACAACTCCATTCATACCAAGGTTCTTGAGCTCATCAACAATGTGAACTGGGTTCTGGTCGACCGCCGGAATACGTCCGCGGCGCTTGAGGCAATTGAATATGAGGCTTCCGGCCCCCTCGCCAATCGGCTCGGAGAGGCGGCGGACGCTTTCGAAGCGCAGGCCAACAAGCGCGCCGAATGGCTGGGTACGATCCAGACCTATACGGTCCTGGCCCTCGTCCTGACGATTGTCGCGGAAGTGTTCCTGGTCTTCTGGCCGGCCCACAAGATCATGATCCGGGCCTTCAAGAAGCTGGACCAGCAACATAGCGAAGCCCAGGCAACGCTGAAGCGCCTGTCCAATTTCTCCGCCGTGGCCTCAGACCTGTTCTGGGAAACCGATCTCCAGGGCAAGCTGATCTATGCCGAGGGCACCTTCCTCCAGAAACTTCAGGGCGGCCGCAATTCCCTGGTCGGGTGCAACTATCTCGACATTATCCAGTTCGATGAAGAAAACTCCGAGATCATGACCAATGCGGTCCAGTCGGCCGCGAGTTACGCCCGTGTGCGCGGGATTTTCACGGACGTTGATGGCCAGACCTATCACATGGATATGGCCGGCGCGCCGTGCTTTGACGACAAGGGTCGGATCACCGGCTATATCGGCACCTCCAACGACATTACCGCACAGGTCGAGAAGCAAGAGGAGGTCCGTAAATTGGCCTATTCGGACCCCCTGACTCATCTCGCGAACAAGCGCGCCCTCGAAGAGCGGCTGCCGACCATGCTCGCAGAAGCCTCAAACACCGCGCCGCTCTTTATCCTGGCGCTGGACCTGGATGGCTTCAAGGCGGTCAACGACACATATGGTCATGGCGCGGGCGACGAAGTGCTCAAAGTCGTGGCGGCCCGGATGAAAGCCATTGTTCGCGACAGCGACCTGACCGTGCGCACAGGTGGGGACGAGTTCTTCATCGTCTGCAGCACATCGCCATCGCGCCTTGCCGTTGAGGGCCTGGCCCTGCGGCTCAAGCGCAAGCTGAGCGAGCCTTATGGCCTGTCGACCGGCCACCGCGTCCGCATCAGCACGTCCATCGGCATTGCCGCTGCGCCGTATGACTGTATGGGCGAAGGCCCGCTGCTGCACGCCGCCGACATGGCGCTGTACGAAGCCAAGCGCTGTGGCCGCAACCAGTTCCGCTTCTATGAAGATCTCGGGCCTTTCGTGGTCGACGAACAGGCCATGGCCTAGGGCCCCTTCCCTCCATTTCCTCCAGAACCTTTGGCCGGAGACGCGCCCCACGCGCTCCGGCATTTTTTTGTGTTGTGAGGCAGGCGTCAGCCAGAGCTTTCCCACGAGTCCAGCCCGGCCCTGATCTGCGCGGGCAGCAGCGTCGCAATCGCGCCAAGCTCTGGCGACAGGCGGAAGGCGGAGGTCGCCGCGCCGACCGCCGGGCGCGGCTCGCCATGCTTCTGCAGGCGTTTGAGACTGCGCGCGAGGCGCAGGGCATGGCCGTCCGGGTCTGCGATGACGCGTCGGAGCGCCGCGATCCGGGCCATCAGCTTGTGCGGGGATGCGGGTCCGGAAAGGGTTCGGAGAATGTCCGGAAAATCGCCCTCAATCACCTGGCGTGCGGGCAGCAATTTCAAACGTCTTGAATAAAGGCGCGGAAAGATGGCGAGTTCGACGCCGTCGGGCAGGTCTGGTTCCGGCTTCGGCTCAGCGGGCGCGGCGCGCGGGGCCGCCGGGGCGAGTGTCAGATTGAGCGCGAGGACCAGGATCAGACGGCGGACAATGGTTTCCAGCATTTTGAGCCGTCCGGAAATCCGCCCCGCCACGCTGCGCCCGATCACTTTCGGCCCGAGATGGAGGTTCGCCAACGCGGAGGCATCCAGCACCGCCCGCCCGGCATGTTCCAGCCCCCGTTTCAGAATGTCCGTTTGCGCGTCCATGCGGGGAGTATGGGTTTGGCGGGTATCAGACGGATAGGGATCACCCAGGATGTACTTCAGGCGTGGCAACTAAGTCCGTCGTAAAAGAAGATACGTACAAGTAGTTGCCGCAAAGTTTTATAGCATGCTCAGGGCGTGAGTTAAGAGCGGGGACTTATAAAACAATCGTATGATAGTTTATAAGGCTACTGTAGTAGCGTTGTTGATTCTACGCCTTAGAGGGGGAGTGAATGTGATTGTACAGATTTCCAAGCATATCGACACACTTCCCTCACATGTCCGTCCGTACGCAGTTTGGTTCATAAGAGCAATCGCGGTAGGCATAACTCTGACGATATGGTCGACTTACGCTTTGTTTGATTATGTTGGACGGTATGGCGCGCGAGCACCATTTGAAGGCGTGGCTTTTTCCACCTTCATCTCTTTGGTTCTTGGGTTTTTTATCGGCGTGTTTGGTTTTGTCGTCTTTGAAGGAACCCGAACGATAGTAGAAGACTTGCTAAAAGGATCTCTGAAGCATCGTTCTGACGGACGTTTTTCCATAGTTAAGGATATTCTGATCCTGCTTTTTTGGCCCGCTATGAGCTTCTCAGCTTTGACGATCGTTGAATTCTTCTCTTGGCTGACGAACTCAGAGGATATCAATTGGGCTAGGAATATTCTACTATCTGCGGCATTCGTCGTACCGTTTTCTATTGCTTACTTTTTCCCGAAGCCCCATTCTAAATGGCCTCCACGTTTTTACTTAGCGATGTATCTCATTGGCGCGTTTTACGCACTGCACATCTCGACAGGCAATGGTTATGCAGAATTCTTGCGAGGGATCAGATATGGCGGTGGAGTACCAGTATCGGTCGTTACGGCCGATGGAACTACACAAAACGACGTAGGGTTATTTCTGAGAACCACAAGTAGCATCACAGTATACGATAGAAAATCTGACACCTTTTCCGAGTACCCCCTAAACGCACTAGTCAAGATAACTTATCTGCCGAGTAGAAATACCCCTCCGATACTGCCTTCACGTATCGGGTGAAAATCGAAACTCATTCATCGCTTCCATACCAACTCGAGTCGTCAATAGCGTAGCTCCGAATATCTAAATCTGTCGGCACACTCGTAGGCGCGTATAAGTGCATTTCAAAAGGAAATTCGTGGTCGATTTCCGCGCCGTCATCTGCGCTTCCATAGTGCAATGTCACGAACAAACTTCCCTTGATGTGTAAATCAATATTGGATGAATCGATGCGTCCAATCTCAAAATCATGGATTGGAATGAGGGGGTCGAGCTCATATCCAGCGCCTGCTACTAGATCGATCTCCGCAATGGTGGTTCGGACAAATTCCGACATCATTGCTTCGTATACCTGAGTCCAAAGTGCGGATGCCACTGCATCACGGCAATGATCCATCGCATCCATAAGAGCGACCATTGCAGAGAGTACACCTGTTCCAAACTCAACAACCTCTTCTTGAGATTGGTTCAATCGTTGTGGCTGAATGTGCACCAATCTGTTCAGATCATTCATCGCGTTCGCCACTTCCGAATGCAATTCGGCTAAATCTATATCGAAGGTACTAATGTATTCATCCGCGAGTCCCCCCTGGACCGCATATGTCGACCTTTGCCTTCTTGTTACTCTATCCGTATTGGGATCTTGTACGAACCAAGCACAGTTCCGAACATCATCATCAGGCGCATAGTAATGCAGGATCTGAGTAAACAGCTCCCGCGCCGCTACCGCGAAATTCGAGGCTCGCAATGGATGCTGCTGATCTAGAATTGATCTCATCGCCCCATCAAGCAGAACCCGCATGAAGTGGGTAGGCAGCTTTTCGGATAACGCAGCTTGAAGCTCTTCCATCGTTTCTCTTCCAATATCAACTCTCAACATAGCAGCTATGGTGATTTGGCAAGTTGCGTAAGCCCGGCCCAAGTCTTCGTTGGAGAACAATGGAAGGAAGCAATTGCGTATCCTGACGCTTCCGCCTAAATGCTCCTTATGAGCAAAAAGCTGAGAATCTTGGTCGCGCAGTTGAACCCGGTGGTGGGGGATATTCGGGGGAATCTGGAGCTGGCGCGGGGCGCGCTGGCCGAGGGCAAGGCCAAGGGCGCTGACCTCGTTGTCCTGTCGGAACTCTTCATCCTGGGATATCCGGCTGAGGATTTGGTGCTGAAGCCCGCCGCGGTGGAAGATTCCATGAAGGCGGTGAACACGCTGGCCGCCGAGACCGCCGATGCGCCGGACATGATCATCGGGGCGCCGTGGATGGAAGATGGCAAGCGCCACAATTCAGCCGTCTGGCTGTCGGGCGGGGCGATCAAGGGCCGCTATGACAAGCGCGAACTGCCCAATTATGGCGTGTTCGACGAAAAGCGCATCTTCGATGCTGGCGGGGGCCCGCCCCCGGTGTTCGAGTTTCACGGCGTGAAGATCGGCGTCGCGATCTGTGAGGACATCTGGTATCCGCGCGTGCCGAGCGAGTTGCATGATGCGGGCGCCGACATGCTGATCGTGCCGAATGGCTCGCCCTGGCGCCGGACAGTTCAGGTGGAGCGGCACACGACGTTTTCCGCCTGGCGCAAGACGGGCGTGCCCTACCTGTTCGTGAACCAGGTGGGCGGGCAGGACGAGCTGGTCTTTGACGGCAGCTCCTACGCGGTCGATCATGACGGGACCGAGCACCAGCTGCTCGGCGATTTCGTGACCGGCACGGCGATGGTGGCTTATGATCCGGCCACGCATTGTTTCGAGAGCGACGCGCAGGCCGAGCTGACCGAAGGCTGGCATGCCGAATACCGCGCGGCGGTGCTGGCGCTGGGCGATTATGTCAACAAGAACAGATTCCCCGGCGTCGTGCTGGGCATGTCGGGCGGGATCGATTCGGCGCTGACGGCGGCGATGGCGGTGGACGCGCTGGGGCCGGACCGGGTCTGGTGCGTGATGATGCCGTCGAAATATACGTCCTCGGACAGTCTGGAAGACGCCAAGGCCTGCGCCGAGGCGCTGGGCGTAAAGTATGACAGCATCAATATTGCCCCCGGCGTGGGCGCGATGGGCGAGATGCTGGCCGACCAATTCGCGAACACGACACCGGACACGACCGAAGAGAACATCCAGTCGCGCCTGAGGGCCGTGACGCTGATGGCGCTGTCGAACAAGTTCGGCCATATGGTGGTGACGACGGGCAACAAGAGTGAGATGGCGGTCGGCTATGCGACGCTCTATGGCGACATGTGCGGCGGCTACAATGCGCTGAAGGATTTCTACAAGACCGAAGTGTTCGAACTGGCCAAGTGGCGCAACACGATGGTGCCGCGCGGCGCGCTGGGCCCGGCGGGCGAAGTGATCCCGGAGCGGATCATCACCAAACCGCCCTCTGCGGAGCTGCGCGAGGACCAGCGCGACGATGACTCGCTGCCGCCCTATGACGTGCTGGACGATATATTGCGCGGGCTGGTGGACGAGGAAGAACCGATCGAGGCAATCCTGGCGCGCGGGCATGACCGCGCCGTGGTGAAGCGGATCGAGCATCTGCTCTACATCGCCGAATACAAGCGCCGTCAGGCCCCGCCGGGCGTGAAGGTTGGCGGCAAGAATTTCGGCCGCGACCGGCGCTATCCGATCACCAACCGCTTCCGGGACGATTGATCGGGCGTTTGGCCCCTATTCGAGCGAGCCGGGCTCAACCCCTTCATAGGCGAGGCGGTTGGCCTCGGCATCCATGCGGATCTGCTCGGCATCTTCCGGGGCAATATCGCTCGCTTCGCCATAGGCCAGCATGGGCGATGGCGCGATGCCGGGATGGTCGATAACGGATGCATAGAGCAGCCAGGGCTGCGTGCCGTCCGCGCAGGTGACGCGCACCCACTGGTCCTCAACCGTCGGCATGGAGCCGATATCGCTGATATCACGCAGCTCGGCCTCGTTGATGTCGTATTCGGCGCCGTCATAAGACACGACGGTGAACCCCTCCCCCAGATAGCGGAGGTATGTCAGCTGGTCGCCAGCCTTCAGGTCGAGCGTGTGGATGCCGCCATCGGAAATGTATTCGATGCTGGCATCCTGGTTGAGCGTGACCGGGAATGTCTTGGTCGCCACGAAGAAGCGCAGGTCATCGGCGTCGGCGCGGTCATAATTCCAGAGCTGGTAATTGGCGTATTGCGGCAGGGCGCAGCTTGTGTCGGCTTCATTGGCGCCATTCGGCACCGTCCAGGCAGGAACGGTCGTGCCAGCATCCAGCACCGCAAAACCGGCCGGATATTCGCCGGGCCAGCCCGCGCTGACATACCAGCTCTCATCATATCCCGACAGGGCCTGATAATTGATATCATCGACGGGCGGCGCGGCAGGCTCTGCCTCCAGCGCGCTGTCGAGGTCTGAGGTCACCTCGGTCGTTGCGGGCGCCGGCGTCTCTGCCGGAGCCTCCGCACGCTCCTGCCCGCAGGCCGCCAACAGGCCCGCGGCGATCAGAATACAGCCCAGTCTCATCTACCTCTCCTCGACGGCGACTCACATGCCCGTCGCACATTAGCACGAACAATAGCAAGAATATGGCATCGGCCCTTGGCTTTTTGCGTGATTTGATGTCGAAAGCACGCTTCAAAACAGGTTTTTTCCATGACTGCACCGATTGTTCGCTTCGCTCCTTCGCCCACCGGCCGCCTGCACGTAGGTAACGTGCGCACGGCGCTGATCAACTGGCTGTTCGCCAAGGGCCAGCAGGGCAAGTTCATCCTGCGCATCGATGACACCGATACCGAGCGCTCGACACAGGAATATGAAGACGGAATCCGCACCGACCTGACCTGGCTCGGCCTCGTCTGGGACGACAGTTTCAGCCAGTCCAAGCGCTTTGCCGAATATGACGCGGCGGCCGACAAGCTGCGCGAAATGGGCCTGCTCTATCCCTGCTACGAGACAGCTGACGAGCTGGACCGCAAGCGCAAGATCGCGCTGTCGCGCGGCCGCCCGCCCGTCTATGACCGCGCGGCGCTGGAGCTGAGCGATGAAGACAGGGCGAAACTCGAAGCCGAAGGCCGCACGCCTCACTGGCGCTTCAAACTCTCCGGCGGGCGCGTCGAGTGGACCGACCTGGTGCGCGGAGACCAGAGCATCGACACGTCCAGCCTGTCCGACCCGATCCTGATCCGCGAGGATGGCTCCTATCTCTACACCCTCCCCTCGGTCGTCGATGATATCGAGGCGAAGATCACCCATGTCGTGCGCGGCGAGGACCATGTCACCAATTCCGGCGCGCAGATCGAGATATTCAAGGCGCTGGGCGGCACGGCGCCGGACATGGCGCATACGCCGCTGCTGATCGGCGCGGATGGTCAGGGCCTGTCGAAACGCCTCGGCTCGCTGTCGATGGGCGAATTGCGCGCGCAGGGCTATGAGCCGATGGCGGTCTCCAGCCTGCTCGCCAAGATCGGCACATCCGACAATGTCGAGGCGCGCGAAACGCTGGACCAGCTGGTCGCGGAATTCGATTTCGGCAAGATCGGCCGCGCCCCGGCGCGCTTCGACGAGACCGAACTCTTGTCGCTGAACGCGGCGATCCTGCACGGCCTCCCCTTTGAGGCGGTGAAGGACCGGCTCGCCGATGTGGACCCTCGCGCCGCCGATGAGGCGTTCTGGACTGTGGTGCGGGAGAATTGCTCGCTGTTGCCGGACGTGGCCGCATGGGTCGAGACCGTGTTTGGCGAGATCACGCCTCTGGTGGATGCTGAAGACAAGGACTTCGTAGCGACCGCCGCAACCCTGCTGCCCGAGGGCGACCTGACGGGCGAGAGCTGGAGTCAGTGGGCGAATGCCGTGAAGGCCGAAACCGGCCGCAAAGGCCGTGGCCTGTTCATGACGCTCCGCAAGGCGCTGACCGGCCAGGAACACGGCCCCGACATGGGCGCACTGCTTCCCCTGATCGGACGCGAGCGGGCGCTCAAGCGGCTGCAGGGTTAGCACTCTCCCCGTAGACTCCTGAATCTTTTCGGATTTCA
>TARA_R110000851_G_scaffold76150_1_pt1 | contig 12463 bp, 16 predicted proteins | sample TARA_R110000851 | Tara Oceans TARA_R110000851 (sample SAMEA4397627) | marine metagenome | biome: Polar Biome; feature: [DCM] deep chlorophyll maximum layer (ENVO:01000326); material: water (ENVO:00002006), including particulate matter (ENVO:01000060) such as... | depth 17 m | reverse complement strand
GATTGATCTATTTTTTTAGGATCTGATATAAACTTACTATCAAAGGCAATGAAGTTTTGATCTTTTGGAAGTAATTCTTCTTCTATTAACTTACTGAAATGCCTGTTCATATCCTGATGATATATAAAGTTTATTCCCGTAGTTGCATTAATAGATTCGTACTGAGACCCCATTCCCCCCTCTAATGCTAGGTCTAAAGTATTCTCAGCAAGACCTGATTCGAAATGTGTTATGTTCGTAGCTTGAGATTCTATATCATTCTTATTGACGTTTTCCTGATCGTATACGAATGGTTTCATATGATTAAAGGATTGAGTATTAATAATAGTTTCGAGATCAGTCAAGTAAAAGTTATCATCTACTATAGATGAATAAAAGAAAAATGGATATCCGTTATCTGTGGACATTTTAGATAATACAGTTTTAATAGCAGTTAGTGGATCTTGATAAGGAACAATGTATCTAAAGGATGCTTGTGCGGCTTCTTTTTTGCTTTCAATAATAAGTTCTCTACCAAGTTTATCTTTTACAATGTTTTTTATTATTTGCTCACCCGTTCCTGTGTATGCTTTACTAAACTTGTTTAAGTCGTTATAGAACTTTATATCTTCAACCAAAGATAGTGATACTATTGAGGAGTAATCGTTAGATTTTATACTATCACTAATTTCTTCTACAACAAAAGTTTTAATTATTGAGTTCGTAGTTTGATCAGGAACTACAAACTCTAATATTATTCTTTCAGTTCCATTAATATCTGCTTGTGTATAAATGTCTTGATCATCTTGAAGAATAATATCTCCAGTCAAATATCCAAGTGTTAAGTTTTCGTATATATTGAATTCAATAACAATGCCAGAGTCGGATGCATTAGAGAATATTAATGGCTCACTGAATCGTTCAGAATCCATCGTAATACTAATTATCTTTAGTTGTTCCGCTGATAATATATCTGGCATATTAACTTCTTAATAGTTTCTGAAATTCGCTGTTTACTTGAGATACAACATTAGGTTTAAATATGTTTATTCTACGCAAGGTATCATTAGCTTCGATGAGACGATCCAAATGTGTAACTGGAGTATGACTTACAAACGCTGTTCTGTTTTCTACACCACCACCAGCAACTATAGTTAAATCAGATTCTTCACCACTTGCATTATTATAGTGATGAGGAGCATTATACTGATTAACATTACTATGTATTATTAAACTTCGAACTAGGTCATCGTCCCATAGCAACACATTTGGTTGATTACGTTGAGAGTAAATGGTTGTGCTGTTAGGAAGACTGAAGCTTGAAAGTACTGAGGTTGCTGTAGCCTGTGTTCCATTTGCGATGTTAGGTTCTGATATAATAACTCTGGGAGCACTCGTATATCCTTCACCACCTGTTGTGACTGCTATAGATTGTATTGTCTGTGAGACTTTGACTTCACTACCATCCAAATAGGTCATAACTGCTTGCCCACTTGCACCTGTTCCACCACCTCCAGATAGGGTTATAGTAGGTGGTGAGGTGTAACCAGTGCCGCCATTAGTCAGAGATATTGACCTAACATCAATAATAGGCTTTACTGTTATCTGTCCAAGATCGTAGTTCTTCTCTATAATCTTCCCTTTGAACACTGTGCCAAACTCATCAGAGTTAACACGATCCGCAACAAGATCTCCAATGTAAAACTCTCCATGCATTGCCGCTGTAGATTTTAATATTCTATTAGGATAATATACTTTAGCAAGATCATTTATTTTATAATTGTCCTGAGGCCAACCTTGTATACGCAACTTTTCATTTAACAAAAAGAAAGTCCAATACAAATCGATATTGCCATATAACTCATATGAAAGAATATCAGGTCTTGATGCATCATCGATATAATACTCTTCGTAGAATGTTGCGTCATCTGCTATCTGATCAACAAGATCTATGTAAGCAGTTAAGTTTTGAAATGCTGTATCAGAAGTTTCTGTACCAAACTTATAATCAATAACTGGAAAGTTTCTAAAAAATGCCATGTTAAAATCCCGTCCCAAACGTATAGTCTTCACCAAGTGCGGCGGCTTCTTCTATAATATCTCTCTTAGTCAAAGGTCTTTCTTCGACAAAGTTTAGTGATATATCAGTTTCTTGGAAGTTACCATCTTTATGAAACGCCATTCCTGTTGCATTATAAACAACATCAACACCTTGCAGAAAAGATGGTAATATTCTTGTAGCAACTTTTTTCTTATCATAAAATAACTTTATGTTAAATTTACTAGGAAATCTAAGTGCCGCTGTTATCGCATCATCAGATGTATCAGGATACATTTCTTCTCTAAAAAACTGAACTATTCTTTTTACTTCCTCTGCTTCTTCTGGAGAAGTTGGTATCATTTTAAACGAAAATCTAAATTGCCTTATACCAATACCTCTTAGAGTAGATCTTCTATTAGGGTTTAAGGCTATTCCTGTTTGAGTTTCGATAGCACCTTGTGCTTCAGCATTTATTTTACTAGACACTCTAAGTGCGGCAACTTGAGCACCCTCGCTCTGTAAACCTTTACTGAATGCTTCTTGTACAGAAGCAAAATCAGGAAGAATGTTTCCAGCAACGGCACTAGCAACACCGCCACCAGTTCTTCCACGAGCTAATGCTTTTTCTGCCGCCGATCCAATGATACCAAGATCAATTCCAGTATACTCTACAGTATCTTGAAACTGTAATGCTTGAGGTAAATATAACGAAGCTTTGCGACCAGCACCAATACGTGGTGGAATTTTACCTCTTTTAGTTTTTTGTACACCCAAAAGAGCCGCCATTTTGTTTGCTGATTCTGATTTTTTAGGATCAGCATTAGCATCTGGAGTTGCGGCTCTAACTGCCTTAACACCTTCTACTCCCGCATTAAACCCTGTCTGAGCTAGAGTAAGATAAGCTTCTTGAACTGCTTCGAAAGTGATACGTCCTTTATATCCATCATCTTCTAATGGAAATTTAAAACTGCTTTTAGCCAGTTCTTTATTGCCAGCCGCACCATAGCGTTTGTAATATGCCATTATCGATCCTTGATAAATATAAAAAGTTACTATTATTTATAAGGTATTTATGGCATATTCAGGAACCTATAGGGTTAAAAACCGCACCAAATATAGTGGTGCAGTCGATAAAGTAGTCTTCAGATCTCTTTGGGAGAGAAATGCTTTTAAATGGTGTGACGATAGTAGTGAGATTGTTGCGTGGTCTTCCGAAGAAGTTGTCATTCCTTACTTCTATGAGGTAGATAAGAAGTACCATAGATACTTCATGGACTTAAAACTTACCTATAAGAATGGTAAGACAATACTAGTTGAGATCAAACCAAACAAAGAAACATCACCTCCAAAGTTTAATGGCAAGAAGTCTAAACGTTATATTACTGAAGGTATGACCTATGTAAAGAATATGAATAAATGGGCGGCGGCTCAGAACTATGCCGCTGATCGTGGTTGGGGATTTCAGATATGGACTGAGAATGAACTTAGTGCCATGGGTATCTTACCTAAACCTAGAAAGAAGATAGTTCCACTAAAACCATTAAGAAAACCTAAGAAAAAATAACATACTCACCCAACTCAATGACCTCTCTTTAATTATATACACATAATTATGATTCGTCAACCCCTAAAATAGATATAAATAACAACATGGCTAACTTATTTAAGAACTTAGAAATAGAAGCATTCAGAGCGGGTATCACCCCTAGAACAAAAGAGTCTAGGGAATGGTTCCGTAAACGTTTGGCTAGTATGGGTAAGATCAATCAAAAAGAACTTATGACCTCAGACTCAGTAAAGCTTGCTAACAAGCAACTTGTAGGGTCTATGCAGATGTTCTACTATCAAGCAAAGCATAGGGATAAACTTCCTTACTTCGATGCCTTTCCTTTAGTGATTGTTCTTGGTCCAGCGGAAAAGGGATTTCTAGGAATGAACTTACATTATCTCCCACCACCATTGAGAGCAAAGTTCTTAGATGCTCTTATGGATATAACTACTAATAAGAAATATAATGAGTCCACACGCTTTGATGTTACATACGATATGCTGAAGGGTGCCGCTAAATACAAATACTTTAAGCCATGTGTTAAACATTATCTAACAGCACAGGTTAGAAGTAAGTTTGCTAGGATACCAGCACCTGAGTGGGAAATCGCAACCTTCTTACCGACTGCTAGTTGGCAGGGTGGTTCTGCTTCACAAGTGTACAAAGACTCTAAGGGAATGATTTAATGTCTAGTATTGACCAGTTAAAAAGTTTAGTATCCAGAAAAGATGGTATAGCACGTCCAAACGTGTTCAGAGTAAAGTTCCCATCTATCCCCGGTGCTACCTCAGAAGAAGTAAATCTTCTCTGTAAGGACGTTGTACTCCCCGGTAAGCAGATTATAACCAATGAACGTAGAATTGGTATGCAGACGCACAAGGTTCCGTATGGGTATGGTGTCTCAGATATCTCTATGACATTCCAAGTCTTAAATGATTATGGCATCAGAAAATACTTTGATGTGTGGCAAAGTATTGCTGTTGATCAGGATGGACAAACCGCTGGATATCTTAGAGGTAGAGAAGGTTACGGAAAACAGATTGTTATAGAACAGTTGAAGAAAGGTATAGGTCTTCCCATCTATTCTACACCACTTGGTATTCCTAAACTACCTTCAGAAATACAGAATAGACTGCCTAAGTTTGGTCCTATAGATCTTGCTCAAGGCCAGTTTGACTTAGACTTCGTAACAGGGGATGATGTGATATACTCATGTACATTGTTTGACGCATTCCCTACCACAATGAACGATATTACCTTAAACAATGAAATGGATGGGGTAGTAGAATTAAACGTACAACTATCGTACACAAAATGGATTCCAAATGAAGTTGAATCTACTAGCAATATTGAGAAGTTCTTAACAACCCAAATCGGAACAGCAATAGGAAAGATATTTAATTAAAGGATTGAATTGAGATGGCACTACCTAAACTAAATGATAAACCAAAGTATGAACTCGTTATACCTTCAACAAAACAGAAAGTAAAATTTAGACCTTATCTTGTAAAGGAAGAAAAGGTTTTAATGTTGGCAATGGAAAGTCAAGATCAAATACAAATCTTTGAAGCCATTGCTGATACTATTGAAGCCTGTGTTGATGATGATATTGATAAAAATGTATTAACCACATTTGACATAGAATATATGTTTGTTAAAATTAGAACGAAGTCAGTAGGAGAAAGTATTAAACTTATACCAAAATGTAGTGAATGTGAAGCAGAAAACGAAATTAGTATTGGCCTAGACAAAATTATAGTAGACATTCCAGAAGGAAACAATATTATTAAAATAAGTGATGATATCAATATTAAAATGAGGTGGCCTTCGTTTCTCAGTGTATTAAGTGATGATGTTATAAATGACAAGTCTGAAACTGAACAAACCTTTAAGATGATTAGTAAATGTATTGAATCTGTTATGACCGAAGATGAGAATATGATGTTTAAAGATGAACCTAAAAAAGATCAAATGGAGTTTATCGAGTCTTTGAATAATGAACAGTTCAATGCAATACGTGAGTTTGTAGAAAAGATGCCATCGTTAGAACATGATGCTTCTTATAAATGTAATGCTTGTGAACATGATAATGAACTTAAACTAAAAGGAATGAGTGATTTTTTTTAATATCTCTTTCTCATGATAACCTAGTTAACTACTACCAAGTTAACTTTCAGTTGATGCAGAATCATAATTATTCGTTAGAAGACGTTGAAAATATGATGCCATGGGAAAGAGAAATCTACCTATCAATGTTGATAGACCAGATTAAAAAACAAAATGAAGATGCTGAAAGGCAAAGGATGAGCAATGGCTGAAGATACCAACTTTAAAGATCTCGTAAAAAGCATGAAAGCTAATACGGAAATGGCAACGCATAATAACGATGCCATTATGGATTTGAATAAAACCTTTTCTGATTATTTTACTATGTTGTCACGACAGACTAAAGATCAAGAAGAAAATTCTAGAGAGGCCAAAAAATCTACTAGAGTTGCAAAATCATCACCTAAAGATCATTTTGGTTTAGGTAATAATAGCATGAACTTTCTTGGAGGATTTGCTGGTGTAGGAAAAACTATAGCATTAATAACCGCTGGAGTTGCATCTTTCGGGCTTGCCTTTGCTGGTCTCAGAGGTTGGGAACTACCAGCTTTAAAAGCCCTATCTAAGTTAACTGTGATATCTAGTCAAGAGGGCGTTATTTTTAAAGGTATTCAAGCTCTTAGGGCAGGGGCATTAGCAACGTTTGGATTTTTAAATCCTGTTGTCCCTGATCCAACACGTGTTCCTATTTCAATGCAGATACAAGCGCATCTTGCAAAAGTAAGAACTGGTTTTTTGAAAGTGTTTGGATTAGGACCAAACGGATTACCTTTTGCAGAAAGAGGGTTTTTTGGAAGAGGTGGTGCGATTGCAGGAAAAGGTGCTATTGCTATCGGGACTATAACTACACAAATAGGAAAGTTACTGAAACCACTTACCGATGTTGGTGTTGGCATTGGTAAATTTATTGGTGGCACAGGTGCTGATATGTTTGCATCTATCGCAAAATTTGGTGGTAGTGCCGCTGGATGGTTAGGGATAGTAGGAAAAATATTTAAACCTATAGCTATTATATTCTCCCTTAAAGCCGCTTTTGATAAATTTATGAGCAGTGACAAGGATATGGCGGGTGCAACCTCAGATGGTATTTCTGGGTTCTTTAGTGATTTTTTTGGAGCGCCTCTAGATCTATTAAAAACTCTATTAGGAAAGGTGTTTGGACTTTTAGGTTTTGATGATGTGAAAAATACTTTAGATAATCTTAGTATAACAGATAAGCTTTTCGAATTTTTCAATAAGATTTTAGCAGTCCCAACTGCGATGTTTAGATTTTTTCTTACTCTGTTTAAATCTCCTAGCGAAGCATTTGCGGGTTTGATGGAAGATCTTGGTAATATAGCAAAACCTTTTTTCGATTTGGTTAGTTGGCTCACTGACTCGGTGACAAATTGGGTAAAAGGTGTTGTGAATAAAATAAGGGCAAAAATTGGATTAGATCCATTAGAAGATATCGTTTATGAGGGTATAAATCAAACTCAACTTTCCAGTATTGTTGGGGCCGATAAGAATAAGGATGGCATACTGTCAAAAGCAGAACTTGATGCCTATAACCCAAAAAGCCAAGGGGGAAAAAACCTAACGGCGGCTATTGATGCTCTTAGTTCAAATCAATTCAAAATGTTAGGTGATAGTATATCATACTCAGCCGCACTTTTAGGAGAAGGTCTTTCAGTTCCTTTCAATGACAACTTTAAAGAAATAAACGCCAAAGGGTTTGGTTATAATCAGTTCTTAAATGCTTCAACTAATGTTGGCGATACTATTAATGTTCATAAATATCAAGGTCCATCAGTCCCATCAATGTCGGCAGTCGATAGAAGACAACTCAATCAAATAAAAAATTCCATGATGCAATAAAAAAAGGATGACCATTTCTGATCATCCTTTCTAAACAGAGGGGAAGGCGAACTTGTGTCTCTGTTTAATCCTCTGCGGCTAGTTTTGCAAAGTACTGCATCGTATCATCTTCTTCCATAGATGACTCTGCCGTTGCCGTAACTGGCGCTGGTGCAGATGTAGTAACAGGTGCCGCTTTAGTAGTTGGCTCATCCCATGGAATATTATTAGCCAAATCTTCTGCCTGTTTCCTTGTAGAAGGTGAAGACTCTCCAAGAACAATAGCCAAACGAGATTTCAACTCATCATAGGACTTATAGTTCTTTGGATCTGTCCACTCAGACATATCGTGTTGCTTGTTGTAGATAGCCTCTAGATCATCGTCTGTGCCAGCCATTGCTGACGGTGCCTTGAATGAAGAAGCATCATAGTTAACGTAACCTTCAACCTTACGGATCTTTACTGTAAAGTCAGCACCCTTCCACATATCAAATGGATTGATAGGTGCTTCATCAGGAAACTGTGGTTGCATTGTATCCATGATCTTATCAAAGATCTTCTTACCAAAACGATACAACTTAACTTGTCCTTCGTTCTCAGGGTTAGAAGGATCAGATAGGATCTGAATGTTTGCCATGTAACGTAAGTTACGCTTACGATCACGCACTGTAGACTTAGCCTCATCAGAGCCATCTTCATTCCACAAACGTGAGTTTGCTTCTGCCAAAGGATCAGGCATACCAATAGAAGTAAGAGACTTCTCTACATACCACTGGCCTGTTGGTCCTTTAAAGAAGTGATCCCAATAGCGAACCCAAGGAGTAGGCGCATCAGCCGACCCCGGAAGGAAACGAATAACAGCATAGCCGTTACCAGCCTTATCTCTGGAAGGTTGCCACAATCGTTCATCGTTACGATTGTCTGTTTTCTGTTCACCGCCTGATGCGGCTTGTACCATAGCCGACAAATCTGTGCGGCGTGTTTTTAGTTCTGCGAATGACATTTATTATTCCTTTGTATATCAATGTATGTCTTTTGTATTTTGTGTTATCCACCTAATCATTATATAATAGTATTTATGATTCGTCAAGTCTTGATGCCAATCCAAGCAACAAGAACGCTTCTTTCTCCTTTCGTTACTGGTGTTACCTTATGAAATTTATCTGATGGGAAGAAGATTGTCTCCCCAACTTCTAAAGATGTTCGTATTTCTGTGTCTAGTTCATCATATATTATAAAGTCTCCACCCTCTAAATCATCCGACACTTCTATTATTGTAGAAGTAGAGAAAACTCGACTTAGTTTAAGTTCATTATCATGTTGGTCTTTATGTTTTTTAAAATGATCATTCACGCCGTATTTTAAATAATCAAACTGATTTACCTTATAATCATCAGGGTCTAGTATAACATCCCATACGTTAATCATTTTCAAAAGGCTGTTACATATATCTGGATAGTGAATAGGCTTTATATTTCTTTTAAGTAGTGTAGATCTTGATTCCTTGTCTATAGACCCCTTGCCACTATCATAAACAGTGGCATCTTTCCATCCAGTATTTTCAGATTGCATATCATATAAAGATTGTAGTTCAACATCTTTTCTTTTTAAATAAAGTTTCTCCATTAGTCCACAGGAAGCATGGCTTGCTTTGGTAAATAGTTTAGCACCATTGCTTCTGCTTCAAGCTTATCCTTTATTGTTGGGGAGATGAACTTACGCACATCTTCCAGTTCAACCGCAATCTCATCACAAACGTGTATGATTGCGTCCATGTAAGATGATCTATGATTTTTTACTGTTTTTTCTATTAGCACCGTGAACTTTGTTTTTGTCAACATATCTTCTTGTGGTTGCATTATCTTCATCTTCCATTTCTATGGTGTAAGTACCTATATCGGGATACCATATACCGACTGTTCTTTTAGGAGTCCCATCAGAATGATATGCCATACCAACACACTTGTAACTCACCAAGTGTTGTCTCTCAGATCCCCATCTACTATCCATGTAGATTCCAGTTCTAAGATAGTTCTGAAGGTTAGCCAAGTAGACCTCTTCGACTGCATATGCGGATTTCTCTTTTACGTCTTTAGAGTTTTTCCATTTCCTTATAGACTGCATTTTAGCTTTAGTATTATTAATCCATCCTCTTACTCGTGGTGGAGCAAAGGGATCTGTATCAGGTAGGTTTCTGATTGATTGATGAATTGAAAGTTGCTTAGAAGGAGCCTTTGATTCTCTAGCCTTTGCTAGACGTTCACGTAACTCTTCACGTTGCTCTTCCGAAAGTTGTCTCTTTTTTCTAGCCATTACAAAATCTCCATAATAATATTATACCACAATTATTCAATGTTGTCAATCTTCATCAAGTTTTATTATTTCTGTATCTCCACTATCAAGTGTCTTGTTTTTAATATATCCCTGATCACACAAGTAAATAATAGTCTCTTCTATTATCTCTTCCTTCTTCTTGTTTGACCACACATATCCCATCATAAAAGCGCACAAGCACAGTAATGATAGTATGACCCACTGTATAGTCTCAGGGTTATCTAAAACATAAGTTAACATATTCATCTACCTTTTTTAAATCGTTACATATTAAAGAGTCAGGACCACCAGTGTTTTTAGAAACTTGTTTCCAGTTTGAAAGTGTTACTAACTTCTTATTATAATGATAGGCTATCTGTTGTCCAAGACCTTCGTAACCTAAACATAATGTACTATTTCGAATCGTTTCGAAAATATAATCTATTGACATTCTATAATGGACTATTTTCACAGGAATGTCAAGGGTATTAATATAACTATCTAAAGTATCTTTATTTATAGGCATTTTATCATGCTCTACTGGAGCGAGATTATTCCAAGGTGTCCACACACAAAGATACTTGTGATCTAAAGGTTTCAGTTTAGTTCCTAGTTTAGGATATCCTATTTTATCTGCAACCATATTTGCATTCTCTTTACGTAGAAAGTTAGAATACTTATGAGCATACTTTTCAAGTTTACATATTTCAACTTCATATTGAATACAATCACTATAGTTATCTAACACATCATAAATGTTTTGTTCATACTCAAAAGCATCAGGCCAAGCATAATTTTCTTTATCAGAAGATATCACATATCTTATAGAAATATTCTTCTCAGAAATATCTTTTATAGGACAAAGTCCTAATTCACTCTTATCTCTAATGGCTTTTGCATAAGACATAGTTCTTATAATATTACTATAACCATAAGATTTTTCGGTGATGATAGTATACCCATCATCACCTTCTTGAAGCTTTATGTCTTCTTTTAGTCCCACTCATTATCCCATTTTGTGGTGTAATGCATCACTTCACCGTAGTACTCTTTAGCATATTTAGGGGCATCAGTGTAGAAAGGATTGTAAAGTTCTAACTCCTCATCCTTCTTTTTATTTTGCTGACGCTTTATGCCAGCCTGTTTTCTTTGTTTCAACATTAACGTGTCATGTTGTTTTCTTAGTTCATCAACGAATGTATTCATACCAATCATTATCCTTTAATCGATTCTTGAAGAGTATACACTCTTCACTACTTAATGTCAACTCAGTCTTCTTACTTTTGTTGGCAAACTCACGTAGGGTAAACATACCCATTCCATTACTTACAAGGCTATATTGCTTGCCTTCCTGTTTATCATTTTTAAAGATCAACTTAACTTCACCTTTGGCTTTGGCTTATCTTTAGACATAGATCCTGTCTTCACAACGCCAGACCTTTTGATCCTATTGATAAGCCTTTTGATATCCTTCATGCCACGGCCTTGAAGCCGTGGTTAGCAACAACAAACTTATTGCCGTTGAATGAGTCGATGATAATATCACCAACAGATACAGAACTCATCCGATCTAAACGAGAGATCTTATCCTCAGGACCGATGTTACCGATTTCAAAAACATCGTGTAAGCTCTCACCACTGATATTAGCAACGTGGTTGTATAGACCTTCATCAAAGGCACCCTTCGCTATATCAGCGATGTTATCGCCACGAAAGTCCATCATCATAGATCTTTTGGTATCTAATGTAGCCTCGCTACTTGAGTTACTTAGATGCATTTGGTGTAGTGCGTATTGTATAGATTTCATATCGAATCACTTTCTTTATTACCTACTACCTTTATAGTATAAATAGAGGTGAATGTCAACCCTTGTGAGAGAAATAAATGAAAAATTTTAAAACTATAATGATAAGAGTTAAAGATAATTATTTATCAGATCAATATGCAGAGCATTGCTCTAAATCTTGGAATGACTTTGATTTAAAATATTTTGATGCTATCACGCCAAACAATCTCTCCCAGCAATCAGGATTAACTTTTGGTAAAAGAGGAAACGGTGCAGAACTTACTGATACTGAGAAGGCTTGTTTTTATAGCCAATATCATCTTTGGAAAAAATGTGCGTTTGAGAGAGTTCCTATTTTAATTTTAGAACATGACGCATGGTTACAAAGGCCAGAATTTATAACCTATAATCCAAGTTTATTCGTTCAGTTTTTTGGGCAACACGCTATGGAAGCAGTGATGTTTCATCCACAGTTCTGTGACAGAATATTAGATCACGTATCAAAGAATCCTGTTAGTGGACCAATGAATTTAGTTGATGGCTTGCTGGGCTACTTTAATAGAGGAGAGCAAAGTAGGTATGGATTACCTCATTCTAGATATATGGGGAAGTTCGCACCAGTACATTCTGTAGTAGATCCTGTTTTAGGAACCACTGTTACTCATCCATCTGGAACAACTGTTGATAGATTAGAAAAAGATGCGGATTTGTTTAGATTGGTATCCCTTAAAAATAATAACCAATAGCCATAAATCTTGTATAGTTATCTAGTTTTTTGTTACCCTTATAAAGTATGTTAGTTAAATTATTCTGTTTAGCTAATTGTTTTTCACTATCGACACAGTTTATATG
>TARA_R110000851_G_scaffold244874_6_pt1 | contig 12467 bp, 15 predicted proteins | sample TARA_R110000851 | Tara Oceans TARA_R110000851 (sample SAMEA4397627) | marine metagenome | biome: Polar Biome; feature: [DCM] deep chlorophyll maximum layer (ENVO:01000326); material: water (ENVO:00002006), including particulate matter (ENVO:01000060) such as... | depth 17 m | reverse complement strand
AAGGGCATGTGTGGAGCGTTTGCCTTCGGTGCCATTAAGTATGAGCGAATGAATTGGAAGAAGGGTTTGCCAGTTATAGAAATAATGGATAGCCTACTTAGACATATGATGGCAGTTGCTAATGGGGAAGTACTAGACGCTGATTCAGGCTTACCCCATGTAGATCATATCACTTGTAATGCTGTGTTTCTGGCTACCTTTGGACTTCGCGAAGAGGTTGACAAAGGGCCAGACACTAGGGATATGCTATGAGTATTACTCACACTATACCTAGGCTTGCACAGTGCCAGACCCCAAAGACAATACCTACCTATGACTACCCCGCTGCTGTTGAGGCAGCGGAAGCCCAAGGTGAAATCTATTGGCTACCTACAGAACCAAAGGTAGAGAAGGACTTGCACTGCATTAAGACTGAATTATCACCCGCTGAACTTCATGGTGTTATGACTACTCTTAAGCTATTTACGTTATACGAGCAAGTTGCTGGAAATGAGTACTGGGGAGGACGCTTCAAACGCATGTTCCCTAGGCCAGACTTTAGAAGAATGGCTATTGCCTTCTCTAACGTAGAGATTAATGTACACTCACCATTTTACCAACGCGTAGATGAATTACTAGGTCTAAACACTGATGAGTTCTACTCCTCATTCACAGATGATCCGGTGCTGACTGCTAGGATGAGTTTCCTAGATTATATCATAAGCTGTGACGATGATTTGCTATCAGTGGCAGCATTTTCTATGGTTGAAGGAGCTATCTTATATAGCAGCTTTGCTTTCCTAATGGGATTCCAAGCTAACGGCAAGAACAAGATCGCCAACATACATGCAGGTTTGACCTTCTCAGTGAAGGATGAGAACTTACATAGTGAAGGTGGGGCTTGGGCTTTCCGTACACTACTCTCCGAGAAAGAGTTAGGTGGGTACTCAGGCCATGAAGACCTGTATGCCAGTATCCGTGACTGTGCTAATGAGATATACGACCATGAAGAGAGAATCATATCTATGGTTTTCGCCAAAGGAGATATCTCAGGAAACACTGCCTCTGACCACAGACTGTTTGTCAAGAGTAGGATTAATCTATGCTTAGGTAACTTAGGTATGGAGCCAGAATTCCCTGTAGTTAAGTCGCCTATTGAGGACTGGTTCTACAAGATGATTGGTGGAGATACTCAACATGACTTCTTTGCTAAGATAGGTTCCAGCTATAATCGCAACTGGTCTCGCTCATCCTTCCGGTGGATTGTGGGTGGACTTAAAGGGAGAACATACGATGAGCTTGTTTGAAGAGCTATCAGCAGAACGAAAGCAGCTACAACAGAAGGGCCTCCTGCCCGATTGGTTCACTACACTAGGCTGGCAAGCCTTCAAAGGCAAGTACTTATATGGTGCTAGTACTTACGAGGAACAAATAGATAGGATTGTAGATACTGTAGGTGAGTACTGCCCTATGGAGAACCATAAAGCTTACTTCAAAGTACGTTGGAAAGAACTGCTTATGAAAAATCATGCTTACCTATCAACACCACCACTAGCTAACGCTGGCACAAGTAGGGGCATGTCTGTCTCATGCTCTGGGGGAAAGATAGGGGATAGCGTATTTGACTTTGGCATGGCAAGGCTAGAGGGTTCGATACTGTCTCAAGAAGGTTTCGGAACTAGCTCCTACTTAGGTGATATACGTCCAAGAGGTTCTAAAATATCTCGTGGTGGAACTGCTGATGGTGTGTTGCCTGTATTTAAAGACATGGTTACTATGTCTGACAACATAAGTCAAGGTGCAACTCGCCGTGGTGCATGGGCAGGATACTTACCCCTTAGTCATGATGACTTCTGGGAGATTGCTACTGAGGTAAAGAACAATCCTGATGGCAGCAACGTAGGATGGTGCGTGTATGACTCGGACACACTAAACCTTAACAGGGGTGATCCAGAAACTGTCAGGAGATACCAAGAAACTCAATACTTAAAGACGCTAACAGGTAAAGGATACTACTACTTCCCTGATAAGGTAAGACGAGCTCAACCTGAGTTGTATGCCAGACTAGGGCTTTCAAGCCTAGCTAGCAACCTATGTACAGAGATCACACTACATGCTGATGAAGATCATAGCTACACTTGTGTATTGTCTGGTATGGTTGCTACAACCTTCGATGAGTGGAAGTACACTGATGCAGTCTACTGTATGACAGTTTTCCTTGATTGCCTACTAGAAGAATTCTTAGCCTCAGCCAGAGGTGTAAAAGGTCTTGAGAAAATTGTTTTAGGTACTGAGAAAGGCAGAGCTATTGGGTTAGGAATGACTGGATATCACTCAGCAATACAAGAACGTAGCTTTACTTGGGGTGGTTTTGAAGCTCACATGTTTAATATGGAGCTGTATAAGGCTCTGCGAGATGGAAGCACAAAAGCAACTAAGTGGATGGCAAAAGTTTGGGGAGAACCTGAATGGTGTAAAGGTACTGGTCTTAGGAATACACATAGGACAGCAGGAGCACCAAACGTAAGCTCTTCTTTGATCTTCGGTAGTAAGTCACAAGGTGGGACGCCTTGGTATGGTAACGTATACTTTGAAGGTTCTGCATCTGGTGAGATGTATAGGGTAAACCCTGCTTTTATAGACATACTTAAAGCTCATGGTAAGTATAACGATGATGTACTACAAACAGTCTTAAGTGACAATGGTAGTGTTCGTAAGTTAGACTTCTTAACAGATCATGAGAAGGAAGTACTATTAACAGCATTTGAGATTAACCAAATCTCAATAATCGATACTGCCTCTAGAAGGCAGCAATTTATTTGTCAAGGCCAAAGCACTAACTTGTTCTTTGCTGCTGATGAGGACGAAGAGTATATCTCTTATGTCCACCAGTATGCATTTGAAGATGAGAATACTAAGTCTCTCTACTACTTAAGAAGCAAGTCAGGTGTACAAGCCAGTAAAGGAGGGTGTGAATCCTGTGAAAGTTAAAATAGACAACAACCAATATGGGAACTCGGGAGTACCCTACCTCATATCTAATATTGCCAATTGGCACTACGACCGAAACCTCATAGATGGAGCAACCGACAAAGATCAGTTTGCTAAGCTTATACAAGAGTGTGGAGAACTATCAGAAAATATCTGTAAGGGTTTAGATGTTAGGGATGACATTGGTGACATTATTGTAGTACTTATCAATATAGCAGAGCGTAATGCGGTGTCTATCTCAGAGTGCCTACTAGTTGCTTGGGATGACATAAAAGACCGCAAAGGTTTCATGCGTGATGGGGTGTTCATTAAGGAAGAAGTAACTTTAAAGCTACCTGTAATAATACCACCGGCACAATCACCAAAACCAGCACTTGCTGCACCCTTACCTGTGATCGTTGGGGCTAAGTACTATTACCCTGGTCAAGACGAATACATACTATGATGAATCAGCATACATCCAGCCCACCCAAGGCTACATAATATAAATTCGGGGGATGGCAGCCTACTGCTAAATGTACACCGGAGCCAGTTGATCTCATATAAGTTTCTATGAAATAGAGTCCGTAATTCCGCTAGAATAGGTTTGCCGCCTAGTGCAAAAGGCTACTAAACTAAAATAACCTAACAAAGGAACAAATAATGGCTAAAGCAGAAAAGAAAGACTCAGGCATCATCACTATGCAGAATGTAATATTTATGTATACATCTGTTAATCGTGAAGTTAAACAACTGAACACAGACAACAAACCTCCCAAGTCGGCCCCAACATCCCCAACTTTTGATTTAGAATTTCACTCGTATGAAGTCAAGATACTCATCAGTGAATCTAGATTTAAAGCCCTAAAGAAGGCTTACAAAGCTGCAAAGAACTTACCTAATGCTAAAGAGTTTGAGAAGACAGAACTACTCGAAATCTATGACTTCTTAAAAGCTGATGACTTGGATGATGATATGGTACTCATCAAGTTTAGTCAGAGCTGCCTAGTCGGAAAACCTAATGCCGATGGTGTGCGTAAGAACTCTTTTCCAATTAAACAGATTGGCATCAAAGGTAGGGTGCAAGACATAAATGGGCAGCCTATTGATCAAGATACTTCTGTTGGAAATGGCACTAAAGGACACTTCCAGTTTCGTCCTGTTGAGGGCACTAATGGTTTGTACCTATACCCCCATACTGTATGTATCATAGATTTGATAGAGTATGTTGGTGGTGGTGATCAGGAAGATCTTGAGTCATTAGGGATTGAAGAGTTAGATGAGACTGACTTAGTAGAAGAAGGCCAGTCAAGGCTAGACGCTGTGGAAGCGGAAGAAGCAGAAGCAGATCCCGACGAAGCTAGTGAGTCTTTCGACGAGCAAGAATTACCAATGTTCTAGTTAATCGCCCTAGCCTTCGGGTTAGGGCTTTTTATTTTAAAAATGGAGATAGTCTATGTCTTTAGAAGACTTAGGATTAATAGATTACGAGATAAAAGATAAGGCTCTGTTGATAGATGGAGACCTCATTATATTTCAGAACTGTTGCATATTTAATGACGACGACGACCAAAATCGTAGTATGATAACGAAACATGTTAACAGTAAAATTACAGCACTAATGGAAGCTGCTGGATGTAACATGTACATTATGTTTGTAACAACCAACTACAACTTCCGTGACCACATAGTCAATGACTATAAAGGAAATAGAGTTGACAAACCCAGACCTGTAAACCTAGCATGGGTGAAACAGTGGGCAGTTGCAAACTTGAACACACACTTTGTGAAGTGGATGGAGGCAGACGACTTACTTGGGACACACCAGACACCAGACACAGTAATCTGGAGCCAAGACAAAGATCTCAGGCAGATTGAAGGTAAGCATCTGGATGATGCAACCATGAAATTAGTAGACATTACTAGCAATGGATCATTAAGAAAGACTATTGTATACAAACCTTGTGGAAAGCTTATTAAGGAGACTAAGTACCACTTCACTGGAAACATTGGCTTGTACTTTCAGCTACTAACTGGTGACACAACTGATTGGATTGTTGGGTGTGGTAAGCGGGTAACTAAAGTATACAAGTCAGGTGCCAAGAAAGGACAAGAGTACTTGTACCGAGAAGGGGTAGGGCCAGGAGCTGCCTACGATATCTTAGTAAAAGCTGGTAGTGTGCAGATGGGACTCAAAAGAGTAGCTGATGAGTACTTTCACTTACATGGGGATAATTGGATGAAAGAGCTAGAAACTCAAGCCAACTTACTTTTCATGGTTCGTGAGCACAAGGGAGATATAATAAAACAGTGGACGTATGATGGTCGTGACAAGTTTATGAACATCACAACGGGAGAAATAGTCAGTGGCTTTGATAAAGAAGGTACTTAAGAATGCTTCGGATATTGAGACTTATCGGAAGTTTAAGTCGGCCACGCAAAAATTTAAGTGCCCTATTTGTTCTGGCCCACTACAGTTAGGCATTGCATCTGCACTTGATCACTCTCACAAGAATGGTAATTGTCGATCAGTCCTTTGCCGCTCTTGTAACGTAGGTGAGGGCAAAGTAGGGGCTGGTATGTTGTACCGAACCACTAAGACTAACCTTGCCTATAGAGATCCCGTTAAGTGGTTAAGAAACCTTGCAAACTATCTTGAGTATCATAATAGTAATCCTAGTGGAGTAATACACCCATCATTTGATTTAAAAACTGGGAAGCAGAGGCCAGTAAAGCGGAGAGTAAAATGAAAGAAGATATTATTGTAATAGCTGATACCCAAGTTGACGAAAATTCTCCACTAAGTCACCTAAGAGCTTTGGGAAGGTACGTTTGGGAACATAAGCCTAGACAACTAGTGCATATAGGCGATCATTGGGATTTTCCTTCACTTAGCTCTTATGCATCAATTCTTGAGAAGGAAGGTAGGTATCTGGTTAATGACTTAAATAGTGGCTTGACTGCCCTAGAAATCATAACAGCAGAAACAGACCGGAAAAATGCTTCAGCCAAAAAGAAGCCCTATATGCCAGCAAAAGACTTCATTATGGGAAACCATGAGTATAGGCTTATAAGATACTTGGAAGCAAATCCTATACTGTTGGGTAGCTTTGATATATCCAAACTTATAGAGGGTGTTGGTTGGAACGTACATGAGTTCCTAAAACCGTTCTGGGTTGACGATATATGCTTTATCCACTACATGCCAGCGGCTGCATCTGGTAGACCTGTGGGCGGGGGAATTGAGAATAAACTTAACAAGTTCCCCCATAGTTTTGTGCATGGACACCAACAACAGTTTCAGTTTGGTAGACGACAGAACTTGGAAGGTAGGCCACATTTTGGTGCTTGTGCTGGATCATTTTACTTACATGATGAAAGCTATAGGGGAGCAAACAACACAGAGATACGTGGATTTCTACACCTTAAAGCATTTACAAATAGGTATGGATTCTTAGACTATGATGTAGAGTTTGTATCTCTAGAAAGACTACTAGAACAATACGGAGAGTAACATTAGTATGAAGTTAACAGACAAGGAAGTTCTGTCCAAAGCTGGAGAGATGGTGACTGAGTATGTCACCACTCTCCAAGCAGAGGGTATGAGCTTTGAAGAGAAGACGTTAGACTTAGAAGAAACAGGAAGGCTTTTTGAGGGAGCTGCAAGAATTATTAGAATGATGATTAAAAATCAGCTGCCTAAAGTGGATGACACAATACATTAGGAGAAACACATGTATGCATTATTTAAAGTTACATCAGATTGGTACAGTTTCAGTAATCTGCTAGCTGTATCAGAAGACTTTGAGAAGTTACAGGAGCTTGGGAGTATGAGCCCTTACCCTTTGATAGAGGAAGAAGAAGTAGAAGACCAAGGTAACGATCACGATACCTACTTCGTAGTAAGGAAGGTTCTTCACATTAAGGGAGTAGCACATGATTTGCAGGATTAAGGTAAGAGAGGGAATTTTATCAAAAGACATAAGCATTGGCTCAGCCATACATGGTTATGGTTTTGAAGACATAACATTAGGCTTTGGTGACTTGTCAACCCTAAATAGTCTTAAGGATGAAGAGAAATTAATGTGGTTAAACCAAATTTATACGAGGATGATTCCTCCCAACAACCACCCAAGAGGATTTAAGTTATGAACATATTTGAATATCTAGGTTTAAGTGCAAATCACCGCAAAGAAAACAAAGTTACACAACTTGTTAAGCACTGGGACGAAGTAGTAGATAAGAACAAGCAAGGTAAAAATTACATAGTACAGACAAAACGTGATGGGGTCTGCTCTCTTACCATTATACTTAAAGGCAAGGTAGCTATGTTTTCCAGAACAGGAAAACTCTTCACCAACACAAGTGCCTTAGTTAAGAGAATAGTTAGTCTTAACCTACCCGATGGAGTATACATGGGAGAGTTGTGGGTTCCTAAGGATGTTTGCTCCTTAGAACAACTATCTGGCATAGTGAACCCAAACAGAGTAAATGAAGTTAAAGATAAGACTATACCTAGGCATCTAAGAGTGAGTTTCTTTGACTTGGTTAGTGTACAACAGTTTATATCGGGTGTGAGCTATAATCCCTTTAGGCTTAGGAGTGCGGAACTTAGGAAACTTATAGGTGATGCAACACATCAACAACCCGCAAATGGGATAGATGCACTCAAAATACACAACGTAAAGACTGAGAAAGATATAGACAGGCACCTTGAGTACCTAGTATACTATGGAGAAGAGGGCCTAGTAATTAGGGACTTGGATGCAAATTGGGAGGCTGGTCATAAGGGCTGGCGATCTATGAAGAAAGTAAGGCACGTTGACTATGACCTAAAATGTATTGGTTGGGAAGAAGGCACTGGAAAGTTCAAGAATAAGGTAGCTAACCTGATATTTGAATGGAAGGCGGGTAACACTATTAAGGCTATGTTAGGTAGGGGCTGGACACATGAAATGGCGGAGAAGATGTTTATGGGTATTCAGCACATGGATGTTAATCCAGTTGGTAAGATATTTCAAGTGTACGGATTAGAGGAGAGCAGTAAGGGTAAACTAAGATTACCTAAAGTCGGAGAAAAGAGATTTGACAAAGATACTCCTGATGTACAATTCTAGGTAACCTAAACTAAATAAACTTAGGAGGCAGTATGATAGAACTTGATGGCGGCGTTATATTGCCTGATGGGAAAGGTAAAGGATTCTCACCACCCAGTAATGTAAGCTCGCACAGGTGGCAAAAGATGAAGCCAGAAATGTGGCATAGGGCTTACACTCACTGCCTATACTCTCTGCCACTACACTTTGATCTACCACTACATTCGGTAGTGCCAAGGCTAGCTAGGAAGATGCTAGACTCCTCTGACCCTTTTAATATAGCTTTACGCTTCATGGGTGAGATGGAGTTGGCTGGGTATATTAAGTTTGAGAGGGGAATGGATGAGAGGGTGGTCGTGCCAACTAAGAAGTTCCTTGAGCTTGAGCTTGACTGTGAAAGAGCACCAGAGACAGCAATAGCTTTCCCTAAGTTCTCTGGGGAGGCTATGCCACGAACACCGATTAGGAATGGGGCCAGAGCTAACAAGAACGATGAAGTTATAAGCATAACATCTACAATGGCTAATGAAGAGTTTCAAATCAATAAGTTTATGTTGGATTTTATTAGAGAATTCCCTCCAGTATTTGATAAGACATCTTCAGCCTTTATGTATAAGAGAGCTATACAGTCAGCTACCATAACTGGTGACAGGTTGTTTAGGTTTCCTTACTTTGGTGATAGTAGGGCCAGATTCTACACTGACACAACATGCGGTTATACTCCACAAGGGGCTGACCATGAAAAGGCATTGGTAATACCTACCTATGCTGAACCATTAACTACGGACGGATTTGCTGCACTTGTCGAAGCTGCTCACAGTTACTCAGAAATTGAGTGGTCTGTAGAGACTATGGCAGGTCATGCAAGAAATCCCAGAGGAACTATAAATGAATGGAAGAAAGCTGACAAGCCTTATTGCTATGTGGCTTGTGCTGAACTTATTAGCCGCTATTTGCTTGATCCACTTAGTCCACTCCCAGCCTTCCTACCCTTGGATGGACGCTGTTCTGGCCTTCAACATTGGTCTGGTGTTGTACGAAGTAATGCTATCACTCGTCATCTTGGTATGCACAAGGATGAAGACCCTCAAGATATTTACGAGAAGGTAGCTTCTGATTGGGAGAAAACCCTAGCTCCTAAATGGGCATATCTAGCCACTAGAAAGTCAGCTAAGATACCTGTCATGACTTGGGGCTACAACGCCACAATGATGACATCTATGGATCACATGGCTAAACTATTTGGCGCAAAGTCTCATTGGGATGATGCGGTAGGTGCTTACGTGACCGTGGGTGAGGGACTTGAGAGGGGCGTTACAAGCAGGTTCGGTGCAGAACTATATAGACAACTACAAGCCACGCTAGGGCCACTACAAGGTGCTGTGAGTTGGGTTAGTGATTGCGCCACGGCTATATCCAAGTTTGGCAATGTGGAGATTCGTTGGCCTACTCCTGATGGCTTTATCTGTATGCAGAGGAAGGTTAAGGGTGATCGTAGGCAACTAAAGTGTAAGCTATCTAATGGTGAAGATTTCCTACTGGAGATAAAGGACTTCTCTGTTGATATTCCTAACACAGCCAAGCATAGATCTGCAATAGCACCCAACATTATACACAGCCTAGATGCAACACACCTCAGAATGGTTGCTAGGCGATTGAAGGAGCTAGGGTTGCCAATGATATTTATTCATGACTCATTTGCAACTCACTGTAACCATAGAAAAGTTCTGTATGGCATCATTATTGATACCTTTATTGAGCTATATAGTATGGACTACTTAGCAGACCTCAAGATATACTGGGAAGATCTCTATGGTATTGAGCTAAACTCTCCACCAACTATGGGAGATTGGGAGCCAGAGTCCTTGAGAAACCTAAGTAGGTTCTTTGTGTGACCTACATAAAAAGCAGTGCTATAGAAAGAGACTATTTTAAGTTCCGTTACTACCCCGCCTGATCAGGGAGAGGAACTTACCTTAGTCTCTATTTATCTATTGGAGAATCTAATGACTGGTATAGTAATATCTAATGAGTTTGAGTTAATAGCTCAAGCTATGGTTCAAACTCGTGGTGATCTTGCTAAAGCATCTAGGTTTGACCAAATAGGATACAATGCAATGAGCTTACGAGCTGTTGTTAAGAACAACCCCGATATACGTGCTCGTTATCACGTCTTACTTGCAGAAGAAATGCAAGAGAAGGGTCTACACATAGCGGAAAGAATACTGAACATGGCTTCTCTACAAGAGCAAGCTATGGGTGGTAAGATGTTGGTCACTAACGAACTTGGTAAAGTGGAAGAGATGGACATGCCAGCCGATGTCAAGACAGTCATAGAGCTATCGAAAGAAATCTCTAGGCTTATTGCTGAGGGCAAAGGACAACCCATGTCAGCTAAATCTACTATGGTACTTGCCAGCAAGGAAGATGCTAAAGATTTACTAGAGGGGTTCCTTAACTCATGAGTCTTATAAGTAGTATGAGTGACCAAGAGGTAGAGGCGTTAAGTGATTATTTAAAAGGAGACTTTGAGGCTTTTAGTAAGTTCTGTTTTAAGATTATGACAGGGCAAAAACTTATTCACGTTGACTACTATGTAATTTTGTTTGAAGCTATCCAGCAGTTGATAGATCAAGAAACTACTAGAATGATTATAAACATTCCACCCAGAGCAGGTAAGACGCTTCTAATAAGCATCTTTCTACCACTGTTTGCATGGGTGAGGAACCCGTCAGGACAAACCATCCTCACAGGGTTTAACTCGGACGTACTAGCGGAATGCTCAGGTTATATAAGAACAATAATGAGTGATGATGACTTCCGTAGAGTCTTTCCAGAAGTTGTAATAGACAACAACAAAAAGTCTGTTGAGAGATTAGGTACTATGAGTGCAGGAGTGCTCCACGCTATACCCACCACTGGTAAGATGACTGGTAAGGGTTGTGGAGCACTCGTGGAAGGGTTCGCAGGTTTAATGGGTATTGATGATGTTATCAAGCCTGACGATGCTAACTCTCCTACTGAAAGAGATAAGATCAACAACCGATTTAGTAATACATTACTTTCTCGATTGGCTACTGAGACAACCCCACTTGCTATCATAATGCAAAGGCTACACTCTAATGACTTATGCGGCTACCTTATGAAAGGTGGAAGCTCTGATACTTATAAGTGGCTAAACATTCCCGGAATTATCACTAAGGATACAGGGAGTAAAGAGTGGTATGACAAGCAGATAGAGGAGTATGGGTATACCCATGTAGAGCCTATACTGTACTCATTACCTGAGTCAGAAACTAGGGAGTATGTTGAACGTGAATTCAATGGCAAGGTACAATTGGTATCTAGCTTTTGGAGTATTCGTAAGACAGTAGACACCCTATTAGGCTTATGCGAAAAGGATGCCTACACCTTCTACTCTCAGTACATGGGCACACCAGTAGGTAAGGGTAAGTCTCCCATGAGTATGGACTACGTTAAAACTTATGAGAATACAAGTGAGTACTCTATACGTTATACGTTCATGACTGCTGACACAGCATCTACTACAAAAACATATTCTGACTACACAGTATCAATATTCTGGGGAGTCACTAAATGTTCTAAGATAGTGATGTTAGATGCAATAGTAGGCAAGTGGGAGACACCGGAGTTGGTTGTAGTTATGCGGGAATTTTGGAATAAGCATAATAAGTTCAATCCTAACAAACCAACATTAAAGCCGCGAGGCATGTACATGGAGGATAAGTCTAGTGGATTATTCCTCAACCAGCAGTTCTTAAAAGATGGAACAGTCAAAGTAAAGCCAGTACCAAGAGATGGTACTCCTAACAATGACAAGTTCTCTCGCTTCTTAAATACGATACCTTACTTTAAAGCAGGAAGGATTGTACTACCTAGGAATCACGAACATACACAACATATCATTAGAGAACTACTAGGCCAATCTGAGTTAGGCTCCTCAACAGGACATGACGATGTAGCAGACAATGTTGCAGATGCAGTAGTCATAGCTTTCTCACAAGGCTTTATGGCTTACGAGGCTTGGTCTTAGTTCAGGAGAAACACAATGAGCTTAAAAACTCGATTAGATGGCCGATCAGAAGATAATGATAGGTTTCAGATTAAAGATGAAAAAGGTTTGGTACTAGCTGAAATACAGCTTACTGACAACACTAGTGTAACACTAAACATAGTTACGCAGACTGGCTTTTACATAGCCAAACCTAATGGTTGGGACTCTAAATGACAGCAGAACTAAAAGGTAATGGTTGTGGTGCTGAGTGGATGCCTAGAGTAGTAAAGTCAGTATTGTTTGACTGGTTCTTTGAGGCATCTTGCAATAAGCATGACATAGGATACTCAATTGGTGGTGACGAAACCCGTAGGGCTGTTATAGATAGAAAATTCTATGAAGCCATG